>Ga0306920_100006361_pt1 | contig 15402 bp, 16 predicted proteins | sample flu12Cox44000170_FD_204666 | JGI IMG/M metagenome (GOLD analysis project Ga0306920, IMG submission 204666) | Lab enrichment of tropical soil microbial communities from Luquillo Experimental Forest, Puerto Rico - flux4day.12C.oxic.44.000.170 (v2)... | ecosystem: Environmental > Terrestrial >... | reverse complement strand
ACCGTGTAGGTGCGCCCGGCGAGCAGTCCCCTGGCGAGCATGTTGGGCGCGAAGCCGAGTTCGCGGGCGGCCGCGGCGACCCTGTCCCTGGTCTCGGCGCGGAGTTTGCCCTGGCCGTTCAGGGCCTTGGAAGCGGTTCCGATCGAAACGCCCGCCATGGCGGCAACGTCACGGATGGTGACCCGCCGCGGGCTAGTGTCCTGCGGTGACAAACCTTTGCTCCACCGTCCCCTCACCGTGCGCCTGGCCGTCGCGCCGAAAAGATGGGCTATGACCGGTCTTGACGCCGTGTCCCGAGCATCGTACCTTACGAAGGAAAACCTATTCCTGCTATGGGAGGTCTTCCGCTCGTTCCAGCCCGAGCAGACGGTGACCAACGCGCCATCGGCGGCCAGCTTCACCCACCTGACCTGGGCGAACTACACGACGCTGCTGTCCGGGCAGGACGACATCCTGCGCAACGTCATCAACAGCCTGATCGTGGGCGTGCTGACCGCGGTGTTCACCGCCGTGGTGGCGACGCTGACCGGTTACGGGTTCGCGATGTTCGCGTTCCGCGGGGCCGGGATCGCCTTCGGGGTGGTGCTGGTCGCCTTCATGATCCCGTTCCAGGCCGTGCTCACTCCGCTGTTCCTGGAACTGCACTCCATGCACCTGCTGAACAGCCTGCTCGGCCTGGCCCTGTTCAACACCACGTTCATCCTGCCGCTCGGCGCGTTCGTGATGCGGAACAGCTTCCTGCAGATACCGCGGGAACTGGCGGACGCGGCGCGGGTGGACGGGGCGTCGGTCACCAAGTCGCTGATCTCGGTGTACCGGCCGCTGGTCATGCCGGGGATCGCCACCACAGCGCTGTACGCGTTCCTGTTCTCGTGGACCGAGTTCCTCGGGGCGCTGAGCTTCCTCACCAACGACAGCCTGTTCACGCTGCCGGTCGCGCTCAGCAACGCGGAGACGGGCACCTACGGGGCGGTGAACTACGGGCTGCTGCTCGCCGGTGCGGTGATGGCGATGATCCCCTGCATCGTGGTCTACGTCGCGCTGCAGCGCTTCTACGTGCGCGGACTGGTCTCCGGCGCGCTGAAGGGCTAAGGGCAGACGGTCACCAGTGGTGGCTGGTGACCCGGCCGCCGGTGACGGTGACCTGGCCGCCTGGGGTGCCGTGGTCCCGCCAGATGGTGTAGCGACCGGCGGCCAGCCCTTCATACAGGACCGCGTACCTGGTCCCGCTGGGGCCCGGCCGGGCCCGGACCGCGGCGTGGGTCCGCGGCGCGCCGGGGGTGTCGGGGCTGATCTCGATCTCGGCGCCGAGCAGGTGCGCCGGCGTGTACAAGACCAGGGCGCCGGTGTCCGCGCCGATGTCGAGCAGCACCGTTCCCGCGCTGGTGGGGCCGTACCTGTGGCTCATGACATTGCCTTCTTCACGGTTGTCGTGCCGGGCGGGGGTGTCAGGCGCTGGCCCCGGCTCGTCAGCCGGAGCCAGCGCTCTGCTTTATCCACCCCCGCGCTCTGCTCTTCCCGCCCCCGCGCTCAGCGCCCGCCCCCTCTCTGCGCCCGCCCCCGCTCTGCTTTGCGGCCCCCGCGCTTCGCGCCCGCCCCCGCTCTGCTTTGCCCGCCCCCGCTCTGCGCCGGGAGGCGATCAGGAGGACGGGACGTCGAACCCGCTGTACGGCACCCCGAGGTAGGGGAACGTGTTCAGGTAGGGGTTCGACACGCTGGACGGGTCCAGCCCGTCAGTGACCTGGCTGGCGGCGCCGTCCGGGGTGAAACTGCTGTCCACCAGCGCGTAGGTCAGGCCCGCGACCGCCCGCAGTTCGATCGTGACGATGTCGTCGAAGACGCGGCGGCCGTTGGGGAACCCGGCGAGGTCGCCGCCGAGCAGCCCAAGGATGTTCGGGCTGCTGGACGGCGGGATCGCCGTGTTGAGCCTGAGCATGTCGGACTGGACCGAGCCGGTGTTGTTCTGGAAGTTCGGGATGATCCCGGAGGGGATCCCGGTGAGCAGGATCGCTTCCAGGTCGGCCCGCGCCTTGCCGGACTTGACCAGCGCGGCGAGGTTGGGGAACACGCCCGGGTAGAGCGAAGGCAGCGCGGCGGCCAGACCGGGGTTGGCGTAGTAGTGAGCGAACTGCTTGTCCCCCGAGGGCGGCAGGACGTTCCAGCGGTCCTTGTCGCCGAGCGCGATGATGACCTCGTTGATCAGCGGGTTGCCCAGCCGGGAGACCTGGCGGAACGGACCGGTGCTGACGGTCTTGCCGGTCAGCTCGTCGAACGCGCTCGCGGACTGGCGGCTCGCGGTGGTCCACACCCCGATCACGGACTTGGGGTCGGACTCGCCGCTGGCACCCCTCTGCACCAGTTCCCTGATGGGCACCTGGATGGCGATGGAGTGGACGTTGAACTTGTTGGTCGCGTTCACGCCCGGCGCCGGGCCGGAGAACACGCTCATCCCGTACTGGTTGTGGAGGTTTTCGAACGGGCGGAGGTCGCCGAGGTCGAAGATCGCGCCGAGGTCCACGTAGAAGCCCTCGGCCCGCTGGCCGGCAAAGACCTTGATGCCCCGGCCGAGGTCGTGCACTGCCTCGGCGGCGAGGCTGGCGTAGTCCGGGGTGGACAGCGGGCCGATGTTGCACGGCGGGCAGGCCAGGTTCTTGCCCAGTTCGGTGCCCATGCCGCCGTTGTCCATGAACCTGCGGACCGAGTAGAACTGCCGGAGATTCCAGTTCGGGCTGCTCAGCGCCTTGATCGGCCCGGTGTTGTAGAGGAACGTCTCCGGATCCCGCAGCCGGGTGTGGAAGGTGAACCGGTAGGTGACGTCGGGCTTGCCGTCGCCGTCGTTGTCGATGTGGATCTCGTAGTGGACGTCGTCGCCGAACTGGTAGAAGTTCGGGCCGCCCGCGGGTGCCTGAAGCGGGATGTAGTTGGCGATCAGGGTGACGGTGCTGGGCCGGTCGGGGCTCACGAACGCATAGAGGTCCGTGCTGTCGGCGACCGGATCCATGGAGATCTCGGGAGCCTCGCGATGGGAAGACATCAGTTACCTCACAGCTTGTTGTGACGGGCGCCTGGCCGGGTCCGGCGTTCGGCGCGGCAGTGCGGTTCGGCGGGCGGTCGGTGCCTGCGGCGGTCAGCGGATGGAGTGCGAAAGCCTGGCCGCCAGGTCAGGATCGCGGAGCCGGGTCTTGGACTCCCCGGCGAACACATCCATCTCGCCGGACCTCAGGTCACGGACGTGGACGATGACCGGCTCCGCCGGGCCGGGCATCCCCGCCGACCGGCCGGTGTGCGCTCGCGCCGCAGCGGATGCGGACGCGGCGGCCGCGGGGGCGGCGAGCGTGCCGATCGCGGTGGCGGCCAGCCCCGCCCCAGCGAGGCCCGCCGCACCGTAGAGCACGGATCGCCGGGATGGCCCCGGGTGCTTGGCGTCTCCTGCCGGGCCGTCTGCGGACTGATCCGGGTGGCTTTGTGACGACATAAGACAGTCCCCTCCAGGCGCGGCAGCCTCCGCACGACTCCCCTCCTTGCCGTGCGAGGGCGGCCGGCGCCGTGCAGTGCCAGGCTTCGAAGTGCCCGGCCTCGATCGCTTCTTCGGGGTGGCCGGCCATCCGGATGCCGCCAAGACCCGGTCGTTACCGAACCGTTACCAATTGCTCCATACCAGCTCCCTTGGGGCCGGAAAGGTGTCGGTGTAAGTCCGGCGGGTGGACGCGCCATCCGTTTTTGCCGGGGCGCCGAATGGAAGGCATGAGGCCACGCTCGATGCGTGCATCCGAGCCGGAGTCCCTCCGTCCGGAGGGGGGCGACCACGACCTGGACGATCTCCTCGCGCGGGTAGCGCGCGGAGACCAGGCGGCCTTCGAGGCTGTCTACGACAATCTCGCCGGACCCGTCTATGGCCTCATCCTGCGAGTGATCCGCGATCCCGCCCAATCCGAGGAGGTCAGCCAGGAGGTCCTGCTCGAGGTGTGGCGGACGGCGGCGCGCTTCGACCCGGCCAAGGGCACCGCCGCCGCGTGGGTGCTGACCATCGCGCATCGCCGGGCCGTGGACCGGGTGCGCTCGGCCGCCGCGGCCACGGCACGTGAGCAGCGCACCGCCGAGGTCCCCGTGCCGCACGACGACGTGGCGGCCATCGTGGAGGCCAGCCTGGATGCCCAGCGGGTGCGGGAGTGCCTGGAGGGGCTCACCGAAGCTCAGCGCGAGTCGATCGCCCTCGCCTACTACGGCGGTTACAGCTACCGGCAGGTCGGTGAACGGCTCGGAACCGCGCTGAGCACCATCAAGACCAGGATCAGGGACGGCCTCATCCGGATGCGCGACTGTCTGGGGGTGAGCTAGCCATGGCGCTGCTGCGCAGCGGCCAGCACACGCTCACCGGCGTCTACGCCCTGGATGCCCTGGACACCGACGCCGAGGTGGCCCGGTTCGAGCGCCACCTGAGCAGGTGCGACAGCTGCGCCGGCGAGGTGCGCGGGTTCCGTGAGACCGCGGCCCGGCTCGCCAGGGCGGTGACACACGAGCCCCCGCCAACCCTGCACGCCGCGGTCATGGCGGATGTGGCGCGGACCGGCCAGGTGCCCGCGGCGGAAGACCGGGCGCGGCACGCGCGGCGGTCGCAGCGGCCCGTCCTGCTGCCACGGCTGGCCATGGCCGGCGCCGCGGTAGGCGTGGCCGCCGCCATCGTCCTGGCCGTCGTGCTTGCCAGCAAGAACAACCAGCTCAGCCAGACCCAGCAGCAGCTCAGCCAGACCCAGCGAGAGCTGAGCCAGGCCAAGCGCCAGCTCATCCTGACCCAGACCCAGCTCGCGGCGATCAGCGCCGTCCGCACCGCCGCCGATGCGACCCTGGTGACCAAGGCCACCCCGATCGGTGGCCAGGTAACCGTGGTGAGGTCGCCGTCCAAGCGCCAGCTCGTGGTGACGGCGTCGGGGCTGCCGCCGCTGCGGGCGGGCAAGGTCTACCAGCTCTGGCTGATCGGCGCGCACGGCAACAGGATCCGGTCCGAGGGCTTGCTGGCCGTGCACAACGGCCGCAGCGGGCCGGTGCTCATCTCCGGCGTGCTCAAGGGCGACCTGTTCGGCATCACACTCGAACCGCCGGGCGGGACCATCCAGCCCACCGTGCCGCCGTTCGTCGCCATTCCGGCCTTGTAGCAGCCAGCCCAGCCGGTCACGTATGTGATGGCTGGGCGGGCCGGCTGCCTGTGCCTCTGGGCCGGCCGGGCCGCGCCGGCGGGCCATGCTGCTGCCTTCCCGAACTGGTCGGGCGACCCGGCAGCCTGCCGCTACCGGCGGCGTGGTGCTTGACAGTGCCTATCTGCGGCTTTAGCGTGTCGCTGCCGCGACCTGAAGATCGCGGTGGTGCAGCTCTAGCGAAGTCCGGTGAGATCCCGGCGCTGTCCCGCAACGGTGGTCCCCCTCGGGGGGCGAGCCCGGTCGCCTGTGCTGCGCCCACGTCATGGCCCTCGATGGAAGGGCGGTGCGTAGGGTGGCCTCCCCGCACCAGCGCTCACCGGTCGCCGAACCGCCCGGCAGGCGATGACCGTGGCGGGCAGCGTTCGGGATTCCTCCACTGTGCTCTCGCGTCGGCTTCCGCTGCCCATCGTGCTGCTGGCGTGTACCGCGCTGCTGCTGGTGAGCATGGTCCTGGGTATCGCCATCGGCTCGGTGCCGCTGAGCCCACAGGCGGTACTGAGGGTGATCGCAGATCATCTGGCCGGCCATCCCCGTGACAGCGTGGCTGATGCGATCGTCTGGGAGATCCGGCTGCCGCGGGTGCTGCTGGCCGCGCTGGTGGGGGCGACGCTGGCCACCGCCGGCACGGTGGTCCAGGTGCTGGTGCGCAACGCGCTCGCCGACCCGTTCCTGCTCGGGGTGTCCTCCGGTGCCAGCGTCGGCGCGACGGCCGTGCTGCTCTTCGGCGCGTTCGCCTCGCTCGGCGCGTGGGCGGTTTCGGCCGGGAGCGTGCTGGGAGCCCTGGGCGCGATGGGCGCGGTGTTCCTGGTCTCGCGCCAGGAGCGGGCGCTGTCACCCACCCAGCTGATCTTGTGCGGGGTGGTGCTTTCCGCGCTGTTCGAGTCGGTGACCAGCTTCCTGATCTTCCGCGGCAACCCGCAGGCGACGCAGGCCGTGCTGTTCTGGCTGCTCGGCTCGTTCGGCCTGGCGACCTGGCCGCAGCTGCCGATCCCCGCGATCGTGCTTGCCGCCTCCATGGCCTACCTGCTCGCCCAGGCCCGGTCTCTGAATGCGCTGGCCCTGGGAGCGGGCCCCGCGGCCGCGCTGGGAGTGGACTTGCACCGGCTTCGCCGCGACCTGTTCATCGCGACCTCGCTGATGGCCGGGGTGGCGGTCGCGGTCAGTGGCGTGATCGGGTTCGTCGGCCTCGTGGTCCCGCACATCGTCCGCCTGATGGTCGGCTCGGAACACCGCCGGGTCCTGCCGGTCGGGATGCTCTTCGGCGCGTCCTTCATGGTGCTCGGCGATCTGCTCGCCCGGGTGATCGTGGCACCGCAGGAAATGCCGATCGGCGTGATCACCGCGTTCATCGGCGCACCGCTGCTGATCGTGCTGATCCGGCGCCGGCCCTACCTGTACGGGGCCGCCGGATGAGCCTGGAACTGCGCGACCTGTCCGTGGACATCGCCGGCCGGCGCATCGTCACCGGTATCGGCTTCACCGTTCCCGACGGAACCTTCACCGGGCTGCTGGGGCCGAACGGCAGCGGGAAGTCCACCATCCTCAAGGCCATCTACCGGGTCCACCGGCCAGCCTCCGGCCAGGTGCTCCTCGACGACCGCGACCTGCTGGCGCTGCGGCCCCGGGACGCGGCCCGGCGGATCGCCGTGGTGGCACAGGAATTCACCCTCGAATTCGACTTCACCGTCGCCGAACTGGTCATGATCGGCAGAACCCCGCACAAGCGGGCCTTTGACCGCGACGACGACGCCGACCGGGCCATCACCGAGCAGGCCATCGAGCGCGTCGGCTGCCAGCACCTGGCCCATCGCGGGTTCAACACCCTGTCCGGCGGCGAGAAACAGCGGGTCCTCATCGCCCAGGCTCTCGCCCAGGGCGCCGACCACCTGATCCTCGACGAGCCGACCAGCCACCTCGACATCCGCTACCAGGTCGAGATCCTCGAACTGGTCGCGGGTCTGGACGTCACGATCCTTGCCGCCATCCACGACCTCAGCCTGGCCGCGCTGTTCTGCGACACCGTCCACCTGCTCGCCGACGGGCAACTGATCACCGGCGGCCCTCCCGGGCAGGTGCTCACCGCCGCCGCCGTCCGCGCCGCCTACGGCACCGAAGTGCTGATCGTCGCCCACCCCGAGACCGGCACCCCGCACCTGATCCCGCGCCGCACCCGCCGGCCCGACCAGCCCGGCCCACAGTCCCCACCCGCCCCTAGCCCGCCGGACGCCACCGGCCACTACCCGCCGGACGCCACCGGCCACTACCCGCCGGACGCCACCGGCCACTAAGAGGAGACCGCGTGCCGCTTCCACCGCTTACCCGGTTCCCCCGCCGTGCCCCCGGCGTGGCCGCGCTGCTCGCAGCATGCACGGCCCTGGCGGCCTGCGGTTCCTCCGACGCGCCCACGGCCGCCTCCTCGCCCAGCGCGCACGCCGCCTACCCGGTCACGGTGGCCAGTTGCGGCGTGCCGGTCACCTACGACCGGGCCCCCGCGCGGGCGGTGTCCAACGACATCAACACCACCGAGGACATGCTCACGCTCGGCCTGGAACCACACATGGCCGGCACCTTCGGCGTCACCGGCGACGGCCCTGCCGGCGACCCGGTACCCGCTCAGTACCTGCCCGGCTTCCGCAAGGTGCGCCAGGTCTCGCCCGGCTACTTCACCCGCGAGGAACTCGTCGGGCTGCACCCGGACTTCCTGTTCGCCGGCTGGGACTACGGCCTCCAGCAAGGCACCAGCCTCACCCCGGCGGGCCTGTCCCAGTTCGGCATCAAGACGCTGGTGCTGACCGAGTCCTGCGCCCGGGTCCAGAAGGGCATCAACACGGTCAGCCTCAACGGCACCTACACCGACCTGCGCAACCTCGGCGAGATCTTCAACGTCCGCGCCAAGGCCCAGCAGGTCATCGCCGCGATGCAGCACCAGGTGGCGGCCGCGCACGCCAAGGTGGCCTCTCTCAAGCCGGTCACCGTCTTCGATTACGACAGCGGCCAGGCATCGCCGTTCACCGGCGCCGGCCTGGCCATCCCCACGGCCCTGCTCACCCTGGCCGGCGGGACCAACATCTTCGGCGGCCTCAAGCAGAGCTTCACCTCAGTGTCCTGGGAACAGGTGGTCAGCAAAGACCCGCAATGCATCATCATCAACGACTACGGCACCCCCACCGCCGCCCAGAAAGAAAAGTTCCTGGAAACCAGCCCGATCACCCGCAACCTCACGGCGGTCAAGAATCACTGCTTCCTCCCGCTCGCCTACGACGAGATCACCCCCGGACCCCGCAACGCCCTGGCCGTCACCGCCATCGCCCGCTGGCTGCACCCAGCCGCCTTCGGCCTCCCCGCCAACGGCTCCCCCTGACCGGCATCACAAGGAGTCCGAATCCTCAGACTGCATCAGGATCCGTGGCCGGCCTGGGAAGATAGCGACTCCAGTGAGAGGAAAGGCCGATGGCAGCGGACCTGCTGGTGGCGGTCAGCTATCCGGCGGACGATGAGTTCGTCCGGATCAACACGAGTGTTCTCCATGGTTCGGCCCGGGTGGCCTTCCTGCATGGCCGCCCGGAGGGTGAGGTCCGTGAGCTTCTTCGCGAGGCGGACGTGCTGCTCGGATGGCATCTGGGCGAGGAGTTGCCCGCCGGGGCGCTGGCGGACTCGGCGCGGCTGCGGTTCGTCCAGCTGTTGTCGGCCGGCGCCGACTCGGTCGACTACGCGACCCTGCCGGAGCGGCTGATGCTGGCCGCCAACGTCGGCGCCTACGGTCAGCCGATGGCCGAATACGTCATGGCGGTGACACTGGCCCTGGCCAGGCGCCTGCCGCAGCGGCACGCTGAAATGGCCGGAGGTGAGTTCGGCATGTGGAAGCCCGTGCTCACGTTGGACGGCGCGGTATGCGCAGTCCTGGGTTTCGGCGGGATCGGCAAGGCCACGGGCCGCCTGATGCGGGCGTTCGGGGCACGCATCCATGCGGTGAACACGTCCGGCCGCACCACCGAGCCGGTGGATTTTGCCGGGACGCTGGCCGACCTGGACCAGGTCCTAGCCGAGGCGGACGTGCTCGTCATCGCCCTGCCGCTGACCCGGTCCACCCGGGGCCTCATCGGCGCGCGTGAACTAGGGCTGATGAAGCCGGAGGCCATTCTGGTGAACGTGGGGCGGGCCGCCATCGTGGATGAGCGGGCGCTTTATGAGCATCTGCGGGATCATCCGGAGTTCTGCGCCGGGCTGGACGCCTGGTGGCACGAGCCGGCCCCGGGCGCGGAATTCTCCACCGGATACCCGTTCTTCGATCTGCCCAACATGATCGGCTCCCCGCACAATTCGGGTGTCACCGATGGCGCCCTCCAGGTCGGGGCGGTCAGGGCAGCCGAGAACGTCCGGCGGTTCCTGCACGGCGAAGCCGTGACCGGAGTGGTCCGCCGGGAGGATTACCTCTGATCAGTTCAGGCCGTGGCCGGCGGGAAGTTCTCGGCCCAGAACGCTGCGATGTCAACACGGCGCATGAAGCTGACATTCTTCTGCCGCAGTGCGTAGTCGATGAAATCCCGCAGCGCGGAGGCACGGCCGGGCTGCCCGCTCCACCGGGCGTGCACGCCGACCGTCATCAGCCGGGCCCCACAGCCGTGCCCCAGTTCCTCGAGCAGGTAGTCGAGGCTCAGCCGCAGGCTTTCGAAGAAGTGCCGGGGCGTGGCGTAGGTCGGGGCGATCAGGTACCGGACGTCGTTATGCACCTTGCTGTAAGGAACCACGAGGAACGGCTTGCCCAGCGTGTCGACGTAGTAGGGCAGCTCGTCATTGTTCGCATCGGAGTCGTACCAGAAGCCGCCGTCCTCGGCCAGCAGTTCCCTGGTGTGCACGGTGGGGAAGGACCGCACCATCCATCCCCGCGGGCGCTCGCCCGTCGTTTGCTCCAGTGATTCGGCGGCCCTGCGGATCTCCTCGCGTTCGGCGTCGCGGCTCATCGCGGCGGCGTCCGGGCCGTACCAGTGGTAGCCATGGGCAAGCACGTCATGGTTGCGCGCCCGCAGCCACTCGCCCAGCGGCGGGTTGCGCTCCACCGCCAGGGCGCAGGCGCTGAACGTGGCGGGGATCTGGTACCGGTCGATCAGCCGGCAGACCCGCCATACTCCGACCCGGCTGCCGTACTCCATGTGCGTTTCGGTTCCGATGTCGCGGATCTCCGGGCCGTACTGGAACGAGTACTCGCCCCAGGTGTCGTTGACGCCGTCCTCGTTGAGCGAATACTCACCACCTTCCTCGTAGTTGACCACCAAATTGATCGCCACCCGGCCGCCGCCCGGCCATTCGAAGTCAGGAGGCTGCGGCCCGTAGCCGACAAAGTCGCGCGCCGGGCCGGGGTGGGCAACATGGTGGTTGTCATCCATCAGTAGGCCATCCATCCGCCGTCGACCATCAGCGTGGCGCCGCTGATATAGCTGGCATCGTCCGAAGCAAGGAAGGAAACCGCCGCGGCGACATCCCGCGGCTCGCCGAACCGGGCGAACGGGGTACGGGAGCGAACGTACTCCGCCGATCTCTCGTTCTGGCTCAGGTCACCCGGCGTACCGGTGACGATCTTGCCTGGGGCGACACTGTTGCAGATGATGCCCTCGCGGCCATGCTCGACCGCGATCTGGCGGGTCAGCTGCACCAGCGCCGCCTTGCTGACGGCGTAGGCCGCATGCCCGGGCGCGCCGACCATGCCGTGTTGCGAGGTGATGTTCACGATCCGGCCGCGGGCGTCGCCGCGGGCGGGCTGGGCGAGCATCTGGCGCACGGCCGCCCGGCAGAGCATGAACGGTCCGCGGATGTTGACCGCCATGATGGCGTCGAAATCCTGGTCCTCGGTGTCCAGCATCGGCTTGGAGTGCCGGCCGGCCAGGGCAGCATTATTGACCACCACGTCGAGCTGCCCGGCCAACGCCACGGCTTGCGCGACAAGCTGGTCGCAGTCCTGCCGGGAGGACACGTCCGCGCGGGCGAACTCGCAGGCGCCGCCGCTGCCGCGGATGAGGTCCTCGGTGGGCTCGCCGCCGGTGAGCGGATCCCGGCGGACGTCGGCGAGCAGCACCCAGAAACCATCCGCGGCAAGCCGCGTCGCGATGGCCCGCCCAATACCGGACGAGGACCCGGTCACGACTGCGGAGCGCGGCATCCGCTCACCCTAGCGCCGTATGCTCGGGCCATGGGCGTGGCGTTCGTGGCACATTGCCTGCTGAATCAGAATTCCAAGGTCCGCGAGGGAGCGCACTGCGCCGGTGTGTATTCCCCCATCGTGGACGTGCTGCGCGCTGAGGGCTGGCGCATCGAGCAGATGCCCTGCCCCGAGCTTGCCTTCTCCGGGCTGAACCGGTTCTGGGCGGTGCGTGAGCAGTACGACACCGTGGCGTTCCGCCGGCACTGCCGCCGGCTCGCCACCGCCGTGGCGGGCGCGATCGCCGCCCGAGCCGGACAGGGAGAGGACGTCGTCCTCGTCGGCGTGGAGGGAAGCCCGTCGATGGGCGTGACCATCACTAGTTCCGACCCCGAGCGCGGCGGCAGGCCGTCCTGGCCTGACGGCACACCCGAGCACACCGGCGGGGAGGGCATCTTCGTGGAGGAACTGCACGCTGAGCTCGCGCGGCGTGGCATCGCCTTCCGGGTCGCTGGTGAGACGCACGCGCTCGCCACGCACGATGTCGCCACCGAGCGGGCCCGCCTTGAATCCGTTCTGGAGGACGGCGATGCGTGACGAGCGCTCCTTCCGGGTGGCGCTCGTCGCTGACCGCTATGTGAACCCGGCGCCGGGCGGGCTGGATGGGCTGGCTGTGCTCGCCACCGTGGGCTGGGGGGTGATGCAGCTCCCCGATGATGTCTACCCGGACGAGGTTGCCCGGCTACTGCTCGCCGAAGTCGCCGAGCAGGTGGAGGAGTTCTCCCGGCACGGCTACCTCTTCGTCCTGGTCGGCGAGCGGGCCGGGCTCGCCGAGGCGCTGGCCCGCGTCGGCGTCGCTGTTCCGCCCCGCGTCGTACCCGCGAGCGCCGGCGAGCTCAGCGAGTTCCTCGCCGCCCAGCCGGTCCCGCCGGCGCTGGCCGCCGAGAAACCCACTGGGTAAGGACACACCCGGCCGGGGGCCGGGCGCGGTACTCGGCCGCTACAGGCGGCCAGGAATGAGATCCAGGCCGCCCGGCGCGTCGGTGTCCACCCGCCAGAACGTGCCGGTGCGCGCGGACGCCTCGATGTCGGGCTCGCGGGTGGCGGTCACATACAGCGCGGGGCCGTCGAAGATGCAGTTCGTGGCGTGCTCGCCGAGGCGGATCTCCTCAAGGACGTCCCCTTCCGCCGAGATCACGGTGACCCCCTGGGAGACGGTGGTGGCCACGAACAGCCGCCCGTCGGCGGCGAACGCCATGCCGTCCGGGACGTGCTCATCGGAGAGCTGGCAGAACGTCACCGGTTCGCCGTTCTCCATCCGGCGGACCCGGTGCGCCATCGATTCGGTCCAGTAGAGCCGCTGCTGTGCATCGAAGGCGATCCCGTTCGGGTAGACGCCGGGCAACTCCATCAGCATCTCGCCGCCGCCCGACCCGTCCACCGCGAACAGCCTGCCCGGTGCGCGCACGTCAAAGCGGAAGTCCTGCTCGGACCCGGATTCGGTGAAGTACAGCCGGCCGTCGGGGCCGAAGGCGAGATCGTTGGGCCCGTAGAGCTTGTATCCCGCCACCTCCGAGAACAGCAGCTCCACCGACCCGTCCGGGCTGACCCGCTGGATTCCGGAGATGGCGCTGGTGTCCCCGCTGCCGGGCACGTTGCCGCCCTGGGTCACGTAGATGGCGCCGTCCGAGCCGAGCACCGTGCCCCAGGGCGAGCCGCCGGTGCGCGCGTAGGTCGAGACATCGCCGTCGTGGTAGGCCAGCAGCTCACCCGTATTGCCGTCGCACAGGACGACCCGCCCATCGCCCATGATGGCCGGGCCCTCGGGGAACCCGAGGCCGGACGCAAGCAAGGTGGATTGCACTCCGATTGGTCCTTTCGCTGATCAGACGAACGAGTAGTGCTCGAAGTCGAAGTCGGACAGCGGCTGGCCCACGCGGGCGGCCGAGTACCCGGTGATCTTGGTGCTGTAGGCGTCGAGCGCGTCGATGAACGCCGGAATGATGTAGCCGCCTTCGTTGAAGTCGATCGTCTGCATCTCGTGCTCGATCTCGCGGCGCACCGATGGGCTGGCCGTGGCGTTGGCCTGCTTGTACAGGCTGACGTAGTGCGGCTGGCTCCAATGCGTCTCGTTGAACGGCGAGGTCGGCAGCAGCGACTGGGCAACCTGGGCGAGGTAGGGCGAGTAGTTGTAGAAGTCCTGGGAGAACGTCCAGTGCAGGTAGTTAGGGCCGAAGAAGGTGGCCGGGTCGACCTGCTTCAGGTTGATCGTGACCCCGGCCGCCTTGGCCTGCTGCTGGAGCACGGTCGACATCGCGACGGTGCCGGTGGCCACCGGTGAGGTCACCAGCTGCACGGTGAGGTTCTCGTGCCCCGCCTTCTTCAGCAGGCTCTTCGCCTGGGCGATGTCCTGCACCCGGTGCAGCGAGGTGTCGTAGTTGGGGTCGTAGGGGGACGAGACGTCGTAGCCCACCACCCCCGCCCCGTCGAGCGACGAGCTGATGAGCTGCGGGCGGCCGACGAGCAGCCGCATCGCCTGCCGGACGTTGACGTCGTTGAACGGTGCCTGATCGACGCGCATGGTGAACGGCGTGATCGCCCCGGTGGCCGACTTGACCGTCCGCACGTTCCCGCTCGACGCCAGTTCGGCCAGCTGCGGGCCCTCGAGCGCGCCAGCGCCGTGGATGACGCCGCCCACGAGCGCGTTCTGCAACGATGCGCTGTCGCTGAAGTCGATGATCGTCAGCGTGTCGACATACGGAAGGCCCGGCCGCCAGTAGTTCGGGTTCTTGACGAATACGCTGCGCTGGCCCGGCGTGAAGGACTGGAACTTGAACGCGCCGGTTCCGTTCGGGTGGCTCGGATTGAAGCCGGTCGGCACGATGTACAGGTAGTACCAGTACGCGAGCTGGTCGAGGAAGCTGCCGTAAGGGCTGGTCATCGGCACCTGAACGGTGTGGGTGTCGAGCTTCTTGAGCCCGTTCACGTCGATCGGCCCGAGCGAGTTCGCGCCGGTCAGCTTCCCGTTGATGATCCGCTTGAGCGTGAAGATGACGTCGTCGGCGGTGAGCGGCTTGCCGTCGTGGAAGGTGATGCCCGGCCGGAGCCGGATAACCCAGTTGGACGTCGAGCCGTGCGGGCTGATCTCCTCGGCCAAGACGAATTCCGTCTGCGCGCGGGTGTTCAGCTGCAGCAACGGCTGGTACAGCGACTGCGCGCGGGCCGTGTCGAGATAGGTGAGGCCCTTGTGCGGGTCGAGGGTGTCCGTACCAGAACCGCCGGTCAGCCCCACCTTCAGCGAGCCGCCCTTGCGCGCGGTCCCGCTAGCCGGCGCCGCTGGCGCCGAGCTGGACGACCCGGAGGAGCACGCGGCGAGCAGGCTGCCGCTGCCCGCAAGCGCCCCCGTCGCCGCCAGCCCACGGAGGAACTGCCGCCGGCCGAGCGTGCTACCTGACTCCCCGCGATCCGATGGTTCCACGAGACTCCTCCTTGGCTGGCACGAGCCGTTGCCCCGTCGGCTCCCGTGGGCATCCGCTCACCGGGACCACGGATTCCGTTTTGCCCCGGGAGCCCTCAACTGAAGACGCGAGGGATGATCATACTCCGGCAAAACGGGTGAGAACAGGCGTGTTCCGGCTCCGTGTCGCGGCAGCCAGGAACGCCGTGGCCTGCGGCTGCGGCGAACGGCGGGCGGTAGCACTGTCGGCACGCGCGCGCTAGTGTCATCGCAAGCGGTCCCGGTATGCATCCTTGGGTCACGATCTGGCCGCCCGGGCGTTGGGCTGGCGGCGGGAGCGCCGGCCGGATGTGGGCTGGCGCCGCCGGCGGCGAGGAAGGATCACCGACGTGACAGATCCCCGGCCTGCTCAACGCGCTGGCCCGCCACCTTGCGGCATCGGCCTGCCGCCCGCGAGTACCAATTCCGGTAGCGGGTGAGCTGGCGTGGCGACAGCCACCGCCCCTGCTGAGCCGACCGCCCCCGCCGAGCCGACCGTCCCGGGGCGGAACGAGCACCCGCTGCTGATGCTGACCGCGCGGCGGCTGGGCGTCGGTGTCATCACCCTGCTCGTGGTT
>Ga0306920_100006360_pt1 | contig 15404 bp, 12 predicted proteins | sample flu12Cox44000170_FD_204666 | JGI IMG/M metagenome (GOLD analysis project Ga0306920, IMG submission 204666) | Lab enrichment of tropical soil microbial communities from Luquillo Experimental Forest, Puerto Rico - flux4day.12C.oxic.44.000.170 (v2)... | ecosystem: Environmental > Terrestrial >... | reverse complement strand
GGATTGTCGCTGCCGTACAACCACACGAACACGCTCGGATGATTGCGCAGCCGCGCGATTTGATCTGTCAACGACGCCGCGGCAATCGATTTCGTCTCCGGTGTCCAGTGGCTCCAACGCTCCCAGGCATCGCAGCAGCACCAACCCGGCATGACCAGAATACCCAGGCGATCGGTCTTGTCGAAAAATTCCTCGCGGTCGGTCTTCCCTTCCAGTCGAATCGTGTTTAGCCCCATGTCCTTGACGTAGGCCAAGTCGGTGTCCAGCCGCTTCGACGACCAGCGAAACAACATGTCCGGCGCCCAAGCCGCACCGCGGATCAGCACGTTCTTGCCGTTCACCTTGAACAGCCGCCCGCCACTGGGGGTAAGTTCGGTAGTCACTTCGCGGACCCCGAACTGCACGGTAGACGAATCCGATTCGCTGCCCGCCGCACCCACCTGGAATTTGGCAGTGTACAGATACGGTTCGCCCATCTGATAGGGCCACCACAAACGAGGTTGCGCCAGTTTCATTTGCTGACGAACGGTCCTCGATTCTTTGGCGGCCAACTCGACCGGTTGCGTCAACTCCGCTCCCGCCAACTCCACATGAAACACCGTCTTCACCGGATGATCGGTCGTGTTGGTCAGCACCGCGCTGGCGGTCAACTCCGCGGATTTGAAGTCCGCTCCGAGTTTCGACATCACGTACGGCTTCCGCAGGGTGACATCGCCGCTCTCCGACAGGAACACCTCGCGCCAGATACCCATGTCCTTGTCCGGTGGAGTCGGATTCCAGTCCACCCAGGTCAGGCCAAGGTCATACTTCTCAGGCGCAAAGACCTCCACAGCGAGCGCGTTCTTGCCGTCCTTTTTCAGTAGGTCGTTCACGCGAAACTCAAAGGTACGAAAGGCTCCCGCGACCTCTGCGCGATCACCAATTTTCTTACCGTTGAGCCAAACGTTCGCCCGGTAGTTGATCCCCAGAAAATGCAACCACGCCGCCGACCTGTTCATGCGCTCGGGAGTCGGAAACTCGCTACGGAACCAGAACGAGCAACGGTACGGGCTATCCGCCGGCATGTCCCGATCTGCGAACGGGATGCGCCCTTCGGAAAACCCCGCCATCTGTCGCAAATTCAGTCCGTAGTCCGGATCCGGCAGGCTCTTATCGGTCACCAGAGCTCCGACCACGGTTCCCGGAACCTCCGCGGGATGCCAGCGCGCGTCGTCAAAGCCGGTCAGCGAAATCTGCTCGCCCTTCGCCTCCATCTTGCAGGAAGACTCTAGCCGCCAGGTTCCGTGCAAATCCTCGCGGCCGTCCGGGGCCTGCGCCGACACCCGGGACCCGGGCAGAACAGAGACGAGACTCAGCCAAACAGCAATACGAAATGCGCGGAATGGAGACATGGGGTTCCTCGCAGGCAGAAACAACCTTGGAATGATGGACGCAACTTTCGCAAGTCTACATTAAATCGATTGAATATTGAACAATATTCTTCGCGCACCGGTCAGGTGGTACGCTCGGTCACCTGCTTCGCGCCGGCAATAATCGCCAGCTCGGCCATGTGCAGGAAGAGGCCGTGTTCGACGACTCCGACCAGGGAGTCGAGTTTGGCGGCCAGCGCATCCGGATCATCGATCAGCAGACCGGAGCAGTCGAGAATCCAATTGCCCTCGTCGGTAATGTAGGGCTTACCGTCGCTGTTGACGCGAACCCTCGGCGTAAACCCTAGGTCGCGAAGCGCGTCGTGCACTAAGGGTGCAGCCATCTGAATCACTTCCACCGGCAAGGGGAAACTGCCGAGTTTGTCTACCTGTTTGGATTCGTCGGCAACGACGACGAAACGTTTCGACGCACGGGCCACAATCTTCTCGCGTAGAAGCTTGCCACCTCCCCCTTTGATCAGGGCCAGGTGGGGCGCGATTTCGTCGGCGCCATCCACGGTAAGGTCGAGGACGTGGCACTCGTCGAAGGTAACGAACGGTATGCCGTAGCTTCGCCCGAGGCGTTCGCTGTCCTCGGAGCTGGCGATGGCACGAATCTTCAAGCCGTTATTGCGCACCTGTTCGCCGAGTAATTGGATCCACAAGGTCGCGGTCGACCCCGAACCCAACCCAACCGCCATTCCGGGCTCGACCAGCTGCAATGCGCGTTGTGCGGCATGCAATTTCCAATCCGCGTGGTCTGAGGCATGATGCTGAGTGGCCATGGTAAGCAGTGGTCTCCTCCCTGCGGGAATAGAAATACCTTATCGTGCCTCGGACCTCAAGGCCGGTCGCTTCGGCAACCTGAATTGTGACCTTCTTGGGCCACCGGCATCAAATGAAACGGCCGCCACCGTCCCGGACGGAAACGCCGAATCGAAGGTTTGCGAGTTGAAGTAAACGGCAATTTTCACAGCGCAGGTTTCGCGAAGCACAGTCCATTCGCAGCCATCCCCTGCAAGTGGTTCTTCTTACACCTGCCGTATCCGACTCAAAAGAACCACCTAATTCGTGTGATTGGGCAAGGAGGAGAGAAGCTCAAATGATTTTGCTGCAGCAGAAACCAGGCAAAGCCAGCCCCATTCTTCGAACGAACGGAGAGCTGAATGAATTGGGGCGAATCCAATTGGCCCGAGAATTGTTTTGTGGACGGTACCGCGTCGGACAAAGAGTGCGCATGCAGGACATTGCTGCGAAGTATGGACTGGACAATAAGGCCGTTCTGAAGATCTTTACCGAATTTCAAACCCTAGGACTGCTAACGCTCTCGGGGAATTTTTCCGCAGTGCTCTCGGCTCCCAACTCCAAGGAAATGTACGAAGCCTACGAAATCCGAGCGGCGCTCGAAGAAATTTCGGGCCGAACAGCGGCAGAGGTGCTGAAGGATAACACCGGCGATCTGGAGCGGGAATTAAACGCGATGCGCCTGGCCGTCAATGTGGGTGACATGGACGGCTATGCCGAACATGACGCCAAGTTTCATAAAAGCATCCTGGAGGCTTCGGGGAACCGGGTGTTATTACGCGTCTGGGACGCTTTAGCCTTCGATGTGCGCATCCGTATTGCCATCGCCAAGGTCTCCAAGGACCTTCCCGAAGTCGTTGAGTCCCACGAACCCATCGTCGAAGCCCTGCGGAACGGCCGCGCCAGAGAAGCGGGTCTACTGCTACGCAATCACGTCGAGACGTTTTCGGAGTTTCTCAAGAAATCAGAGTCCGACTCCGGAGCTCACAAAGCGTTTCGCAAGGAGCTTGAAGGCGCAAAAGACGTGCAACGGGCGTTTTTCCCGCCTCACAGCTTCTCTATTCCGTGTCTCTCCTGTGAAACCTTCTATCAGCCGGCTCGCGGAATTGGCGGCGATTACTATGATTTTCTGTCGTTGCCCGGCGGCCGGTGGGGCATCGCCATCGGAGACGTCTCGGGAAAAGGCATTGGTGCTGCCCTCCTCATGGCCAGCCTGCAAGCTTCGCTGAGGGCGCAGGCGCTGCATCCGCACTTGGACCTTACCACTCTCATCGGCGACGTGAATCGGCTGGTCCACGAATCTTCTCCCACGAATTTCTTTGCATCTCTTTTCTACGCAGAGTACGAGCCCGCGACGCGCGTTTTGCAATACGTAAACGCTGGCCACAATCCGCCGATCATCGTGAGACCGCGCGACGGATCCTGTGAACTGTTTCAACTCAAGGCCGACGCTGTGCCGGTTGGGATTTTTGCCGATGCCCGGTTCGAAGCGGCGAGATTCCAATTGATGAAAGATGACATTCTGGTTGCTTACACGGACGGAATTACGGAAGCGGCAAACCCTGCAGGGGAGTTGTGGGGGGAACAAAGGTTGGCGGAGTTGCTGCGCTCCTCAACCGCAATGACGTCGGGCGAGATTGTAGAGAAAATTCTGACTGCGGTCACGGAATTCGCTAATGGCGAACCGCAGCGCGATGACGTAACCCTTGTGGTAATGAAGGTACAAGAAGGCTGCGAAGTCTGAGCGCTTTGCGCCTCTGCACTGCCGGGGACAGGCAGAGGCGGCCGAGAGTAGCGTGGCGTAGCGGAGTTCTTGAAATCGGCCCGGGATGTGGCTCGGTCTCATGGATCTAAACCGCGGTTACGCTTCTAGCTTGTAGATTCTCTCCATCAACAGCCATTTTTCTCCTTGCTTTGCGTATGGCAAGGCCTTCTGAAAAGTCCACATGAGTTTTTCCCATTCCTGGACCCTCGGATGGTTGCGATCGGCTTCCGCCTTTCTTTCGAACGAAAAGCCATCCTCGACTTCCATGATCATGAACAAGCGTGTTTCGAGCACATAGATCTCCATATCCAGGATGCCGGCGCTTTTGATGCTTTCGGTAATCTCCGGCCAAATTTTCTGATGGTGCTGTTTGTAGGCGGCGATCGAGGCGGGATCGTTCTTCAGGTCGAGGGTCAGGCAGTAGCGCTTACTCATGCCAACGCTCCCTGGTTGTCGGGTGGCACGCTTTCTGCTTGCAACACGCCAGCGGGTCGGTAACCACGCAATCCAAAGTAGAGAATGAAGACGTAACAGAGCAGAGGAACAATAAACGCCTTTTGAATGCTCGAGGCATCGGAGATCTTCCCCATGATCGCCGGAAAAAACGCTCCCCCGATGATCGCCATCACCAGCAGCGACGAACCGCGCTTCGTGAGCGGGCCGAGGTTCTTGATACTGAGGGCGAAAATCGTCGGGAACATGATGGAATGGAAAAATCCGATGAGCACGACGGCGTACACGGGTATCCGGCCGGAAGCGGCAAGGGCCACGATCGTACACACGACCGAGGCTGCTGCGAAAAGGGAGAGCAATCGCGCCGCGGCAATTTTCTTCATCATGGCTGAACCGATGAAGCGGCCGGCCATGAACCCGATCTGGTGCAGCAGCAGATACAGAGCGGCAGTTTTTGCTGGGGTCCCCGGCACCGAAAACTGAGCATATCGGATGACGAAGCTGGCCACGCCTACCTGCGCTCCAACGTAGAAAAATTGGGCGATTACCCCTTTCAGAAGATGCGCTTGGGAGAACACGCTCGCCAAACCCGCTCCGGCCCTGGTACCGCTCGACGAGGCAACCGGATCGTGCACATCCGGGAGGTGCGCGAGCTCGATGAGCACACCGACAAGAACAAAAATTCCAGCCATGATCACGTACGGGCCTTTCACGGTGCTGGCTTCCGCCGAACGATAGGCATCGAGTTGCGCGGTACTCATCGCTGCAATCTGCGCCGGAGAGTATTCCACTCCACTGAGAATAAATGCCCGACCCACCAGGGGCGAAAGCACGGCACCGACGGCGTTGAACGATTGGGCGAAATTCAGCCGGCGCTCCGCACTCGCGGGTGGGCCGAGAATCGTGACATACGGATTCGCTGCAACCTCCAGGAAGCTTTGGCCACAAGCCATCACGAACAACGCGAAAAGGAAAAACTCATAGAGGCGCGAGGAAGACGCGGGGATGAAAAGCAGGGCACCGACCGCACAGAGCGACAGCCCTGCCAAAATGCCCTTCTTGTACCCAATCCTCTCCATCACGCGTCCGGCGGGAAAGGCGGCCAAAAAATAGCCGCCGAAAAATGCCACCTGAATGAACGAAGATTGAAAATCGCTCAAGCTGAAGGCCTTCTTCAGATGCGGAATCAGGATGTCGTTCAGATTGACGCCGAACGCCCACAGAAAGAAAAGCGTGGTGATCAGAACGAAGGGAACCAGGAAGCGGCGCTCGGTCACGGGAATGGAGCGGTTCCCGGGTTCCACAGCCCTTTCGCCGACGGTCATTCGGAGTCTCCTTCAGGTGAGCGCACGGTCGAGATGGGTGTAACCAGCATCCACAAAGACATGCTGCCCCGTGATGTGGCTGGCTCGTTTCGAAAGAAGGAAGAGAACCATGTCGGCGATTTCCTCGGGCTGGGTCATGCGCCGACCCAGGGGAATTTTCGAGATAATGCGCGCGAGCTTCTCCTCGGCATTGGGAAATCCGGAAATCCATTGTTGATAGAGCGGCGTCGCGACTTCGGCTGGGACCACCGCGTTAACGCGAATTCCGTGCGGCAGGAGTTCCGCAGCCCATTCGCGGGTCAGACCGAGAATGGCGGCCTTCGCTGCGACATAGCCGGAGGTCCCTCCCTGCCCGGTGACCGCGGTTTTTGAACTGATGTTAACGATCGATCCGTGGGCTTTTTTCAGCGCAGGCAGAGCAAAGTGTGCCATGGAATAGTAATGGACGAGATTCAGTTCGAGCGAAGCAAGAAACGCTTCGGTTGAGCCCTGCTCGAGACTGACGTTGTCATTGGCACCGACGTTATTCACCAGCGCGTCGAGATGATTAAACTTTAGCAACGTCTGCTCGACGGTTTTGCTGCAGGTTTCCGGGGCCGTGATCTCTCCAAAGAGAAACTCGCTTTGCGCACCGGAAGCACGCAACTCGGAGATCAATTTTTCGCCCGCTCCTCGATCGTGATCGAGAAACACGGGTATTGCGCCTTCGGCAGCGCTGGCTCGCACGATGGCCGCGCCGATGCCCTTTGCGCCACCCGTCACCAGAATTATTTTCCCTTTTAATTGCAGGTCCACGCGTCAGCCGCCACTCGCCTTATTAAAGCGACACTCCTCGCTTCCACGGAATAAAATCCTCCTGCCCCTTGGCCTCCGCTTTGGTACGAATTTCTCCACTGGCTACCTGAATAATCGCTTCCAGCACCTCTTCGCCCATTCCTTCGATCGTTTTGTCGCCAGAAATGACTCCTCCGGTATCGATATCAATGATGTCCGGCATACGTTGCGCGAGGGTCGAATTGGTCGCGAGCTTGATCACCGGAGCGATGGGATTGCCCGTGGGAGTTCCCAGTCCGGTGGTAAACAGAACGATGTTTGCGCCGGCGCCCACTTGCGCTGTCACGCATTCGACGTCATTGCCAGGCGTGCACTGCAGGTTCAAGCCCGCCTCGGTCGCATACTCCGGGTAATCCAGCACCGCCGTTACCGGCGAAGTCCCGCCTTTTTTGGCGGCCCCCGCGGACTTCATGGCGTCGGTCAGCAGACCGTCGCGAATATTACCGGGACTCGGATTCATCTCGAAGCCGGAACCGACAGCGCGAGCCCGCGCGCCATAGCTTTTCATCAGGTGAGCAAAGCGGTCCGCCACTTCGTAGCTGGTGCTGCGATTGATCAGTTCCTGTTCCACACCACACAATTCGGGAAATTCGGAAAGCAAGGTGCGCCCGCCCAGTGCCACCAGAAGATCGGAGGTGTGTCCGATCGCCGGGTTGGCGGAAAGGCCGGAAAAACCGTCCGAACCTCCGCACTTCAACCCCACACAGAGTTCCGAAAGCGCGGCGCGGGTGCGGCGGCATTCGTTGGCTTCGACCAGTCCGAGAAAGGTGAGACGAATCGCTTCGGTCAACATGGCCGCTTCCGTGCCGCTTTGCTGTTGCTCGAGAATCACCAGGGGTTTGGCGAAATTCGGATCGCGCTTGCGCAATTCCTCACGAAGGATGCCAATCTGGGCGTGTTGGCAACCCAGACTGAGCACCGTTGCCCCGGCAACATTCGGGTGATGGATATAGCCGGCGATCAGCCCACAAAGATTGTTGGAGTCCTCCCGCGTACCGCCGCAGCCGCCCTCATGCAGGAGGAAGCGGATGCCGTCCACATGTCGAAAGACCGGAGAAAGCGGGGGACTTCCGGTTGCGTCTGCCAGCGCATGCGTTCTGATCTCCTCGGCTCGACCTTCTTTGTAGAGGCGCGTCAACGCCATGACCTGCTGGCGGTAGACTTGCGGCGCGGCAAACCCGAGCTCTTCTTCGAAGGCCTGCTTCAGGACTGCGATATTGCGGTTCTCGCAAAAAACCAGTGGCACAACAATCCAGTAGTTTCGTGTGCCGACCTGGCCATCGCTTCGCCGGTATCCGAGAAACTGTCGCTGAAGCCATCGCGAAACGTCCGGTGCGGTCCAAGGGCGGGCGCCAGATTTCTCCTGAAATGGCTCGGCGTAATGGCGGATATTTCTGGTGCTCAAGAGCTCGCCGCCATGGATGGCTTCGACGGCTTTGCCAACCACTATTCCGTACATTCTTACGTCCGATCCAGCGGCAAGTTCGCCCATCGCGAATTTGTGTTTTGCCGGAACATCGGATCGCAGCGTGTAGATTTGGGAACCAAAGAGAATCTGCTCGTCCTTGCGGAGATTGCTGAGAGCAATCAGGACATTGTCGCGCGGGTCGAGTTGGAGGACCTTGTCGGACATGAGAAGAAACGGGCACCGCCGGGCCACGGCATTGTAGAACATTGTCAACGATTCGTCTCGCGTAGCGTCGCTAGGATCCGCGGGGCAGTCGCCAAAATCTGGCTGCGTTGCCGCCAAGAACCGCTTCTCGCTCTTCCATTGGGAATTTCTTCAGATAATCCTCGATCATCCCCATCGTACGCTGATAGGAAGCCGCCACATTGCAAACGGGCCAGTCCGAGCCGATCATCAAGCGGCGCGACCCGAAGCAGTCGAACGCCACATCAAGATAGGGCTGAATATCCGCAGGCTTCCAGCCCTGCCAGTGTGCTTCCGTAACCAGTCCGGACAGCTTGGCATAAACGTTCGAAAAGGACGCTAGTTCTCGAATTCCACGCGCCCACAGGTCGATCGCGCCGCTCTTAATCTGGGGCTTGGCGAGGTGATCCAGCACAAAGCTCTGTCGCGGAAAGCGACTCACGAACTCGGTGGCGATCGGAAGGTGTTTCGCGTAGATGAGGATGTCATAAGCGAGATTAAACTCTTCCAGCTGGGAAATCCCGTACAGGAAATCGGGCCGCAGCAAAAATTCGTCCGCTTCACTCTGGACGATATGGCGGACCCCTACGAATTTTCGTTCTCCCGAGAGTGATTCCAGCGTCGCACGCAATCGCGGAGAACGCAGATCGACCCAACCGACCACGCCGAGGATAAAAGCATTCGTTCTTGCAAGCTGCAACAGCCAATTCGTTTCTTCCAGCGTCTGCCGCACCTGGACGACCACGCTTCCCTGAAACCCGCTCGCTGCAAGCAACCGCTCCAGGTCCGCAGGCAGAAAATCACGCCGGATCGAAGCCATGGTTTCATCGATCCAGCCATGCTCGCTCGGGTTGTAAATCCAAAAATGCTGGTGAGCATCAATCCGCATTCTCAATTCTCAGGCCTGGAAGTGAGTTCGGGAAGGAACGCGGTAAGGATGCCGAGCGCGGGAAGGAACGAACAGACGTGATACACGAAGTTGATGCTGGTGTGGTCGGCAAGCTTGCCGAGCAGTGCGGCGCCAACGCCGCCCAGGCCGAAGGCGAGTCCGAAGAAGAGTCCGGAGACCGTGCCGATTTTCGTAGGGATGAGATCCTGAGCGTACACGAGAATCGCGGAAAAGGCGGACGCCAGGATGATGCCGATGATGACGCTGAGAATGCCGGTCCACAAGAGGCTGGCATACGGCAGAAGCAAGGAAAACGGAAGCACGCCAAGAATGGACCACCAGATGACCACTTTGCGTCCGAAGCGGTCGCCGACCGGCCCGCCGATGATCGTGCCTGCGGCAACCGCTCCAAGGAAAATGAAAAGGTGCACCTGCGCGCTTTGCACAGAGATGTGGAAACGGTCCATGAGATAGAAGGTGTAATAGGAGGTCAGACTGGCGAGATAAAAGAACTTCGAGAACATGAGCACGATGAGAACGCCCATGGCGAGTGCAATTTTGCGCGCAGAAAACGTCGCTTGTCGTCCGTGGAGCGAGCCCGTGACGTGGGTGCCGAGCGGAACGGTGGTTGCGACGGGCTGAGCGATGCGATAGCGGTGAGCCCAATGGCCGATTCGGAAGAGCAGGATCATGGCGAGGAGCGCCAAGATCGAAAACCAAGCGATGCTGGATTGGCCCTCGGACAGAACGAAAGCGGCGAGCAGGGGTCCCAGCGCGGAACCGGCGTTCCCGCCTACTTGAAAGATGGATTGGGCGAAGCCGTGCTGTCCACCGGAGGCCATGCGGGCGACGCGCGAGGACTCCGGATGAAAAACGGCGGAGCCCGTGCCGATCAGTCCCGCGGCAATAAGAACGATAGCGTAGGTGGGAGAGAAGGCAAGCGTCAGTAAGCCAATGAGCGTGACGCCCATGCCTGCCGCCAGGAAATACGGTTTGGGATGACGGTCACTGTAGAGGCCGACGAGCGGTTGGAGCAGCGAAGAGGTAAACGTGGCGGTAAAAGCGATCAAACCGATTTGGCCAAAGTCCAGGCGAAAGGTGTTTCGAAGCAGAGGATAAAGAGCCGGGAGAAGGGATTGCACCGTGTCGTTGAGCAGATGGCAGATACTGACGGCGAGCAGGATTTTGAAGGCGGAGCGCTCCGCCGCATCGAGGTGCTCGGCGGGAAGTGCAGAGATGTTGGTCTCGGTTGACATATTCCATTGCCACGATGATGGCAGCCCTTCCGGGCCTGCACCCTAGGATAGACGGGAATCGAAAAATCGCGAAAAATTGGATGCTGACAGATACAACCTTAGCCTGAAAATCTTGAAACCCGCTAGGTCGTTGCCCTTTTCCTTCGCGGCATTTCTGGCGATTTTGAGCCCAATCTGCTCCGCGGTCCGGCTGAGTCCGAAACCAGATTTACAAGTTCCGCTGAATCCGTTGGGGCCATCCCACATCCCATGTGCGAGTGACTTGGTCCCACGGAGTTGTTCCTGTCGTAGTGTTTTCTGTATGGCGACGAGAAGATATGCACGCGCCGGGTTTTGAGGCACAATGCGGTGATGTTTCGGCGCCTGACGGAAAGTAAGGAGTGGAAGTTCTTCGGCGTCCTGCCCAAGGCAGCCCCGTGGCTTACGCTGGTGTGGTGGCTTGTCCTCCTGCTTCGAGGTGCGCTACCCGCCTTGTTCGCAGTGGCGATGGGTGTTCTTGTTGCTGCGGTCGAACACGGCGATCCTCTCAAAAGCGCGCTCACACTTGTGGGCGCGATCTTTGTCCTTCTTCAAGTGCTGAGCCCGATTCACCAAGCGGTGAGCAACAACCTGGGTGACCGCACCGCTGCGTGGCTCTATGACCGGCTTACCGAAGCGTGCGTCCGTCCACCCGGCATGGGGCACCTGGAAGATCCAAAACTAACGAGCGACCTGACGGTAGCCCGGGACTTCGATCTCGGGATGACCGGCCCACCCTTGACCATATCGATGGACTTTATCGCGAGCGGAATGGTGGAGATGGTCGGGGGAATCGCTTGTGCCGTGATCCTTGTCGGATACGCGTGGTGGGCAGCGCTTGTGCTGGCGGCGGCGTGGCTAGCCACACATTGGCTTTTGCGTGAGAGCGCCGTGTGGCGGGATCGCAATACCGAAGAGGTGCGCAGCGCGCAACGCGACGCGGATTACGCTTATCGGCTTGCGGTGGATCCACCGGCAAGCAAGGAACTACGGCTGTTCGGGCTAGTCGACTGGACGATGGAGCGCTTTGTTGCGAGGCGGACCCGACTGCACGAACTGCAATACGCCGCCACACGATTGCGGGAACGGCCGCTGATCTGGAGCTTGCTACTGGTAGCCGCCGCAAACATTTTGGTGTTCTGGGCGCTGGCCAGCAGTGCGGCGAACGGACGAATCAGCCTCGGCGAAGTTGTAGCTTACATGCAAAGCGCGATTGGCGTCTCGATGATCGCATTCGGCGGATTCAGTTGGGCACTCGATGGCGCTGCCGCACCCGTGGCGGCCGTGTTGCGACTCGAATCCGCTATGCGGGCCGCCGGCACGCTCAGTTCCGGCAAGCGCGCCGTGGCCGCAAAGCGCTCGCACGAAATTCGGTTACGGAATCTGACGTTTGCGTATCCCTCGGGAGGCAGCGCACCCGTTTTAGAGAATTTGGACCTGACGATTCCGGCGGGATCGTCACTCGCGATCGTGGGGAAAAATGGTGCAGGAAAGACGACCATCGCCAAGCTGCTGTGCCGCTTGTACGATCCGCAGTCCGGGCGGATTGAGATCGATGGCACCGACATTCGTGAACTCGATCTAACCTTGTGGCGTTCCCGCATCGCGGCGGTATTTCAGGATTTCATCCGGCTCGAACTGCCGCTTCGTGACAATGTGGCACCCTCGGGCGCGCCTGACGATGTCGTGCGTGCAGCTCTTGATTCCGCGGGCGCTGGAAAACTCGCGGGGCTCGACACCGTTCTTGCGCGCGGGTATGAAGGCGGCACGGACCTCTCCGGTGGACAATGGCAGCGCGTGGCCCTGGCGCGCGCGCTGGCCGCGGTGGAGCTTGGCGCAGGCGTAGTGCTGCTCGACGAGCCCACCGCCCAGCTCGACGTCCGTGGGGAAGCGGAAATTTTCGATCGCCTGCTGGCGGTCACGCGGCAGTGCACCACCATCCTGATCTCGCACCGGTTTTCGACCGTTCGACATGCCGACCGCATCTGCGTGCTCGAACACGGAAGAGTGCTTGAGCTTGGTACCCACGACGAGCTCATGACTCTCGGAGGCCGCTACCGGACCATGTTCGATCTGCAGGCAGAACGCTTCAATATTCCGACCGACGAGGAGGGCACGGCCTATGACGTCCTCTCGTAATGACGAGCCGTCGCTCGGGCCCCTTCCTCCGGCGCTGTCCTCCATGTGGCGCCTGTGCAAGCTCGGGTACCGGCGCGAGCCGCGACTGATGCTGGCCTCGCTGGTGTTGTCGCAGCTCGCCGCATTGCCTGATGCGCTTCTGGCCTTGTGGCTGATGCTGCTGGGACAAGGCGTACTGGAGCACCGGCCAGGGCTCGTGGAGGGAGCCGCGGTGGGTCTGGGTGTGTCGGCGGCGGCAACGTGGTTCCTGCGGACCGTCAGTACCCGCGTGCAGCGGCGGTTCCGGGATAAGGTGACCATCGCGCTGGAATCCCATGTAGCAAGGCTGCAAGCGTCGATCGCCACCATTGCGCATCAGGAACGACCCGAGTATCTCGACCGCCTGTCCATGCTGCGCAACCAGGTCTTCGTTCTCGACCACATGTATATGGCGGTCTTCTCCATGCTCGGATGGATTCTGCGATTGGGAGTGACATTGGCCCTATTGGCATCCATTCACCCCATTCTCCTTCTGCTCGCCGTGTTTGCCGCGCCGACGGTATGGACATCGACGTGGCGACCGGAGGTGGAGAGGTCCGCTCAGGAACGCGGTGCACAAGCGAGCCGTCTGGCGCGTCATTTGTTCAACGTTGCCACAACAGCTGCTCCCGGGAAGGAAGTGCGCGTGACGGGTATCGGAAGCCTTCTGGCGACGGAACGAAGAGCGGCATGGGATCGTTGGTACAAATGGGTCGCTGCTGCCCGGTGGGGTTCCGCGTTCTGGCACGCTGTGGCCTGGACGATTTTCGGATTTGCCTACGTCGGCGCCGTTGTGTTGGTATCGTCTGTGCTTCGCGGGTCCGCCAGCCAGGTTCTGCTCCTGTTGGCGGCTGGCGCGCGGCTTTCGGCCTATATCGGAGCCAGCGTCGGAGAGCTTGCATTCTTGCGTGGATTCTGGATGGACGGGTCGCGGCGGCTGGCATGGCTTGAGGATTATGCCGCAGTCGTTTCCGCGTCAGGAGATCATCCGGTTCCCAGCATTTTACGGCAAGGCATTCGGGTGGATCACGCGTCGTTCGCGTACCCCGGGACCTCGCGGGTGGTGCTCGACGATGTTTCGGTCACATTTCCCGCGGGTGCCGTGGTGGCAATCGTCGGTGAGAACGGCGCGGGTAAATCGACGCTCGTCAAACTGCTGGCAAAAATGTACGAACCGACCTCAGGTTGCATCCTCTTGGACCAAACACCGCTGGCCCGCGTGCAGGCCTGTGAATGGCGGAAGCGCCTTGCGGGCGCGTTCCAGGACTTTTTTCGGTTCGAATTTCGCGTACAGCACACCGTCGGTTTGGGCGATATTCCTCGCCTGGAGGACGAACGCGCCGTTTCTGCGGCGGTCGACCGCGCGGGAGCCGGTGAGGTTGTGAGTCGTTTGACGGCGGGCCTGGAAACCCAGCTCGGGTCAACGTGGCCAGGCGGTGTAGAAGTATCGTTTGGGCAATGGCAGAGGCTGGCCCTGGCGCGGGGTTTCATGCGCGATGAACCGCTGCTCCTCGTCCTCGACGAGCCGACCGCGGCGTTGGACGCCGAGACAGAACATGCCCTGTTCGAACGCTACGCCGCGGCGGCACGCGGCAGCGCAGAAAACAACAACGGCCGCATCACGATCCTCGTATCACACCGCTTCTCGACCGTGCGTATGGCCGATCTCATCATCGTGCTGGACGGTGCACGCCTCGTGGAGGTTGGCACACACGAGGAACTCATGGCCAGGAGAGGCCAATACGCGGAGTTGTTCACTATCCAAGCGGCTGCATATCGCTGACGATAGGGGGAACGCAGGACGTCCCTATCACAACGGTTAAGTTGCACAAATGTGCTCGGCTAGATGCCGTAGTTTACTGCCCGAAGAGCATCCTTGTAGGCTTCGCATGCCTTGGCGGCTTTCTTTTGTGCGTCTTGTTCTCGGAAGTGGGCTTCATCCCACCTCTCCATAGCCGTCATCGAATGGTCGGTCGTGGCTAAGGCTTCCTCAGAACGAATAGCGTCGACCCACTCGTCCACCGCGTGCTTATAGGCGAGTCGCAACGGATCAAGATCGGTTGAATTCATGTCAGGCGTCACCATAAATGGCTTAACGACTCGGCGTCAAGCGAAGGTCGCGATCTTAACCAGAAATTCACAGTCAATGTTGCGAACCGCGAATCATTAGGCCCCTGGGCGAGTTTGCAGTGCGCGGCTATCCGTGTCGCCCGGAGTGTCACAGTCCGATGCGCAAGTCTCGGTGTCGTTGCTCGGGTACGCCGAAACCGACACCCTCCATACCTACACCATTCGCCGGATGGACAGACCCCTGATCCTCGGGGATAAGCCGGTTTCGACACCCCAATGGGCAGGCACTCTAAGTACTTCGACAAGGAGTTTGGGTTATGAAGAAAACGATCACTACCGGACTGATGGCCGTGGCGTTCCTGGTGTTCCTTGGATGGAGTACCGCCGCGCAGGAGCAAGATTGGTATCACGAGCGTGACGGCCGCTACAGCGGGGATCAGTGGCGGTCCCGCGTGTTTCTGGAGGTAAGGACCGATTTGGACCATGTGTGGAGCGCCAAGCATGCGTCCGACAAGGAACGTGAACGTCTTGACAGAACCAAACAAGAATTGACCGATTTGCAAGCGAAGCTCGACCACGGTGAGTGGGATAACGGCCATGTGAACGATGTCATTGATTCTCTCCGAAAGTCAGCCAATGACGATCGGTTATCGGAGCGCGACCGAGCCGTGTTGAACGACGATGTGAATCGGCTCAAGGAGTTTCAGGATCAACATAACCAGTCGAAGCATTAAGGTGGGATCTTCGGCCGCGCATCCGGAATCGCTCATCGA
>Ga0306920_100006359_pt1 | contig 15404 bp, 13 predicted proteins | sample flu12Cox44000170_FD_204666 | JGI IMG/M metagenome (GOLD analysis project Ga0306920, IMG submission 204666) | Lab enrichment of tropical soil microbial communities from Luquillo Experimental Forest, Puerto Rico - flux4day.12C.oxic.44.000.170 (v2)... | ecosystem: Environmental > Terrestrial >... | reverse complement strand
CTCGACCTCGTCCTGGCTGGCATCGGCGGGCAGCTCCCGGCCGATGCTGGCGATGCCGACCTGCGCGCTGTCCCGGTGCTTGCCCCGGACGTAGGCCCGGCTGCCCGGGTCGTCCCCGACCAGCACGGTGCCCAGGCCCGGCGTGATGCCGCGCCGGGCCAGCTCAGCCACCCGGCGGGTGAGATCCTCCCTGATCGCGAGGGCCACGGCCCTGCCGTCGAGGATGCGTGCGGTCATTGTTGCCCCAGTCCGTCGGGTCCGGTCGGACCGGACCGATTCTGCCAGGCCCGGGGGCGCGCGGCCCGGTCCGCCCGGACACGAAGGCGAGTGCCCTGACCGTTGACGTATAAATAAAAACTAATTAATGTGGGGTCATGGCCCAACGGCCCGGGCGCCCGAGGAAGAGCCGGGACCGCGTGCCCGCCGCCGCGGCCGCGCCGCCGGACCGGTTCGCCGCCCTGGCCGACGGCACCCGGCGGCACCTGCTCGAACAGCTGGCCGTGCGGGACCGGGCGGTCGGTGAGCTGGTGACCGGCCTGGACATCAGCCAGGCGGCGGTGTCGCAGCACCTGCGGGTGCTCCGCGAGGCCGGGCTGGTCACGGCGCGGAAGGAAGGCCGGAACCGGTACTACCGGCTGCGGCCCGCGGCGCTGACCGAGCTGCGGGACTGGCTGGACGAGCTGGAGCGGTTCTGGCAGGCACGGCTGGCCGCACTCGGCGACTACCTGAGGGAGGAACCGGATGAAGGCCGACATCGACGCTACGGTCGTCTACCCGCATCCGGTTGACCGGGTCTGGACGGCGCTGACCTCGAGCGAGGCGCTGGCCGCCTGGCTGATGCCCAACGACTTCCGGCCGGTCGTCGGGCACCGCTTCACCTTCCGGACCAGGCCGGCTCCGGGTTTCGACGGGATCGTGCGCTGCGAGGTGCTGGAGCTTGACCCGCCCCGGCGGATGGTGTGGTCGTGGGCGGGCGGCAACATCGACACCACGGTGACGTTCACGCTCGAACAGACCGGCGACGCGCAGACCAGGCTGCGCATGCACCAGGTGGGCTTCCATGGCCTCGGCGCGCAGCTGACCCGCCGGATCCTGGCCGGCGGCTACCCGCGGATCCTCGGCCAGCGGCTGCCCGCCTACCTGGACCAGCGGGCGGGCCTGGCTGCCCGGTCCGTTCCCGTGGACTGCGCCGAGGGATGGCGCGCCTACCTGGGTGTCTTCCGCCGCTGGGGGAAGGCCCCGGCGTTATTCGACCCGCAAGGAGGAATCACCATGGCCCTCACGAACCTCGAGGTCATCTCGGTCCCGGTCAGCGACCAGGACCGGGCCAAGGACTTCTATACCGGGAAGCTGGGCTTCTCGGTCGAGATGGACGCCGCGTTCGGCGACGGCGGCATGCGCTGGGTGATGCTGCGTCCGCCGGGCAGCGGGACCGCGGTCACGCTAGTGACCTGGTTCGAGACCATGCCGGCCGGCTCGCTCAAGGGCTCGGTGCTGGGCTGTGACGACCTGGAGAAGACCCTCGCCGAGCTAGCCGCCCGGGGCGTCACCTTTGCCGAGGACGAGATCCAGGAGGCACCGTGGGGCCGCTGGAAGACCTTCGACGACCCGGATGGCAACGGCTGGGTCCTCCAGCAGAACAACCCGGCGTTCCCTGGTTAGTGGTAGAAGTGGCGCACGCCGGTGAGGTAGAGGGTGAGGCCCGCTTCCTCGGCCGCGGCGATGACCTCCTCGTCGCGGACCGACCCGCCCGGCTCGGCCACGGCGCGCACGCCGGCGTCGGCGAGCACCAGAAGGCCGTCGGCAAACGGGAAGAACGCGTCGCTGGCGGCCACGGACCCCAGGGCCCGCTGGCCGGCCCGGGTGACCGCGAGCCGGGCCGAGTCCACCCGGTTCACCTGGCCCATGCCGATGCCGACCGACGCCTCCCCGGAGGCCAGCAGGATCGCGTTGGACTTGACCGACCGGCACGCCCGCCAGGCGAAGGCCAGGTCACGCAGCGCGGCCGAGTCGGCGGCGGGGCCGGCGGCGAGCTTCCAGTTCGCCGGCCAGTCGCCGGGCTCGGACACCCGGTCGGCTGACTGCACCAGCAGCCCCCCGCTGACCTGGCGCCACTCCAGGCCTGGGTCCTGGGCGGGGGGCGGGCAGCGCAGGACCCGCAGGTTCTTGCGCCGGGTCAGGATCTCCAGCGCGTCCGGCTCGAAGCCCGGCGCCACCAGCACGTCGGTGAGGATCTCGGCGACCTGCGCGGCGAACTCGGCGGTCACCACGCCGTTAGCGGCGATCACCCCGCCGTACGCCGACACCGGGTCGCAGGCGTGCGCTTTGCGGTGCGCGTCGGCCAGGTCGGCGCCGACGGCGATCCCGCACGGGTTGGAGTGCTTCATGATCGCAACGCACGGCGCGGCGAAGTCGTGGGCCGCCCGCCGCGCGGCGTCGGCGTCGACGTAGTTGTTGTACGACATGGCCTTGCCGTGCAGCTGTGCGGCAGCCGCTATCCCCCCGGGCTGGCCCGTGTCACCGCGGTACAGCGCCGCCCGCTGGTGCGGGTTCTCCCCGTACCTGAGCACTTCGTGGCGGGCCCAGAACCCGCCGGTCACGTCGGGCAGCCCGGTCTCCCGCGCCGTCTCGTCCGGGGCGTAGGCCGAGGCGAACCACGAGGCGACCGCGCCGTCGTAGGCGGCCGTGCGGGCGTAGGCCTGGGCGGCCAGGCGGCGGCGCTGCTCCAGCGTGAAGCCGCCGCCGGCCACGGCTGCTGCCGCCGCCGGGTACTGGGACGGGTCGGTGACCACGGCCACCCGGGCGTGGTTCTTCGCCGCGGCACGGACCATCGCCGGTCCCCCGATGTCGATCTGCTCGACGCAGTCCGCCGGTGCCGCGCCGCTGGCCACGGTCCGCTCGAACGGGTACAGGTTCGACACCAGGAGCTCGAACGCCCCGATCGCCAGCTCCTCGAGCTGCTCGGCGTGCCCGGGCACGCCGGGATCGGCCAGCAGCCCGGCGTGGATGGCCGGGTGCAGGGTCTTGACCCGGCCGTCCAGGCATTCCGGGAAGCCGGTCACGTCCTCGACCCTGGTCACCGGCAGGCCCGCGGCCGCGATCACCGCGGCCGTGCTGCCGGTGGAGACGATCTCGACGCCGACCTCGTGCAGCGCCCGGGCCAGGCCTTCCAGGCCGGTCTTGTCGTACACGCTGACCAGCGCCCTGGTCACGGGTACCTGGGTCACGGTCCGATCCTCACCTTCCGGCCCTGAATGGACCATCCGTCGCGGACGAGCCGGCCGACCGTGTCCACGAGCAGCTGGCGCTCGGTGACCTTGATCCGCTCGTGCAGGGCGGCCTCGTCGTCGTCATCCATAACGGGCACGGCGGCCTGCGCGACAATCGGGCCGCTGTCGGTGCCCTCATCGACCAGGAACACGGTGCATCCCGAGACCTTCGCGCCGTGGTCCAGCGCGTCCCTCACGCCGTGCATGCCGGGGAACGACGGTAGCAAGGCGGGATGGGTGTTAATAACCCGCCCGCCGAAGGCGGCCAGGAAGCACGGACCGACGAGCTTCATGAAACCCGCGAGGATGATCAGGTCCGGCTGGACGCCGGCGCAGGCCCGGGTGAGGGCCTGGTCCCAGTCCTCGCGGGCCGGGAAGTCCCGCACCCGGAGCGTGAACGTGGCGACCCCCGCGGCCCGGGCCCGGTCCAGCGCGGCGATGCCGTCCCGGTCCGCGCCAACCGCGACCACCCGCGCGCCGTAACACTCGTCCGCGCAGGCGTCCAGCAGGGCCTGCAGGTTGGTTCCCGCGCCCGACACCAGCACCACCAGGCGCGATCGCATGAGCCCACGATAAGACCTGGCGCGGCTCGGACCCTGGACGGTCGCCGAAGGTGGTGAAATAGGGAGATCGCATCCAGCCGTCGTCACGTGACCGCCAGAGAGGACCAGGCCCTGCCTGCCGACCAGAGCCAGCGGCCGCCGCCGCCGAGCCCCCCCGAGCCACCGGACAGCAACGGGACGCTGCCCGACCTGCCCCGGCTGCACTTCCCGCAGCAGCCGGACGGCCGGGGCCCGGCCCCGGCTCCCGGAGGCTCCCCGCCGCCCGCCCCGTGGAACGGGCCGCCCCCGCCGCCGGGAGCTCCACCAGGCGCACAGCCGGGCGGGCCGCCGCCGGCTCCGCCGGGTGCGGACCAGCGCTGGGGCAACGGCCGCCCGGCGGGCCGGCCGCGCGGGCCCGGCCAGCCGCTCCGGCCGCCTGAGCCGGCCGTGCGCCAGCGCGCGCTGGCCGCGCTGGTGCTCGGCATACTGAGCCTGCTGTCCCTGCTCGGCGTCGGCAGCAACTTCCACCGGGGCATCTACCTGGTCGTCTTCGCCCTGCTCGTGGGCTTGTCCGCATGCTGGTTCGGGGTGACGGCGATACGGAAGGCGCGCAGCTCGGTCACCATGCGCCCGCGGGGCGCGGTCGCCGGGACGGTGCTCGGCGTCATCGGCGCCCTGCTCAGCGCGATCCTGCTGATCGCGTTCGCCGCGTTCTGGCCGCAGCTGACCACGTTCTCCCGGTGCCTGTCCGCCGCGAACACGCCCAGCGCGCAGCAGGCCTGCCTGGACCAGCTGCACCGGTCCGTGCCCGGCTAGCCGCTACGGGAGCGATGAGGGCCGGTGCGGCGCCGGGGCCCGCGCGCCGGCGGAGTCCTGATCTTCGGCTCCCGCCCACGGGTTGACGTAGATCGTGTGCCCGTCGTCGGTCGCGGTCACCGGGCCCGGGCCGGGAACCGTCCTGGTGGCCGGCCGGGGCCGCGGCGGCGCGGCGGCCGGCCCGGCTGATGCCGTGACCGCGCGCTGGCGCCGCCAGTTCGCGATGCCCGCGGTCACCGCGGCCGCCACGCCCACCTCCAGCGAGGCCACCGCGCCGACCTGCCAGCCCGACGGGCCGACGGCCGCGAGGCGGCCGTCGCCCAGCGGCCCGCCCGCGAACGCGGCCAGGACCCCCAGCACGCACCCGGTCAGCGCCCCGCAGGCGAACCCCCACAGCGGCGCGGTCTCCAGCGCGGCCGCGGGCGCGGCGCGGGTCATCAGCAGCCCGCCCAGCACCCCGGCCAGGTAGGGCACGACCAGCACGGCCATGGACAGCCAGGGCGCGATCCCGTGGTGGACCCCGGTGAGGACTCCGGCGGCGGCTCCGGGGTGCGCCTCCGGCGGCAGGGCGGCGAGCAGGGGGAAGGACGGGAGGGAGCCGAGCGCGGAGCCGGTCGGCGCGATAACCGTCCCGGTCCCGAACGCGAACCCGGGGCCGAGCGTGAACGAGATCGCCCAGACCACGGCGTTGGGCACGTAGGCGAGCTGGGCGAGCAGCAGCAGCAGGGCTCCCACCGGCCCCGGGGCCAGGATCGCGTCGACCGCCTTGAACTCCCCCAGGTGCAGGACGAGGGAAGCGCCCGCGAGCAGGCTCCCGGCCGCGGCGAGGACCGCCAGCGCCCCGGCCGTGCCGGCCGTCAGCGAGCGGAGCCGATCGCCGAGCAGGCCGGCCAGCTGGTGCCATGGCGCCAGCGCGCGGGCGCCGCCGAGGCCGCCCGCGACCAGCGCGAGCAGGAACGGGCACACCACCGCCTGCGGAAGCGAGGGCGCGGCCCGCGCCCAGCTGCTGGCCAGGGCGAGCGCCGCCGCCACCATGGCGTAGGGGACGGCCAGGGCCAGGGCGGCGTAGCCGACGTAGCGGAGCCTGCGGACGCCTCCGGTGCGCACCACCCAGCGGCCCGCGCGCCACAGCAGCGCGCCGGGCAGCAGGACGAGCCCGAGCGGCAGCATGCCGATCCGGCCGACGCCGGGCAGGGCGAAGCCGACGTGGTGGCCGATCAGCCACAGCAGCGCGGCCGTGCGCAGCACTCCCGGCAGCCCGATGCCGGCGTGCGGGGCGGCGATGAAGCCGGCCAGCGCGAGCATGGTCAGCACGGCGAGCCCGGTCCCGGCGGCCGCGCAGGCGGCGATCGCCCCCGTGACGGCCAGCGGGCGGCCCGTGCCGGAAGGAGCCGCCAGTCGAGTCATCACAACGCCCAGCCTGGCAAGATCCGCGCCGCCAGGCGCGGAGGCGCGCCGGTCCGTCGCGGAGGTCAGCGGCCGCGCATGACCTCCCGGACCAGGCCGGCGGTCCCGCTGGGGGTCCGGCCCACGCGGACTCCGACCTTCTCCAGCGCTTCCTTCTTGGCCTGGGCCGTGCCCGCCGACCCGGAGATGATCGCCCCCGCGTGTCCCATGGTCTTGCCCTCGGGCGCGGTGAAGCCGGCCACGTAGGCGACCACGGGCTTGGAGACGTGGCGCTCGATGTAGGCGGCCGCGCGCTCCTCGGCGTCGCCGCCGATCTCCCCGATCATCACGATCGCGTCGGTCTCCGGGTCGTCCTGGAACGCCTGGAGGCAGTCGATGTGCGTGGTCCCGACGATCGGGTCACCGCCGATCCCCACCGCGGTGGAGAAGCCGATGTCGCTTAGCTCGTACATCATCTGGTAGGTCAGCGTGCCGGACTTCGACACCAGGCCGATGCGGCCCTCCGTGGTGATGTCGGCCGGGATGATCCCGGCGTTCGACTTGCCGGGGGAGGCCACGCCCGGGCAGTTCGGGCCGACGATGCGGGTGGTGTTGCCCTGCGCGCTCGCGTAGGCCCAGAACTGCGCCGTGTCGTGCACCGGGATGCCCTCGGTGATGACGATGACCAGCGGCATCTTCGCGTCCACCGCCTCGATCACCGCGTCCTTGGTGCCGGCCGGGGGGACGAAGACGACCGAGACGTCGGCGCCGGTGCCCGCGATCGCCTCGGCGACCGTGCCGAACACCGGGACCTCGGTCCCGGCGAGCTCGATCGTCTGGCCGGCCTTGCGCGGGTTGGTCCCGCCGACGACCTGGGTGCCGGCCCGGAGCATCCGGGCCCCGTGCCTGCGCCCCTCGGACCCGGTGATGCCCTGCACGATGATCCGGCTCTGGCCGGTCAGGAAGATCGCCATCTCATGCTCCCGTCGCGGCCGCAGCCAGCTGGGCGGCGCGGCGCGCCGCATCGTCCATGGTCCCGACCTGCTCGACCACTCCGATCTCGGCCGCGTCGAGTATCCGCCGCCCCTCGGCCGCGTTGTTGCCGTCGAGGCGGACCACGATCGGGTGGCTCACCTGCTCGCCGCGGTCGGTGAGCATCCCGATCGCGGACACGATCCCGTTCGCCACCGCGTCGCACGAGGTGATCCCGCCGAACACGTTGACCAGGACGCTGCGGACCGACGGGTCGGACAGCACGATCTCCAGGCCGTTCGCCATCACCTCGGCGGAGGCGCCGCCGCCGATGTCGAGGAAGTTCGCCGGCCGGATCCCGCCGAACTCCTGGCCCGCGTACGCGACCACATCGAGGGTGGACATGACCAGGCCGGCCCCGTTGCCGATGATGCCCACCTGGCCGTCGAGCTTGACGTAGTTGAGGTGCTTGGCCTTGGCCCGCGCCTCGAGCGGGTCTGCGGCGCCAGGGTCGGCGAACTGGCCGAAGTCGTGCCGGAACGCCGCGTTGTCGTCGAGGGTGACCTTCGCGTCCAGGGCGATCACCCGCCCTTCCGCGGTCAGCACCAGCGGGTTCACCTCGACCAGCGTGGCGTCCTCGCCGGTGAACACGTCCCACAGCCGCTCGGCGAGCTCGCCCGCGCCGGCCCGGGCTTCCTCGGGCAGCCGGCCCGCGGCGATGATCTCGGCGGCCTTGGCTGCGTCCACGCCGGTGAGCGGGCTGACCGGGATCTTGGCCAGCGCCTCGGGCTTGGTCCTCGCTACTTCCTCGATCTCGACACCGCCCTCGACCGAGCACATCGACAGGAACGTGCGGTCGGACCGGTCCACCAGGAAGGACAGGTAGTACTCCTGCGCAATATCGATGTCCTCGGCCACCAGCACCGAGTGCACGGTGTGGCCCTTGATGTCCATGCCGAGGATCTGCTCCGCCTTGGCCTGCGCTTCATCTGGGTTGCTGGCGAGCTTCACGCCGCCCGCCTTGCCGCGTCCGCCTGCCTTGACCTGGGCCTTGATAACCACTCCCCGCTTGCCGGCCGCGATGAGCTCGGCCGCGGCCGCGCGAGCCTCCTGCGGTGTGGTGGCGAGCTTCCCCTGCTGGGTCGGAACGCCATGGTTAACGAAAAGCTGCTTCCCCTGGTACTCAAACAGGTCCACTCGGGTCCGTCCTAGGTGTGCGGCGCTGCCGGTGTCTGCGGTAAGCCTGCGCACGCAGCCTAGTGCGGGCCGGGCGCGCCGGACCCACCTGGGTCGCTAGCCGACCGTCTCCTCGTGCTCCTTGTGGCCGAGATTGGACCGGACCCAGTCCACGATCTCGGTGGTCGCCGCGCCCGGCGTGAAGATCTTCGCCACGCCCATCTGCTCCAGTTCGGCGATGTCCGCGTCCGGGATGATGCCGCCGCCGAACACGATGATGTCGGTGGCGTCGCGTTCGGCCAGCAATTCGAGGACCCGGCGGAACTGGGTCATGTGCGCGCCGGACAGGACGGAAAGCCCGATCGCGTCGGCGTCTTCCTGCAGCGCGGCGGCCACGATCTGCTCCGGGGTCTGGTGCAGCCCGGTGTAGATGACCTCTACCCCCGCGTCGCGCAGCGCCCGGGCCACCACCTTGGCGCCACGGTCATGGCCGTCGAGACCCGGCTTAGCGATGACCACGCGGATGCTGCTCATGAATCCCTCCACCGGAACGCGGCCCGGCCGGGCCGCGGGGCTGACCGCCTACTGGGCAGGGTAGCCGCCCGGCCGCGCCGCCCCCGTGCCCGCGGCCCGGTACGGTGCGGGACATGGAGCTTTCGGTCCCGGTCGAGGGAGGCGGGATCTGGGCGGAGGACACCGGCGGGGACGGCCCGCCGCTGGTGCTGATGCATCCCGGCTGGGGAGACGCGGCGATCTGGGACCCGGTCATCGGCCCGCTGGCCGCCCGGTACCGCGTGATCAGGTACGACGCGCGCGGCTACGGCCGGTCCCCCGCGCCCGCCGCACCCTTCACCCAGTTCGGCGACCTGGCCGCGGTCCTGGATCACCTCAGCGTGGACCGGGCCGCCCTGGTGGCCCACAGCGGCAGCGGCGGGCCCGCGATCTGCCTCGCCCTGGACCAGCCGGACCGGGTGAGCGCGCTGATCCTGGTCGCCCCGGGGGTCGAAGACTATCCCTGGCCGGCCGGTGATCCGTACGTGGCCGAGTTCGGCGCGCTGCTGCAGGCCGGCGACCGGGAGGGCCTGGCGGCGCTGGGCCTGCGGACCTGGGCCGCGGCGGGCGCCGATGCGGCCGCGCAGGCCCAGATCCGCAGTGCGGTCGCGGCGTTCTTCGCCATCGGCGACCTGATGCTCCCCGACCCGCCCGCCTACCCGAGGCTCGGCGAGATCAAGGTGCCCTCGGTGCTCGCGATCGGCGACCTGGATTACGCGATGGTCCGCGAGTGCGGTGAGCGGATCGCCGGGAGCATCCCCGGGTGCCGCCTCATCGTCGTGCCCGGCGCCGACCACCTGCTGCCGCTACGCGCCCCGGGCGCGCTGGCGGACATCATCGGCGCGCTGGTGCGGTAGCCCGCGCTGGCTGGCCAGGTATGGCATCCGCCGCGGCGGTGACGGCTTCCCCCGCGGCGGCTACAGCTTCTCGATGGGCGCGTAGCGCAGCACCAGGTGCTTGATCCCGTAGTCCCCGCCGAAATCGATCTTGGCCTCGGGGTCGTCGCTGCGGCCCTCGACCGACAGCACCGTGCCGAGCCCGTAGGCGTCGTGATTCACCCGGTCGCCGGGGGCCAGCGACGGGACCGGCCGGTTGCCGGGCGTCTGCACGCCGGGCCGGCGGGCCAGCCGCTCCGAAGCCGGCGGCGCGGCGGCCGCCTCGTCCCGGCGCCATTCGATCAGCGCCTCGGGGATCTCGGACAGGAACCGGGACTGCTTGTGGTAGCCCGGCCGCCCCCACCAGGTGCGCGCCATGGCCCGGGTCAGGTACAGCCGCTGCTCGGCGCGGGTAATCCCGACGTAGGCCAGCCGCCGCTCCTCGGCCAGTTCCCGCTCGTCGTTGCTCGACCGCTCGTGCGGGAAGACGTTCTCCTCCAGCCCGGTCAGGAACACGACGGGGAACTCCAGCCCCTTCGCGGTGTGCAAGGTCATCAGCGTCACCAGGCCGCCGTGGTCCGCCCCCTCGGGAATCTGGTCGGCGTCGGCGACCAGCGAGACCTGCTCGAGGAAATCGGGCAGTGACCCGTCGGGGTTGCGGCTGTCGTACTCCCGCGCGACCGACACCAGCTCCTTGAGGTTCTCGATCCGGCTCTCGTCCTGCAGGTCCGAGGAGACCTCCAGCTCGGCCAGATATCCCGACCGGTCGAGCACGGCCTCGGCCAGGTCACCGACCGGGCTGCCGGCCTCCGCGATCTCCCGCAGCCCGCCGATCAGCTCGCCGAACGCCTCGATCGACCGGGCCGACCGGGCGGCCAGGTCGGGGATGTCGCCCGGGCGGGCCAGGGCTCGGGCGAAGCTGGTCCTCTGCCGGGTGGCGAACGCCACCACGCACTCCTCGGCCCGCTCGCCGATGCCCCGTCGCGGCACGTTCAGCACCCGCCGCAGCGACACCTCGTCGTCGGGATTGGCGATCAGCCGCAGGTAGGCAAGCAGGTCGCGGACCTCACGCCGCTCGTAGAACCTGACCCCGCCGACGACCCGGTACGGCAGGCTGGTCCGGATGAAGACCTCCTCAAACACCCGGGACTGGGCGTTGGTCCGGTAGAAGACGGCCACCTGCCCCGGGGTGGCCAGCCCCTCATCGGCCAGCCGGTCCACCTCCTCGGCCACGAACGCCGCCTCGTCGTGCTCGCTGTCCGCCACGTAGCCGGTGATCGGCGGCCCGTCGCCCGCCTCGGACCAGAGCCCCTTCGGCACCCGGCCGCGGTTGCGGGAGACCAGGGCGTTGGCCGCGGCCAGGATGTTCTGGGTGGAGCGGTAGTTCTGCTCGAGCAGGATGACCTGGGCGCCGGGGAAGTCGCGCTCGAACTCCTCGATGTTCCTGATCGTGGCGCCACGGAAGGCGTAGATGGCCTGGTCGGCGTCGCCCACCACGCACAGCTCGGCGGGCGGGCTGGGTACGGCGGGCTCGCCGCCCCGGTCCGCGCCGGGGAGCTGCGCCCCGGCCAGCTCGGTGACCAGGACGTATTGCGCGTGGTTGGTGTCCTGGTACTCGTCGACCAGCAGGTGCCGGAACCTGGCCCGGTATTCGGCGGCCACGTCGGGAAACGCCTGCAGCAGGTTGACCGTCACCATGATCAGGTCATCGAAGTCCATGGCCCCGGCCGCGACCAGCCTGCGCTGGTACTCGGCGTAGGCCTCGGCCAGCGTCTTCTCCCGGTACCCGCTGGCACGGGCGGCGATCGTCTCGTAGTCGATGAGCTCGTTCTTGAGGTTGGAGACCTGGGCGGCCATGGCCTTCGGCGGGTGGTACTTGACGTCGAGATCCAGCTCGCGGCAGACCAGCGTCATCAGCCGCTGCGAGTCGGCCTGATCGTAGATCGAGAACGAGGAGGGGTAGCCGAACCGCTTGGCCTCGCGGCGCAGGATCCGCACGCAGGCCGCGTGGAACGTCATCAGCCACATGGCCCGCGCCCGCGAGCCGGTCAGCGCCGCCGCCCGCGCGGCCATCTCGCCCGCCGCCTTGTTGGTGAACGTGATCGCGAGGATCTCGCCGGGGGCGACGCCGCGCTCGGCCAGCAGGTAGGCGATCCGGTGGGTCAGCACCCGGGTCTTGCCCGAGCCCGCGCCGGCCACGATGAGCAGCGGGCTGCCCTCGTGCACGACGGCAGCGCGCTGCTGCGGGTTCAGCCCGTCCAGGAGGGAATCGGCGGCAGTGGCGGTCACGGCCCCAGCGTAGGCGCTGGGGCCGACGTCCGGGGCGAACCCGGGCGACACGCCTCCCCGGGCCCGCGATCTGCGGCTACCGGTCGGGGACCAGCGTCTCGGTAGACCTGGTCAGGGTCTGCTTCTTGAAGAACGGGGGCATGGTCACCCGGCAGTAAATAAACGCGGCCACCCCGATCAGCGCGGACACGAGGAAGATCACGAACGCGCCGCCGATCTGCCAGTGCAGCCAGGGCACGGTCCACATGGTGTAGTCGTTCGCGGTGGCCACGTCATAGTCCAGCCATATGCTCCAGCCGCCCAGGAACCACAGTATGGCCGCGCCGGTCACCGGCAGGATGCCCTGCATCCACAGGTTGCGCGCGCTGCTGGTCAGGTTCTTGCGGTAGTACCACGCGCACGCGAACCCGGTGAGCCCGTAGTAGAACGCGATGTACAGGCCGATGGCGATCACCGCGTCGCCGATCACGCCGATGCCGTTCGACGCGTAGTTCACGGCGATGTAGAACCCGATCGAGACCACGCCCATGGTGATCGTGGACACCGATGGGGTCAGGAACCGGGAGCTGACCTTGGCGAACGCCTTCGGTATCGCCTTGTACGCGCCCATGGACAGCGTGGTTCGCGCCGTGGGCAGGATCGTGGTCTGCGTGGACGCGGCCGCGGAGGACAGCACCATCAGCAGCAGCAGGTGGTAGAACCACGTGCCCGCGCCCCCGCCGAACACCAGCTTGCCCTGGACCGACAGGACGTCGCCCGCGTTGGCGAGGTTGCCGAGCCCGTTGCCTTTCGTCCCTATGCCGGCGAAGGCCTGCATCGAGGTGACCACCAGCGTGTAGGTGATCAGCAGGATGACCGTGGACAGGATCGCGGCCAGCCCCGGCGTCCGCTTGCTGTCCTTGGTCTCTTCGTTCACCGCCACGGCGGTGTCCCAGCCCCAGTAGATGAACACCATGAGGATGATGCCGCTGGCGAACGCGCTGAAGCTGGAGATGTGGAACGGGTTGAACCAGGAGGCGGCCGGCGTGATGTGACCGGGCGGGGCGGAGCCGTTGCCGACCTTGATCAGGGCGGTGATCGACAGGACGGCCAGCATGACGAGCTCGATGGCCAGCAGGATCTTCTGGAAGTTCGCCGACACCTCGATGCCGATGTAGCAGATGGTCGTCATCAGGACGATCCAGATGACGCCGGCCAGCAGCACCCAGCCGCTGGTCGCGTTGGCACCGATGCCCGGGGCGTTGAACAGGAAGAACACGTACTGGCCCGCCACCTGGGCCAGGCTGGCCATGACCAGCACGTCCGCGGCCACGATGGCCCAGCCGCCCGCCCAGCCGGTCTTCGGCCCGAACGCCCTGGTGGCCCACGTGAACGTGGTCCCGCAGTCCGGATCGGCCTTGTTCATCTCGCTGTACCCGATCGAGGTCAGCAGCATCGGGACGAACGCGAGGACGGTGATGATCGGCGCCTGCAGGCCGACCACGGCCACCACGAACACCAGGGTGGCCGCGATGCTGTAGGCCGGGGCCACCGAGGCCGTCGCGATGATCGTGGTGGAGATCAGGCCGAGCGCGCCGGACTTGAGGCCCTTGTCGAGGACCTGCTCGCCCTGCTGGGTCTGGACGGTGGCCATGGCTCACCCCTCCTGGCCGCGACCCGGCGGGACCGGATCGGATGCGGGCCGGCGCTCAGCCGCCAGGCGCCGGTTCGACGATTTTAAGCACCTGGATTGCGCGTAAGCACCATAGTGCGACGGTTCTAGCACGAATCACCCCGGGCGGCAACGATTTCAGTTGTAACAGCTCAGTGTCACGACTGGTCCCATCCGTGTAAGAAAAGTGCCTGGTCTAGGATCGGCTGCATGAGCATCCGCCGGGTACTTCTCGTGGGCGCCGGCGGCGTGGGGACGGCGTTTGCCCGGATTGCCGCCCGTCGCCGGCTCGCCGATCTGGTCATCGCCGACTACGACCTGAGCCGGGCCCAGCGGGCCGCCGAGGCGGCGCCCGACCGGTACACCGCCGTCCAGCTTGACGCGCGGGACGAGCAGGCCACGGCGGCGCTGCTGACCGAGCACGGCTGCGACGCGCTCATGAACGCCACCGACCCCCGTTTCGTGATGCCGCAGTTCCGGGCCGCCCTCCAGGCCGGCGTCCTCTACCTGGACATGGCCATGTCGCTGTCCTATCCCCACCCGGATGAGCCCTACGCCAAGACCGGGGTCAAGCTCGGCGACGACCAGTTCGCCCTGGCCGGGCAGTGGGAAGAGCGCGGGCTGCTGGCCCTGGTGGGCATCGGCGTGGAGCCGGGCCTGTCCGACATATTCGCCCGGCACGCGGCCGACACGATGTTCAGCGAGATCGACGAGGCCGGCGTCCGGGACGGGGCCAACCTGACCGTGGCCGGCTATGACTTCGCGCCCACCTTCTCGATCTGGACCACGATCGAGGAATGCCTCAACCCGCCGGTGATCTGGGAGGCCGGGCGGGGGTGGTTCACCACCGCGCCGTTCAGCGAGCCCGAGACGTTCGTCTTCCCCGCCGGGATCGGCCCGGTCGAGTGCGTCAACGTGGAGCACGAGGAGGTACTGCTCATCCCCCGCTGGGTCCAGGCGCGGCGGGTGACGTTCAAGTACGGGCTGGGCGAGGAGTTCATCAGCGTGCTGCAGACCCTGCACAAGCTCGGGCTGGACTCCACTAACCCGGTCACGGTCGGCGAGGCGACCGTGTCGCCGCGCGACGTGGTCGCCGCCTGCCTGCCGGACCCGGCCACGCTCGGCAACAAGATGACCGGCCTGACCTGCGCGGGTACCTGGGTAACCGGCACCGGGACGGACGGCGCGCCGCGCGAGGTCTACCTGCACCACGTCGTGGACAACGCGTGGTCCATGGCCGAGTACGGGTCCCAGGCCGTGGTCTGGCAGACCGCAGTCAACCCGGTGGTAGCGCTGGAGCTGCTCGACTCGGGCGCCTGGTCCGGCACCGGCGTGCTCGGGCCCGAGGCGCTGCCCGCCGGGCCGTTCCTCGACCTGCTCACCGACTACGGCTCGCCGTGGGCCTGCGAGGAACGGGCGCCCACGGGTAAGTAACCCCCAACAAATCCCATAACGGAGGGCCTCGTGAAGAACGACCTGCAGAACTTCGTCGGCGGGCGCGACACGGACTTCGCCCACGACGCGCGCTCCGACCTGATCGACCCGAGCACCGGGGAGGTCTTCGCCACCGCTCCGGTGTCCCGCGAGGCTGAGGTCACCGCCGCGTTCGCCGCGGCCAGTGACGCGTTCGAGAAGTGGCGGGACACCACGCCGGCCGAGCGCAGCCTGGCGCTGCTGAAGATCGCGGACACGATCGAGGAGAAGGCCGATCAGCTGGTCGCCGTCGAGTCGCAAAACACTGGCAAGCCGATCGCGCTCACCCTGTCCGAGGAAATCCCGCCGATGGTGGACCAGATCCGGTTCTTCGCCGGCGCCGCGCGGATGCTGCACGGCCTGTCGGCCGGGGAGTACATGTCCGGGTTCACCTCATTCATCC
>Ga0306920_100006357_pt1 | contig 15406 bp, 14 predicted proteins | sample flu12Cox44000170_FD_204666 | JGI IMG/M metagenome (GOLD analysis project Ga0306920, IMG submission 204666) | Lab enrichment of tropical soil microbial communities from Luquillo Experimental Forest, Puerto Rico - flux4day.12C.oxic.44.000.170 (v2)... | ecosystem: Environmental > Terrestrial >... | reverse complement strand
GCGTCGCGAGATTTACCAGCCGCACTCGTGAGATATTCGCGCAACGCCGGATCGTCTGTCAGGCTTGCGGCACGATTGAACGCTTCGACTGCTTCATCGTTTCGATTCAGCAAGCGAAGCAGATGTGCGCGCGCCGCCCAGTAAGGCTGATAATTCGCAGTTCCATCCGAAGAAATGTGTTCAAGTGCAGCGAATCCGGCAGCCGGCTCTCCTGCTTGCGAAATCGCAACGGCTCGTCCAACAAGCGAACCGATGCCAGGTGCAATTCGCACCAGGCCCTCATAGAGCAAAGCGATTTCCTTCCAATCGATGCGCCCGGTTTTTGCTCGATTGGCATGAACAGACTGAATGGCCGCCTCCAATTGATAACGCCCCATGCACTTAAAGTCGGCAGCCAATCGCAGATGTTTCTCCGCTTCGTCGATCATCGACTGCGACCAAAGAGCCGTGTCCTGCCGATCCAGTGGAACAAACTTACCTTTCGTCGTGTAACGGGCTTCGCGTCGAGCTTCACAATGCAACATCAGCGCAAGCAAGCCGTGAACTTCAGATTCGCGCGGCATCAGATGCGTTAACATTCGTCCTAACACGATGGCCTCCGCCGCAAGCGCATGATGCGTGGAAGCGGTTTCCATCAGGCTTTCCCAGCCAGTCGTGTACGCAGCATAGATGGCGTCGAGAACAAAGGACACTCGCTCATCCAGTTCTGGCGGCTCGGGCACGCGAAAAGGAATTCGGGCGTCACGAATTTTATTTTTCGCGCGGACAAGCCGCTGGCTCATCGCGGCAGGCGAAACGAGAAACGCCGATGCAGTTCGCGCGGCGTCAATGCCAAGGACAGATTGTAACATCAACGGAGTGCGGGCGGCCGGATCAATCGCAGGATGCGCGCAAACAAAAAGAAGTTTCAGTCGCTCATCGGGAAAATGTTCGTGCGTTTGCGCGACGCTCGCTGCTTCCTCTGCGATTTGTTGCAGAAATGTCTCCGATTTTTGCCGCACTTCCTTTCGACGCGCGATGTCGATCAAACGATTGCGCGCAACATGCAGCAGCCATGCCTCGGGTTTTTCGGGAATGCCGTCCGCCGGCCAGCGCTGCAACGCTGCGACGAACGCGTCGCCGAATCGCATCGCGAGATAAGCGATCAGTCGTCCATACGAATCCCGCGCCACGGTTTCAATTGCAGCGTGGATCGTAGAATCATTCATGCGGCTTTCGCAGGAGCGACCCCGAATCCCAGTATGGGACGCACCTCAATGAATGCGAACCCCGCAGCAGGATGTCGAGCAGCCCATCCCAATGCCGCGTCAAGGTTCGGCACGTCGATGATACCGAATCCGGCGAGAAACTCTTTCGTCTCGGCATAAGGACCGTCGTGCACATGGCGTTTCCCGTCGCGCACTGAGACAGTCGTCGAAGTCTGCGGTGAATCCAACCCTGCGCCGGCGACAAAAATCCCTGCGGCCTGGAGCGCCTCACCGTACGCCCTGCCCGCTGCAATCGCGGCTTTGTCGTCGCGGCGTTCGAAGATCTCTTTTGGTTGGTGAACAAGTAATGCGTATTTCATAATGATTTAGTTATCCTTTCTTGTTTGTTCGAGCTGCGGACTTTCCACAGCTTCACCATCGATGACGCACGCGGAGCGCGCTTTTCGACATTTACCTCAAATTTTTCGAATGCACCCACAAGGAGTGGCGGCCGGGAAGCGGATAGACTTTGCGCCTTTTTTCTGGCGTCCACGAGGATCCCGGTGGTCGTCCACTGCCCCGATCAATCTGGTTTCATAATCCCGCCGTTTCCCACAGGATTAATGTGGAAAATTTTGCGAGGCGAAATTCTGGCGAGCTCAGGGCACCAGGAAGATTTTTCCCGTGTATGGATCTCTCACAGCAGAGCCTGGGGGAAAGGCGCTGACATCAACATAATTTCCCTCGGGTGAATAAGGACTGGTGACCATGCCTTTATGACCTGGTACCGGAATTCCATAGGGCATATCTCCTTTTGCTTTTTCCATAGGGACCGATGAAGCCCGCATCACAGTAATAGTGGGAGTCACCTTTTCTTCTTTGACGATTTTAGTTGGCTGTTCAAGAGGAGTCGGCGACGCCACGCTAGCAGTTAAGTTTCGCGAACTCGGGCGCCGCGACACATGCTTCGCCTTCTTCTCGGCTGGATTGGGCGTCGGTCGCGGCTGGAAAGCTTTCGAAACGGACTGACCAACTTTCTTGAAAAAGTCTCCGACCGGATCCGCAGCTACGCATGGTCCGCTCGAAAAGAATAGCGCGACCACTGGCAATGAAATCCAGAGCGAACGAATCAAACGGTAAATTAAATTTTCGGCGTTCAAGGTGAAGTGGGGATTTTCCGCCAGAATCGGGACCTATGAGAAGAAAAAAATTTCTCCACCCGGAAATTCTGGCGTCTTTATCAAAGCGGATAATGCAACCGAAGCAACTGCGGTGTATCGCCAGCAAGCACTGCAAAGATTTCAGTGTAATCGTCATCAGGAATGCTAACGGGCTTCGCGATCCCAAGCGCCTTGAGCAGGTCCGGGATGGTGTTGCCATGTCCGACGACGAGCGCGTTGCCGTTCAACGCACGTAATTTCTCGACAAGTGCGCCAATATCATTTGCCGGAATCACAATTGGACTGACGTGCACCGCTCTCTCCGTCGGTGCCGCAGTTTCCTGGGTGCGCTTAAGTTCGGTAACGAACACGAAAGTAATCTGTGAATCTTTCAAAATCTGCGCCAAGGCATCCGCGCGTTTTTGTCCCTGCAGAGACAAATCAGGGTCCTTATCGCCACTGCTCGCCTTCTCTGCATGACGAACAATAAAGATAACCGGTGCAGCGTCGGCGGCCGCTGCCAGCAACAACAGGATCGAAAGCACTAACGGTAGACGTTTCATTGTGAAAAATCAGGATGACAAATATACCGCGACTTCTCGAGTCGTCGGCCTCAAATTCTGCATCTTTCCTCATCACGAGACCGCGATCCCTGCGCCTGATCCAGTTCTGAGTCGAAAGCGGGACGGATTCGCTACATCGACAACCGTGAAAACATCTTCGCCAACGCCTGACGCGATTCTGCAAACTGCATTCGGTTTCTGGAATTCCAAAGTCCTGCTGACTGCGGTCACGTTCGATCTCTTCACCGCACTCGGGCAGTCCCGGCTCACAGGCGCGGAAATCGGCAAAAAACTTGACCTGCATCCTCGCGGAGTCGCGGATTTTCTGGATGCGCTCGCGGCAATCCTCGCCAGCTACGTACCGGCGCGTCGCGCAACGAAAGTCGATCCCATCGTCGCTTTACGCGCGCAATAGCTGCCGCGCGATAAACAGTGTTTAGCGGCGCGCCCTTTCTACAGGCGTAACCAGTTCCAGGTGCGGCTCAGGTTTGCCGACAATTCGCCACGTCAGATCGGTTTCGGAACAATTGCCCTGATAATGCATTCGAATGCCACTGTTCGTCCACTGTGTGAAAGTCAGGTAGTCCAGACTCTTCCCGCCTTTCTCGTTATTGGCGTTTCGCACCTTCTGCATGTCAACCTCCGGAAGTTCCAGGCGACGCCATTTGCTATCGGCGAGAACAAACACGACGCAATCCGTGATACTACGACCATTATCGATGTTCAATGCGACCGCGGCTGAATCCTCTCGCCAATGCGCCGAAATCCGACAATGCGCGTCGTCGGGGTCGAAAGCTTCGATATCGGTGGATGCGAGTACCTCTTGATTACCAGTAGCTTTCAGCTCTGCCTTACATCCGAAATCATTGCAATCGCCGAGCACTACTATGAACTTTTTGTTCGGCGAGGCTGCGCTGAGTACGTCTGGCGAAGCCCTAACGCCTGCAACGAGCGCGATTGAAACAGCTAGCACCGCCAGCACGATTCGACCGATCGCAGGATCAATAATCACGAGCGAAAAGTTAGCTTGGCTTTTCCCCCGCTGCACGCGTTGAGATCTTGCCGCACTCCTGATTCGTCGAATAACCGCAACGTGGGCGAACAGTACAGGCGCCGAAGTTAGTAGCGACCGATTTCGGATCACGCAAACATGACTCGAACGCACCGCACACGGCAGATCGTCGCCGGCATGTCGACGCCCGTGAATGCAACGGGGCAGTAGCAACAGAACGTCGGCCTACGAGAAAAAGGCCAGGCCGAATCGCGACCTGGCCTTTAGGGCGAAATCGCCCAGAATAAATTGCCGGGTGCCGGATCTATTTTTTGCCAGTTTTTTGTGGTGGTGGGAGCACCTCCTTGTGTTGCGCACAAGCCCCTAGTCCCAAAGCAGTGACCACAACGGCCACGACCATGATCCTTTTCAATAGTTTCAATCTATCTCGCCTCCTTTCACAGCAAGTTGCTCCGGTCTGTTTAGGCAGGGAACTAGGGGGAAGCAATGCTTTTCTTAAGTTTTTTGAGCGCTATGGCTGACCGGTTTACTTCGAGTAGCCGGTTGTCCCTGCGCTGGTGGTCACAGTCTCTTTCCTTTGAGCGCAAGCGCCAAAGCTCAGAGCAGTGGCCAAAATGGCCACGATCATGATCGCCTTTAACAATTTCAATTCTATCTCGCCTCCTTTCATTGCAAGCTGCACTGCCCGTGTAGGATCACACACGGACAACAACGTTTTTGTCAAGTTTTTTGGATGTATCTCCGCGCATTTGCCCGGAAACCCCAGATCCCAAGCTCCAATGTCCATTGTCCTGTCATGTTGAGCAAAGCGAAACATCTCTGATCTATGTTCGTTCGTGGCCTCCGACAATTAACCGAGATCCTTCGCTCGCTCAGGATGACAAGGGCAACAGAGTGATTGGACCCTGGTGCCTGGAGCTTTTCGAAGTCACGCCTCGATTACAACCGGCGTACCTTCATCGACCAATTCGAACAATTCGATCACGTCCGCGTTACGCATCCGCACACAGCCATGACTTGCAGCCGTGCCGATTTTGTCCTCGTGTTTAGTTCCATGAATGTAAACGAACCGGTCCCGCGTATTCGCATTCTGCTCGTCCAGTCCGTCCAGCCACAAAATGCGCGACGTTATGTGGTCCTCGGTCGGTGGAGGCGCTGCGTCGGACCGAACCGGAACGCGCCCCACAAAAACAGTTCCATTTGGCATATCGCTTCCAATCTTCTCCGCCACGCGAAAACGGCCGGTCGGCGTTTTGAAGCTCCCCTCCTCTGTCCCGATCCCGAATCGTGACGTGGACACCGGATAAGTGCGAATCGGCTCTTCGTCCTCTTTTACGGTGAGCTGCTGGTCTCGAATTGAAACGTGAATGCTCTTCATTCGAATTTTTCTGGTAGCGACAAATTTCTGCTAAAGCGTTACAATCGAGCGCTGATGGGAGGTTACCATATCGCCGTCGTCGGTGCGACCGGCGCCGCCGGCACTGAATTGTTGCGGGTACTGGAACGCAGAAGTTTTCCCGTCGCAAGTCTGCGTCCGATTGGTTCGGCGCGTTCACTCGGCAAATCCGTTCAATTCTGCGGCGAGTCGGTCCCGGTAGAAAAACTCGACGCCGGATCGTTCGAAAAAATCGACATCGCTTTCTTCAGCGCGGGCGGTGACGTTTCGCGAAACTTTGTTCCAATCGCCTGCCAGGCCGATGCCATTGCGATCGACAAGTCTTCGGCGTTCCGCATGGATCCGCATGTGCCGCTCGTGATTCCCGAGATCAACGCAGGCGACGTCAAACTTCATCGCGGAGTGATCGCAAATCCAAACTGCACGACGACGGTGATGTTGATGGCACTCTATCCGTTACATAAGATTTTCTGCGTGCACCGTGTTTTCGCTGCGACGTATCAGGCGGTCTCGGGAAGCGGCACAAGGGGTGTTGAAGAGCTAACCCGGCAAACCAAAAATTGGACGGAAGAAAACTCTAGCTGCCGCCCCATCGCCGACGCGAAAGAAACGGTTTCGGAGCCGGGGTCGGCGCCCCCGGCTACAGGGTCGGATTCGAATCCCGTTTTTCCGCACCCGATCGCCTTCAATTTGCTGCCACATGTGGATTCGTTCCTCGAAAGCGGTTACACGAAGGAAGAAGTAAAAATGCAGGATGAAACGCGTAAGATCATGCATTTGCCGACGCTGCGCGTTTCAGCGACCTGCGTGCGCGTGCCGGTTTACCGCGCGCATTCTGTTGCTGTGACCGCTGAGTTCGTGCGTCCTGTTTCGTTACAGCAAGCGCGCGACGTTCTGTCCAAAGCGCCAGGATTAGAGCTGGTGGATGAACCGCATAGCAATCATTATCCGATGCCCCTGAATGTGGCTGGAAAAGATAATTGTCAGGTCGGCCGCATCCGATTGGATTGCGCGCTGGAGAACGGCCTGTCGTTCTGGGTGTCAGGCGATCAATTGCTCAAAGGAGCGGCACTGAACGCGGTTCAAATCGCAGAATTGCTGTAGCCACAGCACCGTGTCGCGCGCAGTTGTAGCCACGGCGCTCTGTCGCCGTGTGAATTACCCCAAGTAAACGCCTCGGCAGAGCGAGGCGGCTACATCTGTGCTACTCAAACGGAATCGGGACAATCTCGCCTTGATAGGGCCAGGCCTCAGGGGTCTGACACAGTTTCGCTCTCACCGGATTTAGCCGCACATAACCCCACTTCTGCGCGTAACTCTCATGACTGCGCAACAAATGATCGAAGAAACCCTCCTGCCAGTGCGGCTTGGGAATTTCAAGACGCAACAATCGCTTGCCCATTACCGTACGCAGCGATTGGATCCAACGTGGCAAGGCAATGCCAGCGATCGGAAACGCCGCAAATAAATGCACGTGGTCCGGCATTATGACGTAGCGACCGACAGCAATACCGTGTTCCTGCGCTCTCGAGCAAAACATGTAAAACGCTTCATGCACTTCGGACTGCGCCAGAAATCTTTGTCGTCTGTAAGTGTTAAATGTGACGAAGTAGAAGGGACGAACGTTGTCAAACAAACGACCGAGCCGAGGCGGTCGCCGTGGCCATTCTGTTTCATCGGCGGTCGGCACGACCGATTTTTGCTCTTGGACGAGTCCGAAAGCAATCCCCGTTTAGTGCCGCCACGGCCTATCTGGCCGCGCGGTGGATCGCACAAACGCCTCGGCAGAGCGAGGCGGCTCAATGATTGCCACAAAATTATCGCGGCCCTGGCGGTGGGGTCTCCTTTGGTGCTCTCTTCTTTCCACCTTCCTGCTGTCCCTGCCCCTGTGCGCGCTCAGCTGAGCCAGGTGCGCCGCCTCGTTGTTGCTGCTGCTGCTGCTGCTGCTGCTGCGGCTGGCGCTGGCGCTCCGGCGGCGGAGGAGGAACGTGAGCGCCCTGCATTCTTTCTTGTTGGACGCGCGCTTCATCCACACGTTCGCCACCGCCCGGACGCGTGACCTGCTGCTGAAATCCCGGCGGTGGACCTCCGCGAGGTTGTCCTTGTTGAGCAGCGCCCAAAGGCGGCGGCGTCCCGAACCGTATCCGTTGATCGTGACCCTGTGGCGGATTCTGTCCGGGCTCATTTTGCCTTGGACCTTGCTCCTCACCTGGTCGTCGCGCTGGCTGGCGACCCTGTTCTTGCTGCCGCGACGGTCCACCTTCGAAACGTGACGGCGGTGTTGCTCTCGCTGCTCCAGTTGCGCCTCCCGCTGCACCAGGCTCTGGAGGTCGTTCGCCCGGTTTGCCGCGGCCTCTTTCGCGTTCAACCTGCGAGGGCGGGAGACCTTCACGCGGTCCCGGTGGCGGTGGTGTTATGCCCACACGACCTCGTGCGCCGGGTCTAGCGCCTTCGAACGGCTGCGGCCCCACGCGTTCTGCGCCTTCACCGGGCATTGCCGTTGCTCCGGGCCGCGGACCGGTTCCGGGTCTACGTTGTCCACGCTCAACCGCTGATGGCGCTTGGCCTAACGAGGGCACTGCTGTCCCTCCCGGTGCCACGCGACCAGCTCTGCGGGGCGGACCAGGCGCACCTGCCGGACCGCGCTCCGCGCCGGCTGGACTTGTTCCAGCAGCCGGTGGCGGGCCACCCCCCTCACGTGCAACAGCACGAGTCGGCGGCGGAACGTTCTTTGGATTTTCGGCTTTGATCTTTTGTTCGAGTTCCGCCTTGTTAGACACACCTTTCCAGCCGCGCTCGATCTTTGGCTGTGCGACCTTTGCCTTCACAGCCGGGGGTTTCGCGGTAGCCGGTGCCGTCGCGAGCTTCTGGGGAGCGGCAACAAGCAGCTTGTTGCCCTGCACTTTTGTCAGCGTTCCCGATTTGACTGCGGTCGTTAGATTGGTCGGCGCCTGCCGCTCAATCGACAGCCGCTGAATCGGACGGCTTGAGTATCTATTCACTACGGCGTAGTCCGGCCCGTAATTGTAAACCACGTTGTTTTGCACGTAGATATTCGTCACATTCACCGTGTTCGTGATGTAGGTCACATTCTGCACCGGAGGGAATATCCGGTCGCGCAGAACCGGCTCGCCGATAAACCGCACATCGCAGAAGTTGTAATACTGCGGCCCGATATCGAACACCACATCCACGTTCACGCCGATCGGCTGACTTTCATAAACCACACCCGGACCACGCGGAGGCAAAGGCGCCCATCCGATGTAATCACCGCCGGTTCGCCACGATACCCATGCCGGTCCCCAATCGAGGTCGCTTCCCGGAAACCAAACCCAGCCGTAGTCCGCAAGGCTGGCCCAGCGACCGTAGTGATACGTGGCCCAGCCGAAATCTTCGTAGCTAACCCAGGTCCATCCGTAATCGGTGTACGCCCAGTAACCGTCCGAGTATGGACGCCAGTTCGGATCGTTTACCGCGAGGTCCGGCTGCCAGCCGTATCCGTAGCCTTCGACGTCAATCCAGTTGCCCCCGGAAAGATTATCGTAAATGAAATCCAGCGATACATCGGCGGCACGCGCTTGCGGAACAGCAGACACGGCAAACGCCAGCATCGTTAATGCGAATAAAAGTTTTTTCATAACCGTGAAATAATCAGACGTTCGACTTTCCCGCTCGGGGATTTATTCAACTTCTGATTCGCAAAGTGGACCTCTCTTGCGCGCCTTTAATGAGGATCCAAACATCTAACCACGAATTGACACTAATGAACACGAACATTGTAGGGCGTCTGTGTCAGACGCCGACGGAATCTTTTACTTCACCACGAAGCACACGAAGCTCACGCAGGTATTTTGAATCAGGAAATCACGAAATCAGAAAATGGGATTTGTTTTGGATAACTAGGACTCGATAAGGTCCGCAGGGAACGGATACAGATTTAAAGTTCGATACCAAAGAACCTACGGTGAGTCGAAGCGCGCCGGGCTACTCCGTTTGGATCCAGCAATAATACCGGGGAATGATTTCTGGGACTCCTTGACTTTCATTGGCGCTTCACAGTTCTTGGCGGCGCACTAAACATGGAGCGTCTTCGCCACTTCGGCCCGGCATCCCGGGTTCTCCGCTATTCTGATTGGATCATTGCCGCTCTGGTAACATTGTCCGCAACGTATCTGCATGCGCTTTTTTTCCTGAATGCCGGCGGGCTGTGGCGGGACGAAGCCGGTTTTGTGCATTTGTCGCTGCTCCCGTCAATTTCGCAAGTATGGCAAAACCTGCCGCATGATTCCTTCCCGATTCTGATGCCGTTCGCTGTGCGTGCATGGTCGACGGCAGGCCTGGGAAATACTGACCTTGCTTTGCGTCTCTTGGGTTTGATCATCGGATTGTTTTTGCTGCTGGCGTTTTGGTTTGCCAGTTGGACGATGCGTAACGGCGCGCCCCTGCTGGCCGTAACCATGGCGGGCCTGAATTTGACAATGGTGCGTGTGGGAGATTCCCTTCGCGCCTACGGCCTTGGCTCCGCCCTGGCAGTGCTCACGCTGGCAGTTATCTGGCGTCTAACCTGCCGTCCCAGCTTTGCAGCTTTTTCCTGCGCGGTGGCGTTAGCCGTCCTTAGTGTTCAGGCGCTTTACCAAAATGCTGTTTTTGTATTCGCCGCGTGCTGCGGCGGATTTGTGCTCTGCGTTGTGAGACGACGGTGGCGTGTTGCGCTTTCAGTTCTCGTTGTAGGAGTCGCCGCAGCGGTCTCATTGCTGCCTTATATCCCGTTGATGATTCGCGCGAAGGAATGGTCAATCATGGCGAGGTATGGCTTTCGTTTTTCGCGCGGATGGAACCAGTTCTCTCTGGCAACCGGTTCTCCCCTTACCGTTTTCACGTGGGTTTGGGTTGCATTGTGGGTAGGCGCTTTCGCAGCGGCAATTTGGAGCCTTTCCTGGCGGCGAGTTCATCTTACAGACAATCTCCGCAACCTGATCCTATTTGCTGGCACCAGCCTCGTTCTTGCAACGGCGGGTTTCGCGTTCTTTCTAAAGCTAGCAGCTCTGCCCACCCAACCGTGGTATTACGTGCCCCTGCTGGCTTTTTCTGCAGTCTGCCTCGACGCAACATTCTTCGCAGCGTGGCGGTGGGCACGCCCTGCGGCAATGATTTTTGCGGCACTAACGATTTCTGCAACGTTCGTATTCGAGCTGCCTGCGGTGAAATGCCGTCAGACGAACGTAGATCTCATCGCCGCCCGTCTTTCCACCGAGGTGTCTGCAAATGACTATGTGATCGTTTATCCATTCTACTGTGGCGTAACATTTAAACGGTATTACAAAGCCGCCGCGCCATGGACAACACTTCCACCATTGGAAGACTACACACTACAGCGCTACGATTTGCTCAAGGGGAAGATGCAAACAAAGGACCCCATCGCGCCGGTAATCGACCGAATTACTTCGACACTTCAATCGGGGAACCGCCTCTGGCTGGTAGGCGACTTCCCCTTCGACCCGAGGCCGCTCCCAAAAATTCAGACGGCACCTAATAATCCGTGGGGCTGGGACGACGGGCCTTACTCGTTCTACTGGGGGGTCCAAGTAACTCAATTCGTTTCAGCTCACGGCTGGCGCACGAGTCTGGTGATGCCTCCTTCCACGAATTGCGTCAATCCAGAGGAGAACCTGCCGGTTGTCGTGGTAACCGAATGATGGGATGCAACGAATCACGGTTCACGTGTACCTTTCTGTCCATCCGTGTCATCCGTGGTTGTCCGTTCTGCTCTGCGACTGCTGCCCTATTTGTGTCCATTCGTGTGCATTTGTGGTTGGCAGAACTAATCCGCATCCTTTTCGCCTCATTAGCAATTCAACGATGTAGCGAACTACGGGCGTCGAACCGTCATCTGTGTTATCCGTGTAATCCGTGGTTTTCTTCTCTCTCTCTTCAGTAAACATTGGTGTCTATTCGTGTGCATTCGTGGTTATAAACCGAACCAGCTTGACGCCGAGTTACGAAGGCTAGATAAAGGGAACTGTGAGTAGGAATTCCCCCGAAAGAGAGAACAGCTCCCAAGTGGCACGACAAAATCCACCGCACGAGCGATGAACAAAATTACAGGCCGATCGGTCGTTAATACAAAACAGAATGGAGTCTCGTGAATAGAAAAATGATGCGCCTATTTCTGATTGGAATGCTGTGCGGCGTCGTGGTCATGGCCGCAGTCACGTTGGTATTCGCACTTCCGGCCAACGACTTTCGCTGGCGAATGGAGATCTACAATCGTGGGGGCGCAGCTTGGACTGTCGACAAGGATGGACGTTTCGGCTGGCAGTGGCTCGTTGAACCGAAGACAGATATTCCGCACCCAAAGCGACTTACCGTGCCGGCATCTCAGGTAAACATTCGCACTGAACAGCTGTAGTTGTACTGGCCAGTAAACCCAAGCTTTTCATCGATCCGACAGTTCGAGCTCGACGTTGGGACTCTTTCTTTGTGTCGGCACTCGCAGTCCGTGTCCGACGATCAGGTCCGCAGGGACTAGAAACAGATTCAAGTTCGGTTCCCAAGAACTTACGGTAAGTCGCGGCGCGCCGCGCTACTCCGCTCGGATCCAGCAATAATACTGGGGGAATGATTTCGCGGGATCCTTGACTTTTATTAATGCTTCACAGTTCTTGGCGGCGGACTATTCATGGAGCGTCCTCGACACTTCGGCTCAGCAGCGCCAGTTCTCCGCTACTCTGATTGGATCACTGCCGCTCTGGTAACCTTGTGCGCAGTGTATTTGCACGCGCTCTTTTTCCTGAATGCCGGAGGGCTATGGCGGGATGAAGTCGAGCTTGTCCATTTGTCGCTACTGCCGTCATTTTCGGAAATGTGGCAAAACTTGCCACATGATTCCTGCCCGATTTTGATGCACCTCGTTGTGCGGGCATGGTCGGCTGCGGCCAGCCTCGGAAATACGGATCCTGGTTTGCGTGTCCTAGGTTTGTACGTCGGATTGTTTTTGCTGCTGGCGTTTTGGCTTGCCAGTTGGACGATGCGCAAGGGCGCGCCGCTGCTAGCGGTAACGCTCGTGGGCTTGAATGTCACGATGGTCCGCGCGGGAGATTCGCTTCGCGGTTACGGTCTGGGGTCAGCCCTGGCGGTGCTCGCCCTGGCACTTATCTGGCGTCTAACCTGCCGACCTAACGTTGCAATCTTTTCCGGTGCCGTCGCGGTCGCCGTCCTAAGTGTTCAAGCGCTGTATCAAAATGCTTTCTTACTATTCGCCGCCTGCTGCGGTGGATTTGTCGTATGCGCCGTGCAACGGCGGTGGCGTGACATGCTTCCAATTTTCGCTGTAGGAGTCGCTGCAGCGGTTTCGCTGCTGCTTTACGTTCCGTTGATCGCGCGTGCGGATTGGTACGTCATCTTCAAGCTTGGTTTTCGTTTTTCACAAGGATGGAAGCAGCTCTCGGTGGCGACCGGTTCCCCCCTGACGGTTTTCACGTGGGTTTGGGTTGCACTATGGATAGGCGTCGTCGCAACGGCAATTTTCGTGCTTTTTTGGCATCCGGATCGTCTTCCAGAGCATGTCCGGGGCCTGATTCTATTTGCAAGCACCAGCCTGGTTCTAGGAACGGTAGGTTACGCTCTCTTTCTAAAGCTATCGGAGTATCCCACAAAGCCGTGGAATTACGTGCCGCTGATGGCTTTTTCGGCAGTCTGCCTCGACACGATACTCCTTGCAGCATGGCGTTGGGCGCGACCTACCGCGATAATCCTGGCAGTGGTAACCATTGCCACGGCCTTTGTATTCGAGCTACCCGCGGTGAAATGCCGTCAGACGAACGTAGATCTCATCGCCGCTCCTCTCTCCACCGAGGTCAGTCCAAACGACTATGTGATCGTCCATCCATGGTATTGTGGCGTGACGTTTCAACGCTACTACAAGGGCGCAGCGCCATGGACAACACTTCCGCCATTGGAAGACCACGCGTTACAGCGCTACGACCTGTTCAAGGCAAAGATGCAAACAAAGGATCCTATCGCGCCGATAATCGACCGGATTACTTCAACGCTTCAATCGGGGAATCGTGTCTGGCTTGTAGGGACTATGACGTTCACCGACGAGCCCCTCCAGGAAATTCACCCGGCACCGAACAATCCGTGGGGCTGGTTCGACGTGCCTTACTCGTTCCACTGGGGTGTCCAGGTCACTCAATTCGTTTCTACTCACTGCCGGAGCGCTGCAGTGGCGATCGCTCCTTCCACGTATTGCGTTAATCCAAATGAGAACCTGCCGGTTTTCGTGGTGACAGGGTGGAAGCCGTAACACGACGTTCTGGCGCTGCCGCCAACCGGTTCAAGGGAGGGACTCGTCGATCCCATAACTACGTTTTTCGTTTGTAGATTAAAAGATAATATTCCGAAGGCGGGATGGATTGTGGGTCGACCAATAGCGGAAGATAATAATCAGTGCGTTCTTGCGAGAAGATACTGACAAGTCCATCCAATCGGAAATCCGCCGCCGAGTATCTGTCAAACCAATCGAAGATTTCAGTCGCAGAGTTCGAGTGTTTTAACCAGGATGTCGTAACCGAGACAAAAACCAGATATTTTGGGCGCGCGGCCTCTATTTCCCGCATCATTTCACGTTGCATTTGCACGGCATACCTCTGCGACTCCATGAGTCCGTAGGTGTAAATGTAGCCAGTCGCCGAATGCCGATGAGCATAAAAGTAAATCTCCGGTTCCGAACCGAGAATGGCGATGGTGTCCGTAGGATTGGTATGCGCTTGCAGGTACTCGGCAATCCGAACAGCTTCCGAAAAAGGATTCGGACCATAGATCATTCGAAGCACATCGGACGGACGTTGGGACAGAAGAGGTAACTGTGCGGACAGCGCCACCCGCGAGCACACTAGAAAGACAGCAAGGGGCAGGAAACGAAATGGCCGCGACAACCGGGAACAAAAATTGGAGGCGCTCGCCGCGGCCGCGCCGACCAGCAGGCAAATCGCTGGAAGAACAAAAATGAAATAGTGCTCACGAAAGGAAAATCCGGAGGAAAGGGCGAGACCGGAAAACAAGACAAAGGTCAGAATGAAAAACGCAGCCTTACGCATGGCTTTGTCGACGAAGATCGCAGCGACTCCGAGGGGCGCCAGCGCCCACAAAGGCCATGCAAATCCGATAACGAGCCCAATCTGTTCAAAAAATATTCGAGGCGCGTAAGAGATGGGAATTACACCGGCGTACTCCCGCGCGTAAAGCACTGTCCAGAACCAAAATTTTGCGAGTACGCCCTCCCGCCACAACCAGAATACAGTACCGGCCAGCGGCAGGACACTCCCGATAATAAAGAGAGCATTCCGCAACAGCGTTTGACCAAAGGTTAACCGAGCACGCCGATCCCGGAACAACAGACAAATGGCCCCAAAGCAGATGAAAAATATCGCCGGTTGCTTCATTAACAAGCCGGTTCCAAAAAGCATTCCGCTAAGGAACACCATCTTTTTTGTTAAAACTGGCTTCAACAAAAGGAGGGCGCCGATAAGCGTCGGCAGCATTACGAAATGTGTTGCGTGCGCCGCCAGCCCTAGTACCGAGGGGCTAGCCGAGAGAATCGTGTAGCTGGCCGCGGCAGCGATGCCGGCTGTCAAACCCATCAGTCGCCTCGCAATCAAAAAGACAATTACGATGCTGGCGATGTTTAGAATCAACATGCCAAGATGGATCCCGACGCTGCTCTCGCCAAAGATCCACATTATGAAGGCGTATGCAGCGTAAACTCCGGGGAACTTCATGTTATAGGCTAATCGGTAAGGCGGAATTCCCTGCAGTATGAGTTGCCCCGCATAAGCGTATTCGCCCTCATCACGTTCAAGCGGGATTGCAAGGAAATGGATTCGGATGAACACGACCACGGCAACGATAACTGCCAGAAGGATCCACCAGCACAGCTGAATGCCCTGTTCAAAATTTCGAATATGGCCTGTCAGAGGAGCAGGATTAACGATCGTCGATTCTCGAGACACTGGCTCCGATTCGGACATTGGCATCGCATTCTCTTTTCCTGGCAGACAGTTGGCAAGCTAGTACAACCACGGATCAAA
>Ga0306920_100006356_pt1 | contig 15406 bp, 10 predicted proteins | sample flu12Cox44000170_FD_204666 | JGI IMG/M metagenome (GOLD analysis project Ga0306920, IMG submission 204666) | Lab enrichment of tropical soil microbial communities from Luquillo Experimental Forest, Puerto Rico - flux4day.12C.oxic.44.000.170 (v2)... | ecosystem: Environmental > Terrestrial >... | reverse complement strand
AGGTTTGTTGGCCATAATAGCGATCCTAATCGCGCTTCTGTTGTTTGTTCTTTGCTTCGACAAATTGAACCTGAGCGCAGCCACCATTTTCCAGTAGCAGGTTGTCGGGATTTTCGTAGGTGAATTCGTCGGCGACGAATGTCTTTCCGGGGCTCAACGCCCGCACCTGGTACTTGCCGGGCGCAACGCGCATTTCGAATCTCCCAACTGCGTCCGTTTCCGCTGTGGTGACGCCGCCTGGTCCGCTGGCCTCGACCTGCACGCCCGCCAAAGGGAAGGCAAACGATACTCCCCCAACTGCACCCTGAATCCTGGCGCGATTGGAGGTGGGGTCAAGCATGTCAATTTGATCGAGCGCTGACTGTTTGCTGTCCGATGGGCCAGAATTCCCGCACCAGTCGATCGCCCAGCTTCCATTGGGAGTCTGTTGACGAAGGAAGAGTACGTAGGAGCCGCCGGTTTTCCAATCGAGCTTCGGGCGACCAGGGTCGTTGGCTTCATAGATCCGAAACAGCCGGGAGACCTGCCCGCGGAGCGGTTGCTCGACGGTCATGGAGTAGTAAGTGCCGGTGAGATCGTCATAGTCGTCCTTGATTGGAGTTACACCAGTGAGCTTCGCAATCACTACCGCCTTACTTTGGAAGTATTCGGCGCAGATCAGTCTTGGTCGCGGGAGGTTACACCGCGCACCAGCCCAACTGGCCAACAGTGTAAAAAAGAGAATCCCATTGCAGGTTCGCATGAGCTAAGACTTCTTCCCCCGCAGCTGCTTCAAGCCACGCGCAGCGATATCTTTTCTATAGTGCATGCCGTCGAAGCGGATCTTCATTACCGCGTCGTAAGCACGCTCGACCGCCTCCGGCAGATCGCTGCCGCGCGCGGTTACGCTGAGCACGCGCCCGCCTGAAGTGTAGTACGCACCATCGCGGCGGTTCGTGCCGGCGTGAAACACCTTCACACCGTACATCCGGTCAGCGTCGTCGATGCCGGTGATCAGCTTGCCCGCCTCGAATGCGCCGGGGTATCCGCCGGACGACATCACCGCGCACACAGCGGGCTCGGGTGACCAGCGAAAGTCGCCTTCACTGACGCGGCCTTCGATCGAGGCCTCAATTGCCTCTAGCAGGTCACTCTCCATGCGCATCATGATTGGCTGCGTCTCGGGATCGCCGAAGCGGCAATTGAACTCCAGCACCATCGGTCCGCGCGCCGTCATCATGATGCCGCAATACAGGATGCCCTTGTACTCCGCGCCCTCCGCCTTCATGCCCGCGATCACCAGGCGCGCGATGTGCGCCACCAACCAATCGCGCATTTGTGCATCGATGATCTGGTCGGTGGAGTAGGCGCCCATGCCGCCGGTGTTGGGGCCCTGATCGTTGTCGAAGGCGCGCTTGTGGTCCTGCGTGGCCACCAGTGGAACGACCCGGTCGCCATCGCTCATCACCAGGAACGACAGCTCGTCGCCGTTGAGAAATTCTTCCAGCACCACGCGCGATCCGGCCTCGCCCAGCATCTTGCCGCTGAGCATCTCTTCGGTGGTGTGCAGCGCTTCGTCTTTGGTATGCGCGATAACTACGCCCTTACCGGCCGCCAGCCCGTCGGCCTTGACCACAATGGGCGTGTGGAAGTGCGCCAGCGTTGGCTTCAGCTGGTCCTTGCTGCTGCAGATCGCATAATGCGCCGTGGGAATGCGATGCCGCTGCATGAACTCCTTGGCGAAACTCTTGCTCGACTCCAGTCGCGCCGCCGCCCGCGTCGGCCCGAAGATCCGCCATCCGCGCCGCTGGAACTCGTCCACCACGCCCAGGGTCAAGGGCAACTCCGGCCCAACGACCGTCACGTCGGGATTGAGCCGATTGGCAAGCTGGACCATCGAATCGAGGCTTTTCAGCTCAACGGCAACACATTCCGCGTCGGACGAAATGCCACCGTTGCCGGGAGCGCAATACAACTTCTTCACGCGTGGCGATTGCCGCAGTTTCCACACGAGCGCGTGTTCGCGACCACCGCTTCCGAGGACGAGCACTTTCATAGAGGATCTGCCAACCTTTACTTCGGCCCACCAATGGGTAGGGCACTCCTTCGGGAGTGCATCAAGAACCGCTATTTCTGAGTCGCACTTTGGCGCACTGCGGCAAGTCTCTTCTTGCTTACCCCAGTGGTAAAGCCGCTCTTTACAAGTGCGATGCGAATGCGCCGCTGAAGCGGTGCTCCACCCGGCACACCCTTGCCGCAACCGGTTCACTTCAAAAACAAGATTCGAAAGGAAAGAGTAGGGTTGTGACGCATGGCCTGTCAAACGCGAAGCGGGAAGGTAGTGGGTCGGCTTCTGAGTGACCAACCGACGGACGAGGAATCGATCTCAGACACGTTTCGCGCGATCACAAACCACGACTTCTCGAGACTTCGGGTTTGATCTTGTACCAAAGTCCTTAGCTGTGGCTCAAAAGAGCCGAGGCGCTTGTCTTCGACAGCATCGCCTCAATAACGTTGTCTCCGACACCGCTATTGCGCAGGCTCGTGATGCTGCCGCGGGAAAATGTCGAATTCACTCTCGTACACCTCAATGATTCTCATTACGACGGTCTCGGAAAGGCAGCTGCGAGTCAACTTCACCAAACCCTCGTTGTTGAGCCGTAACTTGCTTTGATCTGAGCGCAGAAACGAGGGCCGCAATAGGGCGGCCAGATCAGATCCAAAATCGGCTGCTTATAAATGTGGGCTTGTTCCACCAACCCGACGCCCCGAGTAAATGTGATCCGATTAAATCTGGGTTTCATCGATGTCATAGCTCCTCGCAGACCGTTGGCGTCGGATCGTCTTACGTAATGCCACTCATCTACGCGAGAACTTCAGCCGGAGTCGATCGCTAACGGTGAAGCGAAAAAGAAAAGGCCGGAGCATGTGGCTCCGGCCAAATCGTCAACTCGCGACTTAATTCGTGATGAAATCAATCGCAGTCAAACGGTTGTCCTGAACAACCAAAAGCTGCGAGGGAGAGGCAAAGTACACCAGGCGGCGATCCCGGTCAGCCAGGTTACTGTACTTCGGCCCAAAGGCTTGCAGTAGATTCGCATCATCAGGGTCGTTGCTTTCCAGAACGCTGAGCATTCCGCGTCCTCCCTGATTGTCGATCCCCTCGTTGACATGCCACTGCGGTGAAACCTGCACTGATCCGCCTTCGGAGAGTTGTTCGTAGCGAGCGGGCTCAACCTTCCCAGGCTCACGGTTCACAATCAGTGGATTCCGCTTTTTGCTGATGTCCACAGTCGTTAACGATTGTCGCCCGTGCTCGATGTACAGATACGTCCTACCATACTCCGTTTGGGTATACATCCGGGTGACGGGTTGACCCTCCAGCGAGACACTGGCAATAACCTTCGTACCTTTAGGTAACTGCGTGATTGTAGAGCTCGCTGCAATAGCAGGAGACATATTCACCATGCCGATCTGAGCGAATACAGGAACCGCAAGGGCAATAAAGAGGATGAGGGCGGCAGTCTTTGCGATCCGGTCGCACAGGATAGCAAACAGTCTCGTTTTCATAACTATCTCCTTGGCTTAGGGCACTCCGACAACCGGAACGCAAGCGGTAATTGATTTATCTCTAACTTCGCCATCCATCTTTATTGGAGCTTGGAGCTGCTTATGGAGCCGCTAATCCCCGGCTCACTTATAAAGGCGCTGACTGAGGGCCGATTTCGATCATGGCCACGCAATTATTTCAGCCGCGTCGCATCCCGCAAAGCAGATCTGCGACTCCAGGTCGCGGGTTGGTGGCACAACTCGGTCTATATCGGTCGACGGCTCACGTGCCTGTATTTTCGTAAAAGCAATCGAACATCGATTCGTTTCAGCGCCTCACAACGTAAAACCAATTACGCTAGGTTTTATTCCAAGGAGCCTGAGATGATCGGTTTTTACCGTGCAATTCCGCGATGAAATCCAAGTTCTTCGTTCTTCGCGCCGGTGAGGAAAGTAGAACTTTGCCGATCGTCGCAATTGGTTGATCGATTTTGCGAAGCATCTGCGCCTACAGAAGTAGTAGCGTGACGCGGAACCTGCTCGGGGTGGCAGGCTGCGGTCGCCGTACCGCCTGGTCCACTGATATAATCGCCATCTAACGGCGGGAAAGAGAGATGCAGTATGCCGGACCCCGCACCCGTCAAAGCAGTGGCCAAAGGAACACGGTAAGCTTCGATCGGTCATCGCGATCAGTGCATCCGTTGTGGCCATCAGGCCATCTCGTATTAACTCCTGCCGCAATCGGCATTGCCCAAGGTGCCAGGGGAACGCTTGCGGACCGATACTAGACCCGGGTTCGGCCCCACACCTGGAAAAACAGGTGCGATAGCACTACTGTGTCTGGCCGATCGAGGTGTGCTTTCAATGCAACCATCAACTCGATAAACTCCGACTCTCGGATGAACCCTTGCTCCAGAATGGGCCCGAGGGCGTCAACTCTCCATTAGTCCGGTGGAGTATTTCAAGCTCCGAATCGATTCGCCTTGCTTTTACCTGACAACCGTAACCTTCAATGCGAGGTTCAATCATGTCTGCCACGATGCCCAGACCTTGACCGATGGCGCTCTCCCGTTCCGAGAGTCGCGGCAGCTGAGGTCAGAGGGGAACTTCTCCCGGCAATTCCGCAACTGATCGGATTGCCGATGTAACCGACGTGGGCGGCAAGCTGCCAATGCCGGTGACCACTCCTGTCCGGACGAATGGCGTTCGACTGATGTGATGTGGAGTCGGTGTTGATTGCACTCTTTCAATTCTACGCAGAGCTCTTGGCCGTCCAGCCATGTTATGTATTCTCTGGGGAGCTACGTTTGCTCTCTCGCTATAATAAAAAGCTCTACTACAGCGGATTGTGGCGGGGTGATGTGCCTTGTTGGGTACTTTACCGCGCTAGAAACATCAAACACATATGACTGCAGCCTACCAACACCCTCTTCGGAAGATACTTGAGAGTCGAATTGCCATCATCGATGGTGCAATGGGCACGACGATCCGCACTTACGGCAAGACGGAGGCGGACATCCGTGGGGAGCGTTTCAAGAGCGCGACGAAGGGCCTGCTGAACAACGGTGACCTCTTCTCCCTGACGCAGCCCAATATCATCGGTGACATTCATCGGAGGTTTTTGCTAGCCGGCGCTGACATCATCGAGACCAACACCTTCGGTGCAACCAGCATCACCCAAAGCGAATTCTTCGTAGACGATCCGCGGGAGCACGGAGGCCGGAAGGATCCCGAGTTCTACCAGAAGGTCATCGACGATCCGTTCCTCGGCAGCCTGGCCTGGGAGATCAATGAGCAATCGGCGCGGCAGTGCCGTGAATGGGCCGACCGTGTCGGCAGCGTGACCTCGCGGCAACGGTTCGTGGCTGGGGCGATCGGGCCGCTTACCGTGTCTCTCTCGACCTCGCCCGACGCCGACGATCCAGGCTTCCGCGTGGTCACGTTTGATCAGGTCAAGACCGCCTACAGTCAGCAGGTCCGTGCTCTCGTTGCTGGCGGAGCAGATTTGCTTCTGGTCGAGACAATCTTTGACTCACTGAATGCCAAAGCGGCCCTTGTCGCCATCCGTGAGGTGTTTGAGCAAGACGGCACCGAACTACCGGTGATGATCTCGGCGGCGGTCGGGCGAGGCGGCGAGACGATGATCTCCGCGCAGACCACCGAGGCGTTCTGGAACGCGGTCCGACACGTGAAGCCGCTGTCGGTGGGGCTTAACTGCTCGCTCGGTCCCGATCTGATGTATCCATTCCTCGAGGAACTATCGGAGAAGGCGGACGTGGCAATCTCGTGTTATCCCAACGCTGGGTTGCCGAATCCTCTCTCGGAAACCGGCTTCGATCTGGGCCCGCAGGATATGGCCCGTTATTTGGCTGATTTTGCCAAGGGAGGGCTGATCAACATTGCGGGCGGCTGCTGCGGCAATACGCCTGAGCACATTGCGGCTATCGCCAAAGCACTCGAAGGCCAGCCTCCGCGAAAGTGGGGGAAGGCGCCGGCCGTGGAATCCGACGCCAGGGAAGCCACGAGTGTGATGGGTGGGGAGGCCCCGAGGTGAGGCCTCTCCGTCTGTCCGGATCACAACCATTCACCCAGCAGTCCGGCGTCTTTATCATGATCGGCGAGCGGACGAACGTGGCTGGTTCGCCAAAGTTCGCGAAGCTGATCAAGGCCGGCAAATACGAGGAAGCGGTCAGCGTCGCCCGGCAGCAAGTCGAGAATGGCGCCAATGTTCTCGATATCTGCATGGACGAGGGCATGATCGACGGGGTCGTAGCAATGACCCGCTTCCTCCAGTTGCTGGCGAGCGAGCCTGAAGTCGCCAAGGTGCCCTTTATGGTGGACTCTTCCAAATGGGAGGTCATCGAGGCCGGCCTGAAATGCATGCAGGGCAAGGGCATCGTTAACTCGATCTCGTTGAAAGAAGGCGAAGAAAAGTTCCGTCAAAACGCCGCTAAGGTGCTGAAATATGGCGCTGCAGTCGTAGTGATGGCATTCGACGAAGAGGGCCAGGCTGCAACTTACGAGCAGAAAATCCGCGTTTGCGAGCGCGCTTATCGGATCCTTGTCGATGAGGTCGGTCTTCCGCCCGAAGACATCATCTTCGACCCTAATATCCTCACCGTTGCCACCGGGATGGAGGAACACAACAACTACGCGGTCGACTTCATCAGGGCCACGCGCTGGATCAAGGCCAACCTCTCGCACGCCAAAGTCAGCGGCGGCGTCTCGAACATTTCGTTCAGCTTCCGAGGCAACAACAAGGTTCGAGAGGCCATGCACTCCGCGTTTCTTTACCACGCCATTGCGGCGGGTATGGACATGGGCATCGTGAATGCCGGAATGCTCGAGGTGTATGACGAGATCGACCCTGATTTGAAGGTGCTGGTCGAAGACGTGTTGTTAAATCGCCGGTCCGACGCGACAGAGCGCCTGGTGGAGTTCGGCGAATCGCTGAAGGACGTCGGGACCGGAGCGAATGAAAAGAAGGCCGAAGAATGGCGCAACGGAACTGTCGAGGAGCGTCTTTCTCACGCACTGGTCAAGGGTATCGACTCGTACATTGACATCGACGCCGAGGAGGCCCGCACCAAGTTCGGCCGCCCGCTGTTGGTTATCGAAGGCCCGTTGATGGCAGGCATGAGCGTAGTAGGTGATCTGTTTGGAGCCGGCAAGATGTTCTTGCCCCAGGTGGTCAAGTCTGCCCGGGTGATGAAAAAGGCCGTGGCCCATCTGACGCCGTTTATGGAGGCGGAGAAGGCGGCGATGGCGGCATCGGGCCAGGTCGTCAAGGCACAGGGAAAAATCCTGCTTGCAACCGTCAAAGGTGACGTTCACGACATCGGCAAGAACATTGTCGGTGTCGTCCTCGCCTGTAATAACTATGAGGTTATCGATATGGGGGTGATGGTCCCCTGCGAAAAGATCCTCGAACGCGCCAAGGCGGAGAAGGCGGACATGATCGGGCTCAGTGGCCTGATCACACCCTCTCTCGACGAAATGGTGCACGTGGCCCGCGAAATGGAGCGGCAGGGTTTCAAATTACCGCTGCTCATCGGCGGGGCGACCACGAGCCGGAGGCACACGGCCGTCAAAATTGCGCCGCACTACAGCGAGCCAGTAGTCCATGTACTGGACGCGAGTCGAGCGGTGCCGGTGACGACCAGTCTACTTAGTGATGAAGGTAAGCCGGCGTTCGTGGCACAGCATCGCGCCGAATACGAGGCGCTGCGCCAGGCCCACTCCGCACCCAAACAGCAGGTCGTATCGATCGCGACAGCTCGCACAAGGAGGACTCCCATCGAGTGGCGTGCCGAAGACTTGGCCGGGCCCGCGTTTACGGGCGTTCGCGTGCTCGACGATTTTTCTGCGGCGACCGCGCGCGATTTCATTGACTGGTCGCCACTCTTCCATGCATGGGAGCTGAAAGGCGTTTACCCACGCATTCTTGAGCATCCGGAGCTGGGTGAGCAAGCCCGCCAGATCTTTGCCGACGCGAATGCCCTCTTAGATACCATCATTGGAAAGAACCTGCTCACACTTCGTGGCGTCTACGGCTTTTTCCCCGCCAACGCAGTGGGCGACGATGTGGAGTTATACACGGACGACACGCGCGAGAGAGTGCTCGAGCGGTTCCACTTTCTCCGCCAGCAAGCAAACAGGGAAGGCAGTGAGCCGTGCCGATCGCTCGCGGACTTCATCGCACCGAAGGAAACAGGACTACTCGATTACATCGGCGCTTTCGCGGTAACCAGTGGAATCGGCCTCAAAGAACTGTGCGACCGATTTCGGGCCGAGCACGACGACTACAACGCAATCATGGCGGAGGCCGTCGCCGATCGCCTGGCTGAAGCTTTCGCCGAGTGCTTGCACAAGCGCGTACGGTGCGAGTGGGGGTATGGTTGCGCAGAAGATTTGAGCAACGCGGATCTCATCCAGGAGAAGTATCGAGGGATCAGGCCGGCCGCGGGCTACCCGGCGTGTCCAGATCACACGGAGAAAGGCGCACTCTGGCATTTGCTCGATGTGCAGGCCAACACCGGAATGCTCCTTACTGAGTCGTTTGCGATGTGGCCGGGCTCGAGTGTGAGCGGGCTCTACTTCGCCCACCCACAATCGCGATATTTCGACCTTGGCAAGATCGACCGCGATCAGGTGGGCGACTATCACGTGCGCAAAGGGATGAGCGTGGCGGAGGTTGAGCGATGGCTTGGCCAATGCCTAAACTACGATCCCGAGCAATAGCGTACGGCCTGTCGCTATTTTAGGGAGATGGCCTTGAAAGGCTTTTCCGAATTACAGGTTTCGAGAGCGCCGCTTCGACCGTGGTGCCATCCCATGGTTCCGCCAGCAGACCGGCAAGAATTCATGAACCCGCAGTTCGCCGCTGGGCTGTAGATGTAAATCGCGAATGTGATTTCTGCAGGCCAGTAGGACGCGGCCCAGAAAATGGGCTCCTCCGCAAGCCTCGATTCCGATCGAATCGCGGTCAGATCGGAAACTGACCGACTACTACGCGGCGACTTAGAATTTAGAATAAGGTGGGGAAAGAGGCTGGTTCGAGCGCAGACCACCACCATGGCCGATTCAGCACCAGAGCAAGCCGAGGCGGCACTCGAGCGCAGAGAGCTGCGCAGCGCCACGGCTGGGCATCCCTCGCTCGAAGGCATGCACAGCACGGTTTCGGTGCCGCATCATGAGGCCGGATTCTGGAAGAAGTGGCGGGCGTTCGTCGGGCCGGCGATTCTGATCAGCGTCGGCTACATGGACCCTGGAAACTGGGGAACCGATCTCCAGGCGGGAGCCCAGTTCAAGTACGACCTGCTGTGGGTCGTCGGACTGGCCAGTCTCATGGCCATCTTCATGCAAGTGATTTCTGCCCGGCTGGGCGTTGTAACCGGACGGGACCTCGCGCAATGTTGCCGCGACTGGTATCCCGCGTGGACGCGTTGGCCCAACTGGCTGCTGAGCGAGCTGGCGGTGGGCGCGTGCGACCTGGCCGAGGTACTGGGCAGTGCGGTGGCACTGAACCTGCTGTTCCACATCCCCCTATTCTGGGCGGTCCTCATCACCGGGCTGGACGTTCTGCTGCTGCTGGCCCTGCAAAACTTTGGGATGCGCGCCATTGAAGCCATCGTACTGGTGCTGATCGGAACCATTGCCGTTTGCTATTTCATCGAGATCTTCGTACTGCCGCAGACCCAGCCCAGCTTCGCGGAAATGGGGCGGGCGCTGATTTCGCCGCACTTCCGGCAACTGGGAATGCTCTACCTCGCCATCGGCATCATTGGCGCGACCGTGATGCCCCATAACCTGTATCTGCACTCGGCGCTGGTGCAAAGCCGCAAACTGCAAAAGGACGAGCCTTCGATGCGCAGCGCGATCCGCTTCAACACCATCGACTCAGTGCTGGCGTTGACCATTGCCTTCTTCGTGAACTCGGCGATTCTGGTGCTGGCGGCGAGCGTGTTTTACGGGAAAGAGAGCGTCACGGTGCCAGGCGGGCAGGTGGTCTACTTCGGCGCCGATAGCGATTGGATTCGCGTCGCCTATCTGACGCTAGCGCCGTTGCTGGGAACGGCCGCTGCGAGCACGCTGTTCGCGGTCGCGCTGCTGGCCAGCGGTCAGAGCAGCACCATCACCGGAACCCTCGCCGGTCAGGTCGTAATGGAAGGCTTCATGCACTGGCGCATTAAGCCGTGGGTGCGGCGGATCATCACCCGCTCAATGGCCATCCTGCCGGCGGTCGTCATTATTGGTCTGCGGGGTGACAGCAGCGTCACCGATCTGCTGACGCTAAGCCAGGTTGTACTGGCGCTGCAGCTGCCCTTTGCCATGTTCCCGCTGTTGCAGTTCACGAGCTCGTGTAAGCGTATGGGAAAGTGGCGGAACGGCTGGTTCCTACTGAGCGCCGGATGGGCCAGTGCTATCCTGATCACCGCGATGGACGTGTTCGGCCTGCCCGAATCACTCAAGATCGCGTGGCGGATCATCACCGGCGGCTAGAGAGTTTGGGTAGGATTATTGGGTGGAGCACCCCTTGAGCGGTGCATTCAGGTTCAATTCGGCTTTACAGGCTCCTGAAAAAGTCAATTCCGATCGGCGTCGTGTCAGGGCCGAGTTCAGTCGTGCCGCTGAGTGGTTTATTTGACGATGTACTTCAGGCGCTAGAGCGCAGAGAGAAAAAAGCAGCGTGTCAAGCCCTCCTAAAGGAGTGCTCCACCCGGCTGCCTGTGCGACGTGCTTAGATCCGAGAAAGCCTCGCGCACTGGGAATCGAGTCACGATGTACGAAACCATTCTGGTCACGTTGGATGGCACGCCGACCGACCGGGCGATCATCCAACACATCAAACAACTGGCGCACCTCGCGCACAGCCGTCTGGTGCTGTTGCACGTAGCCGACGGATGGGCTGCCCGCACATACGGCCCAGACGCTATCAGTCCGGAAATATCCGAGGACCTCGCGTATTTGGAAAAAGTTCGCGCCGAGTTCGAGGCGGCGGGCATTCCGGCCCAAGCCGAGTTGGCCTACGGCGAAGCCCCCAAGGAAATCATCAAGTGGGTGGAGCAGAAGGGCTGCGACCTGGTCGCCATGAGCACCCACGGACACCGCTTCATCAAAGACATCTTCCTCGGTACCACCGCCACCCGGGTACAGCACAACATCAGCGTGCCGGTGCTGCTGCTCAGGGCGAAGTGAGTCCGATATGTCCTGGACAATCTGCCAACGAGCGTAGACTCACGAGCGCCTCATGGCTCTACCGGCGCTGGCGCTCAAGGTTCGACAACTTTCAGAGGTCTTCGCGGTTGAAACCGTTGCCGGGACTGACACACACCTGGCAGCATGACATCCTGGCTTTCATCCGAGAGCATGATGTCCGTTCCGTCATCATGACGGATCGCATGGTCGGCTGCCCGCCCCGTTGCTTGAAGGGCGAGCCCCTTCCCGCTGAATCGGGTCATCGGTAAAGCCGTCGCGGGTGGCCCAGTACGGACACTGCGGGCCCTTCTGTCCTTCCGGGTCACCGCAGTTTTGCGGTAAAAGCATTTCGGTGCGAAAATCATTCGTATGCGAAAACTCCTGGTAACAGCGTTCAGTACTCTGGCCGTCGCCACTCTACTGCTGGGGAAGACCGTGGCCCAGCAAACTCCGGCATCGAGCCCTAAACCCTCCACCGCACCCAAAACCAGCTCAACCACCGCGAAGCCGCATACGGCAACGCCGGTAAAGCAAGCAGCACCTCTCACCTTGACAACACAGAAAGACAAGGTGAGTTACGCCATCGGCATGAACCTTGGGCAGGGCATGAAGAAAGACTCGCTCGAAATTGACCCAAACATCCTGGCGCAGGGCTTGAAGGATACCATGACCGGAAGCAAGCCGCTAATGACCGAGGAGGAAGCTAAGACGGTCATGACGGATCTGCGCAACGAAATGATCAAGAAGCAGCAAGCACAAGCGCAGCGGATAGGCGATGCCAATAAGGCGGCGGGCCAGCAATTCCTCGCCGCCAACAAAGCCAAAGAAGGCGTGGTCACGCTGCCCAGCGGTCTGCAATACAAGGTTTTGAAAGAAGGAACCGGACCCAAGCCTGCAGCGACCGATACCGTGGTATGCAACTACCGGGGAACACTGGTGGACGGTACGGAATTCGACAGCTCCTACAAGACCGGCAAGCCTGCATCGTTCCCGGTCAACCATGTTATCAAAGGATGGACGGAGGCCCTGCAGTTGATGCCAGTCGGATCGAAGTGGCAGCTCTTCATCCCCTCTGATCTTGCCTATGGCGAGCGCAGTCCGGGCGCCGAAATCGGCCCGAATTCAACCCTGGTATTCGAGATTGATCTGCTCTCCATCCAAGACAAGAACCAAGACAAGAAACAATAGGGGCAGCGAGTCGCCCCGCTTGTAGTTTACGGCGTACGATGCTCGCCACTGTGGCGGCGCGCGATGCCGAGCAATATGAGAAGCTGCGCCAGGTAGTAGGTGGTCCAGATGAGCGTCTCGTGGCCCGGAAACGGGCCACGAAACTTGCTGATGGCGAGCGTTGCATCAGATGCGACAAACAACAGCGCACCGATGGCGGCTAAGGGATTCCCGAGGTCGGCCAGCATCGCGCTGACGCCCATGCCGCACAGCACCAGCGCATACACAACCACCGGAATGAACAGCGCACCGAGCGAATGGCGCACTTGTCCCAGCACCGAACCGAGTGCGACCAGGATCGCTACGACGCCTACCGTCGACAATGGGCCGGGCTTCCACCAAACCTGAGCGCGGTATCTACCGAACATCGCGATATAAACCAGATGAGCGATCAGAAACGAACCCAGGCCGAGCAGAAACAGCGCCGCTCTGTCTAAGCTCCCCAGCTGCCGCAAGCCCAGAAGAGAGTCTCCCAGCGCGCAGACGGCCAGCCCAGCACCTAGCAGCGCGTCCACGCGAAAACCCAGCACCGCCAGCGGGAGAATGCTCAGCACCTTGCAGACCACTGGCCATTCGCCAGCAGCGAGCGGGCTCGCCAGCAGAAAAACCAAAGACGCAGCGGAGGAGAAGCCCAACAGCAGCCTGGAGGTTCTCATTTCCCACCGAGTGTAGCCCGGGGTAAGACCGTTCGGATGGTCGACGTTCCCGATATCGACGAGGACGTCAGCTCCGAAGGTCTGGTGCGCGAAGCGCCCGCCCGGCAACAAAAGGCGACCGCTTAGCCTGCTTCTTCTTCTTCGTTGTGGGAAACGCCGACACGGCGACCATCGGCGCAGCAGCTCTTCACTGCGGGGCAGCCCAACGGCGTTTTCGCGAATATCCAGAACGACATCTTTATTAATAACGGTAGTGAGATGTGGCTGGTTAATTACGACAATGCAAATGGCTTTGTCGAGATTACCGCGGAAACTCACGCGACATCCGAGCCAGATACGCTGTTGCTGCTGATGCCAGGATTGCCTCCGCCGCAAAAGTAGCTAACTCTCTGTCGTGCGCAACTAACTTCCAATCGGGACAATGGCGCTGGTCTCGACCATCAGCATCACGGTGCGTTGCGGCGCGCGCGGACGGTGCCTCACACCCCTGGGGATCACAACGCCCTGCCGAGGACCGAGTTCCACGGTCCGATCTTCGAGATCAATCAGCAGCCGGCCTTCGACGACATAAAAGAATTCGTCATCCGTGTCGTGTTTGTGCCAGTGGTATTCTCCCTGCACCACTCCCAAGCGAACGACCGAGTCATTGACCGCGCACAGAGTCTGGTTGTACCACGGGTGCGTGCAGGCGTCGGCGAGGGCCTTTTCATCGATGGTTTCCAACGGCGGGAAAAGTACGTTCAATCGGGTCTCATAGTGATATTCCTTGACGTTATCCATGTCCATATGGGGATCTCCTTCGTCAGTGATATGGGTGGGAATGATAGCTCGGGTGGCGACAGGTTGTGTCATGGAAAGGAACCAGCGGACGCGCTTGCGGGTCGGAAAAGCAGATCCCTCGCGGACTGAAGTCCGCTCGTGATGACAAACAATAAAGGGCTGCAGGCCGGCAAAGATATAAAATGCAGAGGGCTGGCTGGTGGGCAAATATCACGATGTTCACCCACCGCAATTTCGAAAATGAGTTCTCACGCACACACTAAAGTCCCCGTCATGGAGAGGGCCGCAGTACGGCGCGACCACGGTCGTGCCTTGACACCAACCGCTCCGGAAGCGAGCTTTTCAGCAGCCTGCAAAGCCGTGCCCTGTCCAAAACCGCTCGGCTTTCGGGGAAGGATCTGAATAGCCGGCCTTCGGCTTGTTGTCCAATGGAATCAATAGCTTGGGTCAATTCGTGTTCGTTGTGCCTGTAAATGTTATCCCTACAGCGGTACACGCGGCGACAGGAGGCAGGATGTGTAAAGGCTGTGAGAAATCTGTGCAACGCGTTCCCGGCGCTGGGTGGGTAGCGCACCGCGAGCGGATTTAATTTGGGGTGAGTGAAGGACAGCGGCCGTTGTCGAGCGCATTGTGCTAGGAACGCGAGGTGTGAAATTGCCAGTGTTTATGGGGGTTCCGCGCGATATGGGAGGATTGAATACTGCCGGAGATCGTGGACGTGCAAGAAAAGCTAATTGAATAAGCCGACAGGGGTTGCGGGCGGGGGATTGGTTTGCTATAGTTGTGGTTGTCAGCGAGAGGCATTGTTGTCGTCTGAGAACGCGGGACCAAAGAAAGAGTCCTACAATCTGGATCGGCATCGAACGTAGTAAGCCTCAGGGAAGCTGCCCTGGCCACAGGGCTGGAAATCGGGGACAAAGCGCTCCGACAGGTTAGCGGGAATCGCGGAACCTCCAGTACAAGATCTTTTATTGAATCGATACGCTACGGTGTCTTTGTGCGCTGAAAACGGCCTGACGGACTGAAGTCCGCTTGGGAGGCTGAAGTAAACTGCGGGGACGCTGGCCGGAAGGCCGGCTCTGCCAAGGCATACAGGAGCGGCGTATCGCGCGATCGGGCTTGCAATTCGCCAGCCAAGTCCGGTGCTCCCTGTTAATTGCGTGTGTTCACGGGTTGACAGCACGGCGAATTTCGCGATATGTTTGAAAGGTTTCGAGGACAGACGGCCGCGCCCTAGTGGTGTGTTCGTTGGATTCAGAAGCGTCCGCCCAGTGCGGTACGTATCGGATCTTTGACAACAAGGTTGAACGTGCCAGTCGTGAGATTTCGCTTGAGTTTAAGTTCAAGTGATCTCACATAGTTATTTCCGCCGTTGTGCTTGCGAGCGCGACGGTTGTTCTCCGACCTCCGTTGGAGAACATTTTCAGGTTTCAAACGAGAGTTTGATCCTGGCTCAGAATCAACGCTGGCGGCGTGCCTAACACATGCAAGTCGAACGAGAAAGTGGAGCAATCCAT
>Ga0306920_100006354_pt1 | contig 15407 bp, 13 predicted proteins | sample flu12Cox44000170_FD_204666 | JGI IMG/M metagenome (GOLD analysis project Ga0306920, IMG submission 204666) | Lab enrichment of tropical soil microbial communities from Luquillo Experimental Forest, Puerto Rico - flux4day.12C.oxic.44.000.170 (v2)... | ecosystem: Environmental > Terrestrial >... | reverse complement strand
CGAGCGCTGACTTGCGGCAACGACCGCGAACGACCTCGTTGCCGGGAGTTCGCATCGAGGGGTCAGGGATTCAAATCGCCTCAGCCCCACGTCAAGGGTAGATTTCGAACAGGGCGCACGTGACGGAGAGTCAAGCGAAGCGGCATCCGACGCGCCCGGCTAGTAGTCCTGAGGGGGAAGGATCGACCCGGCAGTTACCGACACGTCGTGAATCCGTGCCAAGGTCGCGAAGTATGAAAATGATTGGGTTGCTGCAGAACATGTGGACCACGACCCTGAGGAGCCGATGATGGAGCCGGAGAATTCCCTGCACGTGGTCTTCGGCGCGACCGGTGCCATCGGCGGTGCCGTGGTCGGCGAGTTGCTGCGGGAGGGCCGGAGTGTCCGGGCTGTCAGCCGCGGTGGGCGGGCGCCGAAAGGGGCGCAGGGGGTGGCCGCCGATGCGGCCGACCCAGCCCAGGCGGGTGCTGCGGCGGCGGGCGCCGCTGTCGTCTATCACTGCGCAAATCCGCCATACACGAAGTGGCCACAGCTGTTCCCCCCGTTGACCCGTTCCATCCTGAGTGCGGCCGAGTCCAGTGGCGCCAAGCTGGTATTCGCCGACAACCTGTACGCGTACGGGCCCGTTGACGGACCGCTGCGTGAGGACCTGCCCGCTGCCGCGCCTGGCCGCAAGGGCCGGGTCCGAGTCGAAATGGCTGCCGAGCTGCTCGAGGCGAACCGCGACGGCCAGGCGCGGGTCGCGATCGGGCGGGCCTCCGACTATTACGGGCCGCATGGCACCAGCTCGGTCGCGGGCGAAACGGTATTCGGGCGGATCTTGGCCGGAAAGAAGCCACAGTGGCCCGGGCGGCTCGACCAGCCGCATACCTTCCATTTCTTGCCCGACATCGCCCGCGGGCTGCTAGTCCTGGCCGATCACCATACAGCCGACGGGCAGGTCTGGCATCTGCCAGCGGCCGAGCCGCTTACCGCGCAGCAGTTCTTCGACATGATCGCGAAGGCCGCCGGGCGGCCGGTGCCAGTGCAGGCCAGCGTCGCCAGCCCTGCGCTGCTCGCGGTCGCGGGCACGTTCTCGCCGCTGCTTCGGGAGATGCGCGAGACGGCCTACCAGTTCCGGGCGCCTTTCGTGATCGACTCCAGCAAATTCGACACCGCCTTCGGCCACCTCGAGCCCACGCCGCACCGGGACGCGGTGGCACAGACCGTTGCGTGGTACCGCTCCCGCTGACCCGGCTCCCTGACCAGGAGTTTCCTGCAGAGCCGAGGAGACCGTCAGTAGCGGCACGGCACCAGGTCCGCGGTCCCGAGGCTTCAGGAGCCCGCGTTCACGGAGGCCGCGACGGCCAGGAACGCGTCCTGGTTGGCCGCGAGCCAGCCGGTGATCGCCTCCAGTTTGCCGACATGGGCTGTGACCTCGCCGATGTGCCCGATCCCGCCACGCCACCGGGCGGCCCGCCACAGGACCGAGCCGAGCGACCGGGCGATGAGCAGCTCAGGCATCGCCGCCACCTCGGCGGGCTCCAGGCGGCGGACCGAGGCGCAGCCGCGCAACAAGGCCGCCGAGCGGCGCGGCCAATCCGGCGTGCCGAGCGCGGTGGAGAGATACAGCGCGGCCAGGACATCCTGCACCCGGAAGCCGGTCCCGGCTGCCTCGAAGTCCAGCAGCCCCGTCACCTGGCCGGTGTCCGGGTCGGCCAGCACGTTCGACGGCGCGAGGTCGGCGTGGATGACCTGAGCGGGCAGGCCGTCGGCGCCGGGCCACCACCGCCCGATCCGGCGGTCCGCCTCGCCGATCACCTCCGCCTGCCTGGCGCTCATCCCGGCGGTGCGCAGTTCGCCGCAGACGACGTCGACCGGCGGGTCGCCCGGCTGAGCCCAGCGCGGGTCGGTGCGCCAGTCCCGCAGGGCGTTGGCGAGCGGTACCTTGGCCAGCGCGGCGCCAAGTACCCCGACGGTCCGGCCGAAGCGCTCGAATGCCGCCTCGCCGTTCATATCGGGGCGGACGCCAGGCAGCCACCGGCTGATAACGGCGGGCCCAGCCGAGGTCCCGATCACCGTCTGCCCGTTGGGCGCGGCTACGGGCTCCGGTACCTGGAAGGGAAGGCCGCCCTGCCGCAGCCGTGACAGGATCTGGTGCTCGGCGCGGACTTCCGCTACGGACAACAACCCGCTAACCCGCAGCACGTAGCGCTGCTGGCCGTGGCGCACCAGGAACGTCCGGTTGTTGGTCCCCTGCTCGTCAGCGGGGGAAATGGCCGCGCCCGCAGGGAAGCCCCACAAGGGCAGCAGCGTGGCGGCGAACTCCAGGCCGACGGGCTCCGGGCCGCCCTCCTGGAACGATTGCCTTGACCGTGACATCGTTCCGCAGCGCCTCCGCCGGTAGCGTCCGACGATACGGCAGGACGGGCGCGAACAACGAAGATCACGATCTACAGCTGTCGTGCTAGGGACGGACCTCATACACCAGGTTGAACGGCGTCTCGGCCGCGCGCCGGAACCTGGTGAAGCCCGCGTCGGTGACTACCTGCTGAATGGCAGCTTCTCCGGCCTGCGCGCCGAGGGCGTAGCCACCGGGCTGGGACAGCGCGTTCGGCACGCAAAGCAGCGTGGAGGCGTTGTAGTAGACCCGGCCCACCGGGTTCATGTTGCCCGCGATGTCGTCGGTGGCGTAGGGCTCGACGATGAGCCAGGTGCCGTCCTGCTTGAGCGCTTGGCGGACGTGCCGGGCCGCGGCCCGCGGGTCACCCATGTCGTGCAGGCAATCGAAGGTGGCGGCCAGATCGTACCCGGTCCCAGAGAACGTTGACGCCGAGGCGACCTCGAAGTTGACCCGGTCGGCGACGCCCTGGTCACCGGCGCGCTTGCGGGCCATCTCGATCGACTCGTCGTGGTAGTCCGAGCCGGTGAACCGCGAGTTCGGGTATTCCTGGGCGAGCAGGATCGTGGACGCGCCGAGCCCGCAGCCGATGTCCGCCACCTGAGCGCCGGCCCGCAGCTTGGCCTCCACCCCGTCCAGCGCCGGGATCCAGGACGGGATGAGGTTGGCGATGTAGCCGGGCCGGAAGAACTGCTCGCAGCCGGTGAAGACGTCCGCGTCCTGCTCGTGCCAGCCCATCCCGGCGCCGGTCCGGAATGCCTCGGTAATCCGCGGCACCGCCTTCAGCGACCCCAGCGCCAGCACGAACGCGCCCGGCACGTAGACGCCGCCGTCCGGGTTGGTCAGCGCGAAGGCCTGCTCCTCGGTCATCGAGTAGGTGTCGTCGGCGAGGTCGTACTGGACGTAACCGCCCGCGGCCTGGCCGCGCAGCCATTCGGCGACGTAGCGCGGGTTGGTCTGGGTCGCCGCGGCCAGCTCCTCGGCGGTCCCGGGCGCGGCCGCCAGCGCCTTGTACAGGCCGAGATTATGGCCGATGACCACGTTGCCCGCTGCCTCCGTCGCGCCTAGGTCCCCGACGAACTTGCCTAGGAATTCGTGCAGCTTGTCGGTGTCGATAGCCATGATGAAGCCCTCCCGTTGCTTGATGCGTGCTCACGCCAGCCTGCTTCCCAGTGGCGTCCGGGGGCGACCAGTACAAGCCCGGAGCGGGCTGGCCGGATACCAGTCTGTGCAGCTCCGCGACCGCCCCGCTATATGACCTTCTTCAGATGGCCAGGCTGCCGCGCCGGGCGTAGCCTGAGTTGGGGGCATGATGACCACTTCGGTGACAGCCAGCGAACGAGATCTGCGCGCCCTGGCAGCCATCGTCAGCCAGGATCGCCCCGATCTGCCGGACGGGGCAGTGCTGCCGCCGTCCCTGCTGGCCGACCTGAAGGACCAGATCCGCTGCGACGACATCTCCCTCGACTGCTGCGACAGCGGGCGGCGAGCGTATTCGAACCTGCAGGTGGTCCCGGCTCCCCACCACGACAAACTCAAGGCATTCGAGGACCGGGACCCAGCGGAGCAGGAGCGCTTCTGGACCTGCCATCGGGAGTGCCAGTTCTGCAGCTATCCCGAGCGCACCGGCGACCTGCGCAGCGTCGTGAAGATCTCTGATCTCTACTCCGCGCGGCAATGGCACCGCACTGGCATGTACAGGGATATCTTCCGGCCGCAGGGGTACGAGCATCAGCTTCAGCTGTGCCTGCCCGATCCCGCGGGGCTGAACGCCGGACCCGGTCGAATCGTCCGGCTGCATCTTTTCCGCGGGCCAGGGCTGGACTTCACCGACCGGGACCGTGCGGTACTCACGCTACTCCGCCCCCATCTGCATCAGGCCTACCTGGACGCCGAGCGGCGCCGTCATCCCCTCCCCCGACTGACCCCGCGGCAGAAGGAATTGCTGCACCTGGTCGCCGCCGGGCACACCAATACCCAAATCGCCCGCCGCCTCGGGATTTCTGAGGGAACCGTGCGTATCCACCTGGAGAACATTTACAAAAAGTTGCACGTCTCCAGCCGCATCGCCGCAGTAACCTGCGCCTTTCCGGGGGGGCCTGGCATTTAAGAGCCAACCCACCAACCCAGGAGTAAGTATGGCCCCGGACAACGCCGAGGGCACGGGCGAAGGCGCCGGGCCGAAGGCAGCACGCGAGCTTCTGATCGACCGCCAGCTTCCCCGGTTCGACGCGCACAGCTTTAACGCCCTGATCGTGGACGCGGATGCCGACCAGGCCTACCGCGCGGTCCGGGCCCTCGATCCCGAGCAGGTCGCCGCATCTGTCCCGTTCATGCGGCTGATGGGCCAGGCCCGGGCCCTGCCAGCGCGGCTTGCTTCACGCCACCGTGACGAAGCGCCGCAGGCGGAGGACACTTTGTCCGCCGAGCAGGCTGGGCAAGCGTTCGTGCCGCTTGATGAGGAACCTGGTACGGAGTTCGTCGTGGGCATGATCGGTAAGTTCATGTCACCTACCCAGTTGGAGTTCCGGCGTTTCCAGGCCGCTGAATTCGCGGGTTTCACTGAGCCGGGGTACGGCAAGGTGGCGGTCGGTTTCCTCGTGCTGCCCTACGGCGCCACCCGGTCGCTGCTGTGCACGGAGACGAGAACAGCCACAACCGACCCGGTATCAGCCAGGCGCTTCCGCAGATACTGGGCCGTCATAGGCCCGTTCGCCGGCTACATCATGCGGCACTGGCTCACGTTGGCCAAGCAGCACGCTGAACACCGCAGTTAGCGATTCGCCCTGGCGGTAACAGGCCATCTAGGCTCACGCCTGGTCGAGGGTGACCGTGCTGGCGTGGTAGAAGCCCAGAACGGAGAGGACCAGCGAGAGTCCCGCACCAGCGAAGGCTGCCGTGGCGGCGTACCCGGCGATGTCGGCCATCTTCCCGAAGGCGTAAGCATTCAACAACAGGCCACGGGAAGTCTCACCCCGGAACATCATTTGCACCGCGGCCGCTAGCTCGGGGTCGTCGGGCCGGGCCAGCGCCTCACCGGACAGCTCGGCGTAGGTCTTGCCACCGCCCATGACCTTCAGGTGGTTGGCGATGTAATGGTCGGCGTAGACCTTGGCCTGGTCGCCGGTGGTGAGCTGCTGGCCCGCGTACTGGTGCACGGCCTCGAACTCGGGAGCGGCTAGCTCGGGGCTGTCACTGGCCGGGAAGTAGATCTTCTGCGCCTCTAGCTGGTCGCGGACCTCGCTGGTGATGTACCGCTGGGCCCAGGTCAGCAGCCCGCCAGCTATCGCCAGGACAGGCACCAGGACCAGGCCTTCGGTACTGGCCAGGCGGTCGATCGTGCTACGGCGCATAGCCCCTCCAGGTGATGGCACGCCGAACGAAACCGGGGGACGAGCTAGGGCAAAGATCTCCCACAACCCTCTCACAGACTGACCGGATAACACCGGACTCAGGCCGACGCCAACGCGCAGCGCTGATCGATCAGAGGGCCAGGACGCTTCAGCTCGTGCTGGGACGGTGTGCCGCGGCCAGTTCACCGCGAGGAAGCACGGCAGCAAGGCCTGACGATCACCACCCAACCGCGCACGGGCTGGTCCGCTCCCGGATAGGAATTCATTCCTAGTTCGCTTTTTGTCGGTTCTTCGTAAATCCATGAAGCGTCGTGCGTTCATCTTCCAGCCGACGATGCGGGCAGGGAACGCCTGACGGGCGGACGGGGGCCGTACCGTCCGCGGGCGCGAGTTCGCGGGGATATGGGGATGTTTGGGTTCAGGCAGGTGTTTGACGGCCGGCCCGGGGCTCTTACCGGCGACGGGGCGAAGACGGGGCACGACGCCGGCCGCCCGGGGCAAACCCAGGCGATGGTCAGCGGCCTGGCGCATGTGCAGCCTGTGTGGTCGTGCCCTCGGCCGGAGTGGCTGCCGAGCGGCACCGGCCCGGAAGAAGAGAGAAGCATGCTGACCCCCGGGGAAGGCCTGACCGAGGTCATCCCCGCGGTGAGAGGTACCCCCAGCGCGGTGGCGCCCGGTCCCGAACGGCCAGGGGAAGCCGCGGTCGCGTGCGCAGAGGGGTTGACCCAGGTCATCCGGGCCGTGGGCGACGCGCACGGCGCGATGGTGGCGCTCGGCCCTCAGCCGCAGCGGGCCATGGCGGCGGCGCGGGAGGAGGGCCTGACCGAGGTCATTCCGGTAGTGGGCGGTGCGTCCCGCGCGACGGCGCCGCCTAAGCCCGAGCGGCCGCAGGAGGCGCCCGCTGGTCCCGGGCGCTATATGGTCGTCGGCGGCACTACCGCGCCGCTGGATAACGGGCTGGCTGATTCCGGATTCGGCTACGAGCGGTACACCCGGGTGGCCGGCCCGGTGGTCCGGCCCCGCTCGGACCAGCCTTACCAGGTTCAGTACCGGGGCATTCACCGCAACAAGCGCGAGTGGGCGGCCACCAGGCTCATCGCCCTGGCGCTCGTGGCCCTGGACGCCCGGTTCATCTACTGGCTGATCTTCCAGTCCCAGTACCCGCACCTGGGCGGCTGGCTGTGGCAGTCAGGCCTGCACCCGGCCCTGGCCGACGGCTACATCCTGCTGCGAGCCGGCATGGCGTTCGGCTCGATCATCATGCAGCTCTTCCTGCTGACCAACGTGCTGACGGTTTCCCGTGCCTGCCTGGTGGCCCGGGACCCTATTCCGGTTGAACCCGATCCCAGGCTTCGCGTGGCCTTCCTCACCACGATCGTTCCCGGTAAGGAACCGGTCGAGATGGCGGAACGGACGCTGCGGGCGGCCAAGGCCATCGTGTACGGCGGCCAGCTCGACCTGTGGATCCTCGACGAGGGCAACTCCGACGAGGTCAAAGAGATGTGCAAGCGGCTCGGCGTGCATCACTTCAGCCGTAAAGACCGGGGCCACCTGGAGCTCAATACCGGCACTTTCGCCATCAAGACCAAGCACGGTAATCACAATCGCTGGCTCTGGGAACACGCCGGCGACTACGACGTGGTCATGTTCGTGGACACCGATCACGTGCCGCTTCCCGTCATGGCCGAACGGCTGCTCGGCTACTTCCGCGACCCGGACGTGGCGTTCGTGGTCGCGCCCCAGTTCTACGGGAACCAGGACAACCGGGTCACCCGCTGGGCCGAGTCGGCGCAGTATCTGTTTCACAGCGTCATCCAGCGGGCGGGCAACCGCCGGCGGTGCGCCATGCTCGTGGGCACGAACGCCGCCGTGCGGACCGTGGCCATCAGGAACGGCTACGTCGCTTCCATCACCGAGGACATGGCGACGAGCCTCAAGATCCACACCACCAAGAACGAGGCCACGGGCCGGCGGTGGCGGTCGGTTTACACCCCGGACCTGGTCGCGGTCGGCGAGGGGCCGAGCTCCTGGACCGAGTTCTTCGGACAGCAGACCCGGTGGTCGGCAGGGACGTTCGACGCCGCGCTGCGCCAGGTCTGGCGGGTCGCGTTCAAGCTCCGGCCCGGGGCCCTGCTGCATTACCTGCTGATGCTGACCTATTACCCGTCGGTGGCGATCGGCTGGATCATGGGCATCGCCATCAGCGCCTGCTATCTGGGCTTCGGAATCAGCAGCCTGCGTACCAACGAAGGCTGGTGGCTCACCTATTACGTCGACGTGGCGGTCATGCAGTACCTGCTGTACCGGTTCATGCGCCGGCACAATGTCAGCCCGCACGAGCCGACGGGGTCATCGGGGCTTTCCGGGATGCTCGTATCGGCGCTGACCGCGCCGATCTACGCGCGGAGCCTGATCAAAGTGATGTTCGGGCGCAAGCTGTCCTTCAACGTCACGGCCAAGGGGTCGTCGGCGAGCCCGGACCGGTTGTGGACTTTCCGCTACTCGCTGATGTGGGCCATCGTGCCGATCGCCATCCTGGCGGCGGCGATCACGCGCCACCGGCCCTATCCGATGATGATGGCCTGGACCGCGGTCATTCTCACCGTCTGCCTGGCGCCGATCGGGATCTGGGCCTTCGACCGCGCCGTCGGCGCCCGCCGGAGCAGGAAATCTGCGTATCACGCCGCAAAGACGCGGACCTGAACCCGACTTCAGATGCCAGGAAGGAGACCTTTACCGATGAATGCCGACATTGGGCAGCCCCCTGACGGCAGCCGCGTGCCGCGGCCCGGCAAATGGTCCATCCGCCGCGCGCTGGGTATTCCGACAGCGGCGCTGACGGCCTGCGCCGTGGTGGCGGTGAACGTGCCGACGGTGGGGGCGGCGGTGGCGAGCTGGTATCACCACTACCAGATCACCCGGCCGGCTTACGAGGCCAAGTACGGGCTCTGGGCCGAGCTGAACATCCCGGCCAAGTTCCGGGTGAACGGGATCCACTCGACGCTGCTCTATAACGGCGACGTCCTGATCATGGCCGGGTCAGGGAACAATCAGGCCTTCTTCAACGCCGGGACGTTCAAGACGCTCCTGCTCAATCCGGTGACCATGCACGAGCAGCTCATCCCCACGCCCTGGGACCTGTTCTGCGCTGGCCACGTCGAGCTGCCCGACGGGAACATCCTGATGGCCGGGGGGACCGCCCGTTACGAGAACCTGAAGCCCACCCACGCCGGCGGGAGCATGACGGTCGTCAACAACGACACCGCGCAGCGCTGGACCCTGCCGAAGGGCACGATCTTCACCGCGCCGGACGGCGCGCAGTTCGCGTCCGCCTTCGCCGTGACGGTCCCGCGCGCGACCAAGGGCCCGGCCAACAACAACGGGCTGCCGACCGTGCGGCCGAGCCAGCAGAACGTCTGGGTGGACGCGGTCAAGAAGGGGCAGGGATCGCTGATCGGGAAGTCCGAGCGGTACCGGGTGCAAGGGCTGCTCGGCCCGGCGGGCACCAACCTGCTGTACGGCCTTGGCTCGCCGATGACCCTGCAGAAGCAGAACTTCCAGGGCACCAAGGACGCGTACATCTTCGACGTCAGGACCTCGCGGTTCGTGAAGGTCGACTCGATGGACTACGCCCGCTGGTACCCGACGCTGGCCGAGATGGGAAACGGCATGGTCATGACCATGTCCGGGCTGGACGGCCAGGGCCAGGTCACCATGAACAGCCAAATGTTCAATCCCAAGACCAACACCTGGGTCGAGGGCCCGGCCCACGGGTTCCCGACCTATCCGGCCACGTTCCTCACGGAGAACGGCCAGCTGTTCTTCAGCGGGTCCAACGCCGGGTACGGGCCCTCCACGCCGGCCTGGCGGACGCCCGGATTCTGGAACATCAAGACCAACATCTTCCGCCCGGTGCCCGGCATACCGGATCCGCAGAACCTGGAGACCAGCGCCTCGGTCCTGCTGCCGCCCGCCCAGAAGCAGACGATCATGGTTCTGGGCGGCGGCGGGGTGGGCCAGTCGAACACGTCAACGGCCCGCACGGCGCTGATCGACGTCGCCGCCCCCGATCCGCACTGGGTGCGCGGGCCCAACCTGGCCCAGCCGACGCGCTATCCCATCACCGTGCTGCTGCCCAGCGACGAGGTGCTGGTGACCGGCGGATCGCGCTATTACCGCGGAATGCACGGCAGCGACAACCGGGATACCCGGATCTACGACGTGACCACCAATTCGTTTTCCTGGGCCGCCGACTCGATCACGGGCCGGGACTACCATTCCGGCGGCCTCCTGCTCCCCAACGGAAGCGTGCTCACCCTGGGCGGGAACCCGCTGTTCGGCAACAAGCAGGACACCGCGCCGCAGACCTTCAACCAGGAGATCGACGTCTACTTCCCGCCGTACATGTTCCAGGGCCCGCGCCCGCGCATCACGATGGCGCCCAAGGTCATGCGCCTGCGGCACAGTTACGTCCTCACGGTGTCACAAGCATCGAGCATTCGGTACCTGCGTCTGATGAGGCCGGATAACCCGACCCACGTGACCGACGTCAATGAGCGCTCGATCGCGGTTCCCTTCACGCAGGCCGGCGACGGCAGGCTCAAGATTACCCTCCCGTCGAATTCCAATCTCGTGCCGCCGAGCTACTACATGCTCTTCGCAGTCAACAACAGAGGAATTCCGTCCACGGCCTTCTGGGTCCAAGTTCCGTGACCCCGCGGCTGGCTGGGGGCAACCGGAAGCCAGCCGCGCACTAACCGTTGCGAATGAATTTCTAATTTGTTGGAGGAAGCAAATGTTTAAGCCCCAGGCCTGGTGCAGGCTCGCCCTGGCCATGGCGGCCACGGGAGCGGTGGCCGCGGCCACCGCCTGCTCGACGTCAAACGCGGCCATTACCCGGCTGTACGCCTATCCCGACAATCCGCTCTTTGCCGCGGCTGCGCTCCTGGCCGACAACGGCCACAAGGCACAGGCCGCCGAATTGAAGGCGATCGCCGATACGCCGTCGGGCCTCTGGGTCGCCGGGCAGCCGGGCGAAATGCGCGAAGTCCGGCAGGTGACGCAGGCCGCTAACCGGGCCAATGCCATCCCGGTCATCGTGGCCTATAACCTGCCCGGCCGTGATGCCTGCGGAAAGTTCTCGGCGGCCTACGGGCCGGCCGGCCCGGCCTACGAGGAGTGGATCAACCAGCTGGCGGCGGCCATCGGCACCGGCGATGACATCGTCATCGTGGAACCCGACGGCCTGCCGGACGTCGTCCGGGGCTGCCTGAGCCAGACCCAGAGCTCCGAGCGCTTCGGCTTGCTCCGGTACGCGATGAAGACGCTGGGCGGCCTGCCGAACGCCCGGGTCTACCTGGACGCAGGCAACCCGGGCATGTTCCAGGACCCGGCGCAGCTGGCGCAGCCGCTGAAGGAGGCCGGCGTGCGCTACGGCAGCGGGTTCTCGGCGAACGTCGCGAACTTCCAGTGGACGGCCGACGTGGTGACCTGGAGCCAGCACTTGGAGCGCGCCCTGGGCGGCCGGGTCGGCGCGGTCATCGATACCAGCCGCAACGGCCGCGGCCCGTACACCGGCCCGGACAACCCGCAGTGGTGTAATCCTCCCGGCCGGGCCCTCGGTCCGGCCCCGATGCTTGACCCGGGCCCGGCCGGAATCGACGCGTACCTGTGGATCAAGGATCCGGGGGCCAGCGACGGGCCCTGCAACGGCGGGCCTTCGCCGGGCCAGTACTGGCCCCAGTACGCTGTCGAGCTGGCGCAGGCCAGCCACGGTTCATGAACGTCACGAGGCGGGGCATCCAGATCGCGCTGGGACTGCTGTGGATCCTGGACGGCTTGCTGCAACTCCAGCCGGCCATGCTGACGGCGAGGTTCGCCACCCGGGTCATCGCCCCGGCCGGGCAGGGACAGCCTTCCTTCGTCGCCGGCCCGGTCCGTGACCTGGCGCGGGTCATCCTGATGCACCCGGCCGTCACCGACGTGGGGTTCGGGCTGATCCAGCTCGCCCTGGGCCTGGGTCTTCTCTGCCCGCGGACCGCGCGCTGGGCGCTGGACGCGTCGGTGGCGTGGGCGGTGGCGGTCTGGTACCTGGGCGAAGGGCTCGGCGGCCTGTTCGGGAGTGACGCCAGCCTGCTCACCGGGGCGCCGGGGGCCGCTGTGTTGTACGCGGTGCTGGCTCTGGCCGCGCGGCCCGGGCCGGCCGGCCAGGCCGTCGACCGGCGGCCGCGCCGGTGGGTGACGATGGCGTGGACCGTCCTGTGGCTGGGCGGGGCCGCGCTCGAGCTCCTGCCCGGAAGGGACACGAACGCCTCGGTCAGCATGTCGCTGGCCATGAACGCCTCGGGCGCACCCGGGTGGCTCGCCGCCGTCGACAACCGCCTGGCGGACCTGGTGCCCTACACCGGCGTGTCCGTGGTCGTTGACGTCGTGGTGCTGCAGGCTTTCGCCGGGCTGGGGGTGCTCCTGTCCCGCCGGGCCCGGGCGGCCGCTCTTAGCCTGGGCATCAGCCTGTCCCTGGCCTACTGGATAGCGGGCCAGGGCATGGGCCAGTTCTGGTCGGGAACCGCCACCGATCCGAACACCGGGCCCCTGGTGATCCTGCTCGGCGCCGCCGTTCTCGGCGCCGCCCCGTGGCGTGAGCCGCGAGGCGACGGCGCCGCCCTGCCGTCGGCGGCACGGCGCGTGACTACGGGCCCGGATGCGGCCCGGATCGGCTGCCTCGCCCGTATCCCCACGTGGCGACGGCCAGCAGCAGGCCCCAGATCAGAAACCAGGGGTCCCATAGCCCCAGGTGCCAGCGCAGGGCGGTCCAGTCCACCGAAGCCGGCCTGACCACACCCGTCTCGACCAGGGCCTCGCCGGTCACCTCGACCGCGCCGTACAGGATGAGCAGCGCTGATCCGGCGAGGCCGGCGATGCCGACGGCGCGGCGGGGCAGATGCCGTCCCCACGGTCGGACCATAGCCAGGGACAGGAGCCCGCCGAGGGTCTTAAGCAGCACCGTGCCGGCGATGACCGCCGCGGCCGCGGCGCCGCCCGACCGCGCCATCCTCACTGCGACGCCGCCGACCGTGTTGAGGCCTGCGGTCCCGCCGACCGCCCAGTACAGGCTCACGCCGGCGTACCCGAAGGCCAGGACGCTGGCGCCGTAAGCTGCCCAGCGCGCGAGGCGCGGACTGTCTTCCGTCCAACTGCGGGTCGGCGTCACGCTCGCACCGTAACGCCATAACGAGCCCTCAGCGGGCCCCAGCCAGCCGTCAGCTGCCGTCAGAGGTGGTGCGGCCTGGCGCTCGCCGAAGGCGTCGTCGCCGAAGTAGGCCGCCGGGTCACGCCACACCGAGTGGGCATGGTTCGCGTGGAAGAATGGGCGAGCGATGGCGGAGCGGACAACATGTTGCGTGGTGGGCGGCGGGCCTGCCGGAATGGTTCTCGCGCTGCTGCTGGCTCGCTCGGGTGTCGAGGTTATCGTCCTGGAAAAGCACGGAGACTTCCTGCGCGACTTTCGTGGTGACACCGTGCACCCCAGCACACTCTGGCTCTTGGATGAGCTGGGGCTCGGGCCGCGGTTCGCGGCGCTCCCGCAGCGGCGCGTAAGCGCCTTTCAGCTGCCGGCCGGGCCTGGCGGGCCGATGCTCACCGTGGGCGACCTTGGCGTGCTGCGGCCGCCGTACAACTACATTGCCATGGTCCCTCAGTGGGACCTGCTTAACCTGCTGGCGGACGAGGCCCGGCGCGAGCCAGCTTTCAGCCTGCGACTGAATACCGAGGCGATCGGGTTCTTGCAGGAACGCGGCCGGGTGACGGGAGTGCGCTACCGCGCCGCCGACGGCGCGACCGGCGAGCTGCGGGCCACCCTGACCGTGGCCTGCGATGGCCGGGGCTCGCTCGCCCGGGCATTGCCGGAACTTCGGCTCCGGAGCTTCGCCTGCCCCATGGACGCGTGGTGGTTCCGGCTACCGCGGCGCGAAAACGACCCTCAGGGGCTAGTGGGGAACGCAGGCGACCGGTTCATCACTGTCATGGTCGACCGCGGCAGTTACTGGCAATGCGCCACACTCATTCCCAAGGGGACGGACGGCGAGCGCCGCGCCGCAGGACTGGACCGCTTCATGGCTGAGTTCGCCGCCGTGGCGCCGTGGCTTGAGGACCGTGCCCGGGCATTGCACTCCTGGGACGAGGTAAAGCTGCTGGACGTGCGGCTCAGCCGGCTGCGCCGCTGGCACCGTCCTGGTCTGCTGTGCATCGGCGACGCGGCGCACGCCATGTCACCCGTCTTCGGCGTTGGCATTAACCTCGCGGTGGAGGACGCCGTCGCCGCCGCCCGCCACCTCGCCGAACCGCTGCGCACGGGAACCGTCGGGCCGCGGGAGGTACGCGCCGTCCAGCGCCGCCGGTGGCCTCCAACGGCGGCGACGCAAGCACTGCAGCGGTTGGTTCATGCCCAGGTCATCGAGCCAGTGCTGGCCGGCCGCCAGGTCTTCGGCGCCGGGGCTGACGCAGCACGACCGCCCAGGCCAGTACGGATAATCACCACCGTGCCGTGGCTGAGACGAGTACCCGCGTATTTCCTCGCTTATGGCGCGCTGCGCGAGCGCCCGCCAGCCGCGTCGCTACGGTGGCCGAAGGGTCATTTGCCCAGCTAGACGGCAGTCCAGAACTCTTGCAGGCACGCCCGCTGGCCTGACCAGCCAGAAGTCAAGGAGGCTTCGCCATGGGGCAGCCCCTCATTGCCGACGAGAACGGGGTCCGCTGGATCACCCTCGACCGCCCTGAGATCCGCAACGCCCTGTACGCCGAAGATCTTGCGCGGATCAGGCAAGCCGTCACCGGCATCGGTGACAGCGTCCAGGCGATCGTGCTCACCGGCAGCGGGGAGCGCGCCTTCTCGGCCGGGATGCATATCGACACGTTCACAGGCGCCGCGCCCGAGGACGGCCGGGCGGTGATCTCGGGCGTCCGCGACTGCATCGGCGCTGTACGGCTGGCGCCGGTGCCGACGGTCGCGATGATCAACGGCTACTGCATCGGGGCGGCATTCGAGATGGCGCTTGCCTGTGACCTGCGAGTCGCACACCCAGACGTCCGTTTCGGGCTTCCCGAGGTCAGGCTCGGCATCCCCTCGGTGGTCGAGGCCGCGCTGCTGTACCAATACGTTGGCCTGTCCAAGGCCAAAGAGATCATCCTCACCGGCGACCTCTACCCGGTCACCGAGTTCGCTGCCCAGGGCCTGATCAACCGGATGGTCGAGCCGCGGAAGCTGCGTGCGGCGACGCTCGAATTGCTCGGCTCGGTCACCGGAAGCACCCGTGAAGTTATTGCCGCGCAGAAAGGCCTGTTCGAGACCTGGCTCAACCACGGTCTCCAGCACGGCATCGATAACAGCATCGACGTCTTCGCCGATATCTTCCGTGCGCCCGCAACCGCTGAAGCGATCGCGCAGTATCAGCAGTCGCGTTCTCGGCCCTGACCGAACGGATCACCGCTTCCGGCACGTACCAGCTGCTAACTGTCTCCTGGCCAATGTTGCATGCCAGGTCAGAGTGTCCCGCCATTAGCCTCGATGTTTCGCGATCTTGAACTGTCCGGCTGAGACTGCGGCCGTTTGCTGATTTTCAGCGCCTGGCTGTGCGGGCTTCCCGGCTGTCGCGCCGGGTGGGCGGGGGTTCCACGGG
>Ga0306920_100006353_pt1 | contig 15408 bp, 17 predicted proteins | sample flu12Cox44000170_FD_204666 | JGI IMG/M metagenome (GOLD analysis project Ga0306920, IMG submission 204666) | Lab enrichment of tropical soil microbial communities from Luquillo Experimental Forest, Puerto Rico - flux4day.12C.oxic.44.000.170 (v2)... | ecosystem: Environmental > Terrestrial >... | reverse complement strand
TGCTGGACGCGCCGGTTTCCGGCCGGATCTTCTTCGAGCAAGTCATCCGCGACAACCTCGACATCGGCCGCCCCGACCACGTCGCGCTGATCTTCCACCGCCGAATCCTCAACGGCCGCAAACACAAAACCCCGGGCCGGTTCCGCACCCGGGTGATCACCGAGGGCGTCACGCCGTCGCTGCATGCCGACTACAAGAACGCCAAAATCAAGCAGTACCACAAACAAGGGAGGGCGCTGCGCACCGAGACCACCATCAACAACCCCCACGACTTCGGTGTCACCAAACGGCTGACCAGCCTGCCCGACCTGCGGCAGCTCGGCTTTACCGCCAACCGGCGCCTACTCGGCGTCCAAACCATCAGCCACGACCCGATCCGCGGCGCGAAGGCCTTCACCGATCTACCACACCTGTCGTCACCAACTCCGCCACCCGCATCTCCGGATTGCGCTTCGGCGACAACCGTGTTCACGCCCTACTCAGGGCACTGCTCATCCACCGGCTCCTGCCTCACGGATTCACCAACCGTGAGCTGCGCACCCTCACCGCGCCCCTCCTCGGCAAACAATTCGAGGACATCACCGCCGGCCAGATGACCTACGACCTGCGGCGCCTGCGCGTCCACGGACTCATCGAACGCATCCCCCGCAGCCAGCGCTACCACGTCACCGACACCAGGCTGCAGCACGCGCTGCTGTTCACCCACGTCCACGACCACCTTTTGCGCACCGGTCTCGCCCAGATCAGCGACCCCAGCCCACCTCGGCCATCCGCGTTTCGACGAGCAGCACGCGCGTACCAAGCCGCCTTTGACGACCTCACCCACCAAGCCGGACTCGCCGCCTGAACCCAACCCGACCCGAACGCCCAACTTGACTCAAGATTCACGGCCTCGCCGCTTAAGCAGACCTAACGGGGCTTCGCCCCAGCCCGACGAGGCATGCCGCGGTCACCCTCGGTTAGGAGGCTCCGGTCGGACGGGGTTGAGACCGTGACCGGCGGACCGGTCCGGTGTATGAACCGCATAACGCGGTTGGTTGGCCTGACTGGCTGCCCGTCCGATCGGAGCCCAGTGATGACTGTAGCGCGATCCGTCGACGATGTCCTCGCCGACCACGTGCGGTTTCAGGTCGAGTGCATCGACCGGATGTTTCTCAACAAACCAATGCTACGCAGACTCATAGTTACACATGGACTGCCAAATAGACCCTATGGTATTTTCCGAGGAAACGTTGAGCACCAGAGGTTTGCGGCGAGGAGGTGGCGGAGCATGCTGGCCCCAACCCGATGGAGGTTCCGTCGCCCCGTAGCCGCAGTTGTCGCCGTAGTCGCGCTCGTTCTGGCCGTGACCGCAGTGATGGCTGACCGTTGGAACAAGGAGAAGTCAACGCCGATCCAGGGGAACGTGGCGTCCGCGATCGCAACGGAGGATTTGACTGCTGTGGCCCGTACAAGGGTGTTCTTCGGTCACCAGTCCATAGGGATGAACGTGCTGGACGCTGTCCCCGGCGTCTATGCGGATCACGGTGTCTCGGCACCCCCGATCGAGCAGGGGCGCGCCGAGCCCGGCCCCAACGGCGGATTCATCGCCCACCAATTCATTGGCGAAAACCACAAACCGCAGCTCAAACTCGAGGACTTCGACCGCACCATGCGCGGTGGGATGGGCCGGCAGGTCGACGTCGCTCTGATGAAGTTCTGCTCCGTCGACATCACCACCAGCACGGATGTCGACGCCCTCTTCGCGAGGTACCGCGACACCATGGGCGCGTTGGAGCGGGACTTCCCCAACGTCACCTTCATCCACATGACGGTGCCCCTGTACACAGAGCAAGGCCTCTTCGGAAAGCTGAAGACACGGCTGAAGACACTTCTCGGCCGGAGCGACATGAACGGCCAGCCAGCGAACGTCGCGCGGGAGCGGCTGAACGCGCTGATCCGCAGCGAGTACGCCAGCCGTCACCTCTTCGACCTGGCCGCGATCGAGTCCACGAAGCCCGACGGCATGAGGGTCTCCGGCCGCTACGACAATCAGGGGTATTTCGCGCTGTACGACGGGTACGCCTCCGACCAGATCCACCTCAACGCGGTCGGTTCCAAGATCGCGGCGACAGCCTTTCTCGACGCGATCGCGCAGGCATCGCGGAAGTAGACACCGCTGGCCATGATTCGGCCCACATGCCTCGCGACTAAGGGATTGCGATGAAATAACCTCGTTTTTGGCTTCGGGCCTCTACGATTTGTGGTATGGCCGCGGCAGTGGAGACGTTGGGACGCCGCTATGAGCTGTTGCGACCGCATCTGACCGAGTTGCAGCGCCGCCTGTGGCTCGGCGTGGAGGCTGCCCAGCTCGGGCCGGGCGGGGTCGGCGTTGTCGCGCAGGCGACCGGGGTGGCCGCGGACACGGTGCGCCGGGGCCGCGCTGAGATCGAGGGCAGCGAGGTCGGCGAACCCGGGCGCTCGCGCAAGCCCGGCGGCGGGCGCAAACGCGCCGAGCACCACGACGGTGAGCTGGTCGCGGCGTTGGAGGCGCTGATCGCCCCGACCACTCGCGGGGACCCGATGTCGCCGCTGCGCTGGACGTGCAAGTCGACGCGGTCGCTGGCGGCCGCGCTGAGCCAGGCCGGGCATCCGGTCAGCGATTTCGTGGTGCGCCGGCTGCTGCGCCAACTCGGGTACAGCCTGCAGGCGAACTCGAAAACTACTGAAGGCAGCCAACATCCGGACCGCGACGCGCAGTTCGGCTATCTCAACGACCAGGCGCAGGCGCACATGGCCGCCGGTGACCCAGTGATCAGTGTGGACACCAAAAAGAAAGAGCTCGTCGGCGCCTACAAGAACGGCGGGCGGGAATGGCAGTCCCACGGCCGGCCCGAACAGGTCAACGTGCACGATTTCGTCGACAAACAGCTGGGCAAGGCCAACCCGTACTGCGTGTACGACGTGGCCGCCGACACCGGGTGGGTGTCGGTCGGTACCGATCACGACACCGCCGCGTTCGCCGTGGCCACCATCGGCCGCTGGTGGCAGGCCGTCGGCGCGGCCAGCTACCCGAGCGCGTCGCGGCTGCTGATCTGCGCCGACGGCGGCGGTTCCAACGGCTACCGCACCCGGCAGTGGAAGACCGAGCTGGCCGCCCTGGCCGCCGACACCGGACTGACGGTGACCGTAAGCCACCTACCGCCGGGCACCAGCAAGTGGAACAAGATCGAACACCGGCTCTTCGCCCATATCTCCATGAACTGGCGCGGACGCCCGCTCACCAGTCACGAAGTCATCCTGCAAACCATCGCGGCGACCACCACCCGCACCGGGCTGACCGTCCACGCCGAACTCGATACGACCGAATACCCAACCGGCGTAAAGATTTCCGACACCACGATGCAAGCCCTCACCGACAATGGCACCCTCACCCGCCATACCTTCCACGACACACTCAACCCGGTCCCCGAAACACCCGAACCAGACTGACTTAATTCATCGCGAGCCCTAAGTGGTATCACCCGCGCATTCCTCACCGGGTTGTCCACATTTCGGGCATCAAGTCTGTGATCAGATCGACACCGGGCTCGACTCCGGTCAGCTCACCCAGATTACGATGATCGCCTACAACCTCGACAAGTTCATGGCGGCGTCGCTGTCGCCGGCGCCATCGTCAAATACTGCCCGTGGGATGAGGGAAAGTAGCGCGGTGACATCGGCCGATGCGGCAGCGATTCGTGCAATCTCAGTCCAAGATATTGCACCGACCAACGTTGACGCGTACCACCTGCTCGCTGGGAACTAGGCCTAGGTCAGCGCTAAGCGTCTGATCCTGCGCGATCATGTCGTCACGTCGACCAACGGGTCGTCCGCCAAGACGCCGTCGAAGAACAGGTCGCGCTGCTCCGCCAGGACCGCCTAAGCAACGGCCTCAACCGCCCTCTCGAGATCTCGGGGCGTGCTATGACACCCAGGCAGTCTGAGGTGACCGTTCCCTCGCCCAGTAGACGCAATTGGCGGCCACCCCAGGCCGACCTCACGCTGTAGGCAGGCAATACGCCGATCACTCGCCCGCCCTCGCGAGCGACGTACGTTGCGAGTTCCTTACCCTCGGAAAGGTGACACCACCAGGGCAGAAGCCACGCAGAGGATCGAAAGACGGCGCCGGGGCTGCTCTCGTCGATCATCTCATCCCACACCTGAACCAGCGCGGGAAGTTGCGCCGGATCGCTGATTCGGTCGACCGTTACCACCCCGCGCGCACCAATCCGAAGTGGTCCGGGCAGAAATCTGCTTGTGTGATCACAAACGCCATGCGCTCCTCCTCACCGACATGGACCGACCCGCAAAGCGACCGCGGCCGCTGCGGTGATGTCCGCCGCCGCGATGATGGCTGGGATGGTCAAACGGACGATTCAGCTTTAGGCCATTGTGCATACTGTTTGGATGATGTGACGCACATTACAAACTCGTAGTATCCACCCCACGGAGGGCGCTCGCCGAGTTGGTGATCGTCGGGGTACCCCGGGAAGCACTCCTGGCACGGACGGATTGATCACAGCGAGTCGTCAAGGCGACGGTACCGAGGATCACAGCCACCCCGGCCAGGAGCGCTCCCCCGATGACGTCGCTGAGCCAATGGTGGCCAAGATACAACCGGCTGAAGGCAACGATCACCACGCCAGCACCCACCAAAACCGTCAGCAGGGCCTGCACAGGACGGCTCCGCCCGACCGCGATGCACACGGCGATGATTCCGAGCAGCGCGCCGATCCCGGCCACATGCCCGGACGGAAACGGATGATGTCCGGTACTCAATAGCGGTGATGCTTGGATTTCCGCTTCGGTCGGTGGGCGGTAAATGACCGCTCTGATCGCGGTGTTGGCGAGCACAGCCCCGGCGACCGTGCCAATCACTACGGCTCCTGGCGTCAGAGAACGAGCACGCCAGGCCAGCAGTGCTCCGCCGATCAGTCCGGCCGCCGCAACCTTGACGGGGGTGCCGAGCCACTCGGTTATCAACGACGCTTCGTCAAGGCCGTGAGATCGGTGGCCGACACTTCGGATCCAAGATGCGGTCGGAGCGTCGAACGCCGTTACCCATCCGTGGACGTGCACGCCGATCGCCAGCCAGGTCAAGGCCAACACAAGCCCGGCCAGACCCAAGGCTGTCGGCGTCCGCCAGCGGCGAAACAACGCACCGATAACCAACGACAACTCCGATGTCCGCGAACGCGACGGCCCCAAGGTCACAAGCGACATTGTGCACTACTGGCACAGCGCGCCAAGCCCGGCCAGCGTCAGCGCCGATTTACGGCCGGCCGCCGAGCACCACCATGATCCCGTCACCGGTAAACTCGCCGACCGTGCCCTCAGAGCGCTGCACCACCACCACCGCGCGGTCGACCAGCGCGGCCATGATCTCGCGCAACCGCTCCGCACCAACCACCGAGGCGATGTCCATCAAGTGGACCACATCGGCGAATAGAACCGTGACCTGCTTGTACTCCGCATGGGCGTCACTGTCGTCGACTGGTCAGCAGCAGCTGTGGCAAACCGGGCGTTCTCCAAGGGCTTGGTGCCACACGTCTGCCACGCACCAAAGAACTTTGAGTTGCCCCGACCTGCTGCCCGCAATTGCGACCGCAGCGCGTCCTACCCCAGTTCTTGACGGGAATCTTGACGCGGACTTGGTTTCCGGTAGATCTAAGCCTTTGACCTGCAGTCATATCAGTGGAGGGATTCGGACCCCTGACCTACCCGATGCGAACGAGAATCACTCGGCGTTTGTAGTTTCAAGCTGCAACGGTTGTGCGACAAACACGCAGGTCAAGGCTGTTGGCTGTGACGGTCGCGCTGACCGTCAAATTTATTGCTGTGTAACCACTGCGTACCGGAGGGCGCAACTAATTGGCTTCCTCGCGGTTCGGCCAGCGCCGGGCCGGACCGCATCTGCTCGATCGCCTGCTCGATCGCGTCGATCGCCTGCTCGATCGCGCCCAGCGCCGTGATGTCGGTGGCACCGGCCGTTATGACGCAGAATCCCGCTGGTGGAGAAGAACCCGGCGAAATGCCCCGCGCCGGTGCCGTTCAACAGCTCTTCGTTTTCAACCTGGACCACCCATCACGGTGGAAAAGCTGCTGTGAACGCCCAACTCCGTTAAAGTGCAGTCGGCTTGGTATATTCCGGAAGGGGAACGACCACTATGAGAAAGCTTAGTGTTGGGTATCTAGTTGATGATGGATACCAACCGAGCCTAATTTATGACTTAATCGAGAAGAGCAAATCGGCAGAGCATTATTCAATCGACTACTTGATTGTGCAGACATTTGCCGAGGACAAGAATCTGCTTAAAAGGACTTACAGGTTATTCAAAAAACGGGATTTTCTAAAATTTGTCGCCGCTGCCTGCTTCAAGGCTATTTTAGCCTTAGAAAGCTTTATGTTTGTCAAGGATCCCAAACGTAAAAGCGCTTTTGACATGCATCATGTTGATACTTTTCATCTGCCAAAAATACACGTTCGTCCACTCAAACCTACGAGCGGATTGGTTTATCGGTATCGTGAAGAAGACCTAGAAACGATCAAAGGTTTAAATGTAGATGTCCTTTTGAACGGACAAAGTGGAACTTTGCGCGGCGGAATTCTCACGGTATGCGAATTCGGGATTATCTCTTTTCATCACGGGAATGATGATGTAAATAGGGGAGGCCCCCCCGGCTTCTGGGAGGTGTTTAATCAAGTGCCGTCAACGGGCTTCGTAATACAAAGATTGCCGGATGAATTAGACGCTGGGGACGCGCAAGTGGTCTGCGACGTCGTCATCGACCGGGACGTGCTCATGAGAGGCTCTATTGCTACGGTATCCCCTTATGCGCGAAATCTTGCACAAATCTACAAGAAGTCAAATATCTTTATGCATAGATTTCTTGAAGATTTGGGCAAAACAAGGATTTTGCCCCAATTTCTGCCTAAGTCGCCCTATGCACATCAACTCTACACGATGCCCTCATTAAATGTTATTGCTTTATATCAAATCAAAACCCTCATTACTATGACTCGGCGGCTTTTCAACAGGTTGGGTGGCAAACATCAACGCTTTGGCGTCGCCTACCAGTTCGCTGAAAATTGGCAAAGTTCAGTGCTCTCGGGATCAAATGTCATTGCGAACCCTCCCTATCGCTGTCTTGCTGATCCTTTCGTTTTCAGGCGCGGGGGTTTGGAAGTGTGTTTCGTTGAGGATTACGACTTCAGAACTAACAGAGGCAAAATATCTGTTTTTAAAATCAGCGGCAACAAATACGAGGAGCTCGGCTCGGCGCTGGATGAGCCGTTTCACTTGTCGTACCCATTTATCTTCACAGTCGACAATGAACTATATATGTGTCCCGAAACTGGGGAGATAAGAGAAATACGGCTGTATAAATGCACTGAATTTCCACTTCGGTGGTCCTTCCATAAGACTCTAATTAGGGATGTCTCTGCCGTAGACACCAACATATTCTTTTTCAAAGATAGATGGTGGCTGCTGACCAATATTGATAGTTCCGAAATAGGAGAGCTTTGCTCGGAACTGCACATATTCTACTCCGATGCTTTCGACTCTGATTCATGGACGCCACACGCAGAAAATCCTGTGATTTTCGATAGCGAAAGAGCCAGAAATGGGGGCTTTTTTCGAGACGGTGAGAAGTTGTTGCGAGTATTTCAAAGACAGGGCTTTGATCAATACGGCGAATCAATGGGAATCGCACAGATCAAAGACCTAGGAACGGAGACTTATCGCGAAGAAACCGTTAGGATAATAGAGCCGAGCTTTGCCCCAAAGATCATTGGAACTCACACTTTTTCCTATTATAACGGCTTATTGGCAGTTGATTTTGTGAAGGTTGAGCGAGTCAAAGGTGCTTCTCGCTGAGCCTGATTTATCGGAGCGCCAGGAACCCGCAGCACGAGGAACAAGGCCAAGCCGTTTTCGACGCGAATACGCCGCGGCGGGCCATAGTACGCGCAGCCAGGGGCGGGACGTGGTAGTGGCGGGTCGACCGGGTTTGTCGACGAGCTGTTTGCCGCGCAGCTTGCCAGGTCGTAGCTGGCCTGGCGGACGGCGTAGCGGGAGTGATTGTGTCCGTGACCATCAGAAAGTCCCCGGTAGTGCCAATTAAAATCTTATAACCGGTGAGGAGCCGGAAGTGGATGAGGTGCCGGCAGGGAGTCGCACGCGGTTGTAGTACCCGACTTTTATCAAACTAGTGCGCACGGTCGCCGTGGATTGTGGCGAGGGGCCTCGGTGAGGTCGTCGGGTAGGGGTTCGGCGGCGGTAAGTGTTTGTCGTCCGACTCGGATCCTGACGGTGCGATAGCGGCGGGTCGTCTGGACAAACTTCCTTATGCTCCAACCGGTTTGGCATTCGATCCAGTGGCTGACCGCCAGGGCGGCGAACACGATCGTGAGGTGCGCTTCGATGGATTGGCGTTTGTGGTGATAGATCGGCCGGGCCTGTAGGTCGTGTTTGGACATGCGGAAGCTCTTCTCGATGCGCCACAGCTGGTGGTAGGCGTCGATGACGAACTGCGCGCTCTGATCGACGAGGTTGGTGGTGTAGCCCTTGATCCCCGCCAGAGCACGAGCTTTGGCCTCTAAGTCACGGTTGACAGTCTTGGTCGCGCCAGACAGTTTGATGAACCGGTTGCGTTTGACCGGGGCCGTCCCGGCGACGGCTTTCTCGGCTTTGGCGACCTGCTCGTCGATGCCGCGCACGGTGCGCCGGGCCCGGTCGTGGCGGTACTGGTAGTAAATGACCCGATCAGGGATACCCCGGGCCTTCTCCGCACTGGTAGCCGGCCACGGCTGGGTGAACACCTGCCCGTCAGGAATTTCCTGGCCGGGATGTTTGTCGCGCCACTCGGCGATCACCTGGGGCACGTAGGTCAGGCGGGTACCAAGGATGAACTTCAGTCCGGCGGCCTCGATGGCGGTCTGGTTGGCCTGCGAGACCATGGCGGCATCGGCCACCACGGTCACCTCCTGGAGTTGGTACGCGGCTTTGAAGGCGTTAATCACTGGCAGCATGGTGGCGGTCTCGGCCTTGTTGCCTTCGAAGGCCTGCACCGCCAGCGGAAACCCCGCCGCATCGGCGAGCAGGCCCACGGTGATCTGGGGTTCTAGGCGGCGTTCCTTGAAATTATGCCGACGTCGGCATAATTCCAATTACGCCGAGGCTTCGGTTATGCCGAGGTCGTGGTGGCTGTGGTGGTGTTCGTGCTGCTCGGCGGGTTTGGCGGGGGTGACCCGCGCGGCATAACCCGGGTGGTGCGGGCGGTGGTGTGCCTGTCTGGTGGTGCTCTGGTTGGCCTATCAGGAGGAGAAACACCATGGACCCTGTACGCACCGCCGATGCCGGCGATGGCACGGCTTCGGTGAGCGGTGTGCTCGCCGAGTACGGACAGTGGCTGGACCGTCAGCGTGGGTTGGCGCCGATCACCATCGACAACTACTGCTGCAATGCGGAGCAGTTCCTCGCGGCGTTGCCCGAACCGACGCAGGTGTCGGTGAGCCTTCTGGATGCCGGGGCCGTGACGGCGTTCATGGTCGAGTACTGCCGGGATCGCAACACCAACTCAGCGAAGTCGATGGCCAGGTCGGTGCGTTCGTTCCTACGGTTCGCGCATGCGACGGGTCGAACATCAGCGCAGCTGTGGGGTGCGGTTCCGGCGGCTGCGGGTTGGCATTTGGCGTCGCTGCCGCGCTCGGCGCCCGCAGCAGATGTTGAGCGTCTCGTGGCGGTCGCGGCGCGGTGGCGGTCCACTCCTACGAGCTGCCGGGACTACGCGATCTTGCTGTTGTTGGCCAGGCTCGGACTTCGGCGGGGCGAGGTCGCTGCTCTTGGCCTGGATGACATCGACTGGCGCGCTGGGGAACTGACCGTGGTCGGTAAAGGCGACCGGGTTGAACGCCTGCCGTTGCCGGCCGAGCCGGGGGAAGCGATCGCCGCGTGGCTGGTCGATGGGCGGCCCACATGCCAGACGCGGTCGGTGTTCACCACGCTGCGACCGCCCGGCAGCCCGCTGTCGGCGGGGGCGATCGGCCATATTGTCGGCAGTGCCTGCCGCGATGCCGGGCTGGACCGCATCGGTGCGCATCGTCTGCGTCACACGCTGGCTTCTTCGATGTTGCAGGCCGGGGCGTCATTGTCTGAGGTAGGGCAGGTGCTGCGCCACCGCAGCGCGATGTCCACCGTGATCTACGCGAAGGTCGATGAGGGTGCTCTGCGGCCGCTAGCCCCGCCGTGGCCGGGAACCGCACCGGCCGGGGCCGATGCCGGTGCCCGGAACCTGATGCGGCCCTGGCCGGGGACTCGGCCATGAACATGTTGCGCGAGAACGTCACCGACTACCTCGTCACGCGCCGGGCGATGGGTTTCAAAGTCGAAGGCCTGAGCAAGCTGCTGTCCAGCTTCGTCGCGTTCTGCGAGGAACGCGGAGCCACCCGCGTTCAGAACGACCTCGCGATCCAATGGGCCACGGCCAGGATCAAGGTTCCCGTCAGTGACGCTCTGGTCGCGCGCCGGATGGACGCGGTACGGATTTTCGCCCGCTATCAGTACGCACTGGACCCGGCCACCCAGATCCCTGCCGAAGCGATCTGCAGTCGGCGCTACCGGCCCAAGGAGCCAAACGTGTTCAGCCAGGCCGAGATAATGGCACTGCTTACCGCCGCGGACACCTTGTCCCCGCGGTTCACAGCATTAACGTGGCGCACGCTGATCGGCCTGCTCGCGGCCACCGGGATGCGCCCCGGCGAAGCCTGCCACCTCAGCGTCGCCGACATCGACCTGACCAACGGCGTGATCCAGATACTGCAGACGAAGTTCGGCAAATCCCGGCTGGTGTTCATCCACCCGAGCACTGCCAGCGTCATGGCCGGCTACCTGCAGGCACGTCAGGAGTGGGTCGGGACCTCGGCGCGAGCCTGCCCAACCGTTTTCGTCAACAGCCGACGCGGGCCGCTCAACCCGGACCGCCTGGGCGTCACCTTCAAACGGATCGTCGCCGCTGCCGGTCTGACCACAGAGCCCGGGCGCAGACCAGCCAGGCTCCATGACCTGCGGCATACCTTCGCCGTGACCACGATGATCGGCTGGTACCGCGACGGCCAGGACGTTCAAGCGCGTCTACCGCTGCTGTCGACCTGGCTCGGCCATGTCGATCCCGCCTCGACCTACTGGTATCTGCACGCAGTACCCGAACTGCTCGCACACGCCGCGGATCGCCTTGAGAACCAAACAGTTTCGTCCACTACGGAGTCGGTGTCATGAATGTGCCGACCGTGACTTCGCTGCTGCAAGGTTTTTTCACCGAGCGGTTGGTCCGCCAATTGCAGGCCAGCCCGCAAACCGTCTCGGCCTACCGGGACACGATGAAGCTCCTGCTGGTCTTCGCCGCCCAAGAGACGAAGAAGGCCCCATCGCGTCTGACGATCGATGACCTCGACGCCGTGACCGTCGGCGCGTTCCTCAGCCACCTCGATGACCAACGACACAACAGCACCGCGACCCGCAACGCGCGCCTGGCCGCGATCCACTCCTTCTACCGCTATGCGCTGCCGCTGATCCCCGACCGAGCCCACACCGCAAGCCAGGTCCTAGCGATCCCGCGACGCCGTCACGACCGGGCGATCGTGTCGTATCTGAGCGGCCCCGAGACCGACGCCCTGCTCGCCGCACCCGACCGCACCACCTGGTACGGCCGCCGCGACCACGCGCTGCTCCTCACGACCGTGCAGACAGGACTTCGCGTCTCGGAGGTGACCAGGCTGACCATCGCCGACATCACCACCACGACCCCCGGTGCCGCCGTCCACACCACAGGAAAAGGCCGAAAAGAACGCGCGACCCCGCTCACGCGGCAGACCGCGGCCGTCCTGCGCGCCTGGCTACCCGAGGCCTGGCCCGCACCCAACGGCCGGCGTTCCCGACACAACGGGGAACCCGAATGTCAGCCGACGCTGTTCAACGACTCGTCGCTAAACACGCCACCGCCGCCGCGCTCGACTGCCCGTCAATCAGCGCCAAACACGTCACCCCGCACACCCTGCGGCATACCGCGGCGATGGCGCTGCTGCACGCCGGCGTCGACACCTCGGTCATCGCCCTCTGGCTGGGCCACCAAAGCCCAGTGACCACCCACATCTATCTACATGCCGACATGACCATCAAAGAGCGTGCCCTGGCCCGAGTTCACGAATCCAACACCGCTCCTGGCCGCTACCGGCCCGCCGACGATCTCATCGACTTCCTCGAAAGACTATGAGCACCAGGCCCAGCCGCGAAGGTTATGCCGCGCGGGTCACCCCCGCCAAACCCGCCGAGCAGCACGAACACCACCACAGCCACCACGACCTCGGCATAACCGAAGCCTCGGCGTAATTGGAATTATGCCGACGTCGGCATAATTCCAAGGAACGCCGCCTGGATCCGCAGATCACCCTCGGGTTGTTGACCGATGCCACCGGATTCCCACTGACGGTGGCGGCGTTCGAGGGCAACAAGGCTGAGACGGCCACCATGCTGCCGGTGACCTGACTTTTATCACTGTGAAGGCTTTGGCGGCTCTGTAGGGCTGTGACCTGCGAATTCATCTAGCGGCTGGTGCGGATTTGTGCACTAGGCGACGGCCCGTAGGGTGCCAGCGTGGCGTATGTGCGCACGGTGAGTGTCTCCCTGTTTACGCAATGACTCCGGGCTACGCGTGTGCGGTGAGGTCGTTGTCGACCCAGTTGTCCGGTTGCGCTCGATGATGGTTGCTAGCAACTCACGCTCGGTATCGCCGGCCGGTCCCTCGCCGGCTTCGATCGCGATGGCGGTGAAAAGCCCGGGGGCGGCGCTCAGCGTGCCGATCGGCAGACTTGTCACTTCCGGCGTGAGTGTCCAAATGTTCGCTCCGGCGGGCATCGTCAGCAGCGTCCGTGTGGGTTCCGGATGCTGGCTGATACTGGGATCGGTGGGGGCCCAGAAGCTGGAGGGTGAGCTGATCTGAGGGAATCGGTGGCCAATCCGATGCAAACCGGGCCTCGCCGTTTGCGGTGAAAGCCAGCTTCGATGACGCGCCGAGCGGACAGATATCGCCCGTTCAGCGTTACCGGTGATTGCAGAACAGCCAGACCAGCCAGCCAATTCTCCAGGATCACCTGCCGGTGGAACTCGCCCAACGTAAAGGTGAAATCGGCCGGCGTCCTAAGGGAACCGGTCTGCCCGCTGAGCACGAAGAAGTCAGCTGGTATATCGGTTCCTGGGAGTTTCGCCCCTTCAAGAGTCAGGCGCGGCTGGACCTCGCCCTGGTCCGGCACGAGCGTTAGAGACGGCGTGCCGGCGAAGCGGGTGACGTCGATCAGCAGCGCGGCACTCCATTCAACGTGAACGTATCGGTTCCGGTCCCCTGGACTAATCTAAGCGGCGGCGGCGTGAATCCGACTGGCGATGCCGGGGGCGGCGGGGCTGCGGCACCCGGCAAAGGGCAGCCGCTGCGCAACGCAGACAAATTGAGCTGGCCTGCCATGTTGATCCTCGTTCGATCCAATCGTTTTTAGGTTTGGGCGATCGGCGGCTATTTCGGTGTTCAGCGTGGTGCGCGAACCCCTGTTGGGCAAGCTGCCGGTCCGCTCAGCGGACCAGAAGCTGGCGTATCAGTCACGTCGGTCTAAAGTGGCGGCGCTTTCAATGCTTCGACCGCATTGCGGGCGAGGAGCCGGCCAAGTTCGGTGTATGCGGCGAACTGGCCCTCGTCGAACCATTGATCCGACGTGCTGTCGCGCGGGAACACCTCGCTTGCGGCGCGGTAGGTCAGCAACCAGTCCGGACACCTCTGCCACAGAACAGCTTTCGCGAAGATCAGTGTGCCCGTCCGCTGTTCTTGCGGCAGCCCTGAGGCCGGGGGATAGGTGATCCGGCCCCTGATATCGGTGCCGCTTGTGATGCGGCTGTTGAGTCGGCGAACGCGTTAGTCTCGCCGAACGGGCGGCCCGAGCCGGGGGCCAGGTTTTGCACCCGATAGCCGTGGTGTCGAGGCCAGGATCTCACGCAGCTTGGGAAGCACGCGCTGGTCCTTCGGGCGATTCGCTGCCTGTTTGGACCGGATGACATCGGCGAGCGAGGCCACTCGAACGATGCGGCCATACAGCAGAACCGACGCTGCATCGCGTTGCAGATCGGCGTAACCATGGGTACCTGCCGGCTCAAAGGTCAAGTCCAGATACCAGGCGTCCGTCGTGAGTTTCCAGGTGTGAACCGCAGCCAACGAATCGGCGTCGCAATCAAACAAAACTCCCTCAGGCTCCGATTCCGTGCGGACCCGCGCATTGAGCTCACGCAGGGCTGCCGCAAGCCGGCTAAGGTTCCCCCGATCGGTCTCAGGCGTGATGTCGGCGTCCTCGGTCGGAAACGGCGAACCGTGATAAACGGCAGCGAGCCCGCCGATAAGGACATAGGCGATCTTGTGGCGGTCGAGTACCTCAAACAAGCGGGGGAGGTTCCGTTCCACTTTAGCCTCGGCCCGTTTTCCGCAGTGCGTTTAATTGTGTCGCCAGCCGCCCGTGCCTGTCCATGCGTTCCTGTCCGGGTCACAACGGCGCGCTTACGCCGCAAACACCAGCGCACCAGGGCGAGCATAACGAGGAAACTCTCGAGGAACTCGGCTACACCGACGCCTCTCACGTCTACTGCCGGCCATGGTCGCCGCCAAAACCGTGTTACACATACATGAGTAGCCCCGACAACCGCTCAAGCCGGTCAAATCGGATGCAGTCCTGGTCCGCTCAGTGGACCGCACTCTCGCCCGGATCGATCCAAATGCCGCGCAATGGACTTGCTAACAACGGTCCAAGATCTGAGTGGATCGTTCGCGAGGGCCACTGCGGACTAAATTGCCGCGCTCTGGCTCGGTTGGAGCAATATGACGATATTCCGAGCATCGGCTTCTGGACAGACCCATCGGAGTTTCTGTCCTGGAACCTCGGCTCGATCCGCCCAGGAACCTATGCGGTCCAAATTTGGTATGCCTGCGATCGCGAGGCGTCGGGCTCGATTTACCAGATCGGGGTCGACGACGGCTTGGCCGTGACGGCCAAAGTGCTGCCCACCCGGTCGTGGGCAGACTTTGCTCTCTCGGTGCCGATAGGTCAGATCGAGGCCAGCTCCGACGGAGAAGAGCTGCTGCTGCGGGCGGAGAAGATGGCGCGTGGCGCAGTGATGAATCTGAGGAGTGTGCGCCTCACACCTCTCCGAGCCGATCCGTGAACAAATGCGTCCGCTGCCGGAAGATCGACAGCGATTTTAGAATCCATGTCTGCCATTCGCGCATCCATGAATGCGTTGCGGCGTCAACCGGATACCGGATTCGATTCCACGAGAAGCTGCCGTCATACAGCTC
>Ga0306920_100006351_pt1 | contig 15409 bp, 16 predicted proteins | sample flu12Cox44000170_FD_204666 | JGI IMG/M metagenome (GOLD analysis project Ga0306920, IMG submission 204666) | Lab enrichment of tropical soil microbial communities from Luquillo Experimental Forest, Puerto Rico - flux4day.12C.oxic.44.000.170 (v2)... | ecosystem: Environmental > Terrestrial >... | reverse complement strand
GGGGCTGACGTAAGGGGGGGCCGTCCCCACCGTTCCGGAGCGAATGTCGGCGAGGTCGTCGAAGTAGGTCTGCGCGCCCATCGAGAAGCCGACGCCGTAGCCGTCGGGGGTGGCGGCGTGGCAGCCGATGCAGGTCTCGTTGGAGGCGCGGTTGCCGACCTGGCTCGGCACCAGAACGTTCTGCACGCTCTCCTCGCCGATCCCGAAGCCCTTGAGGGAGCCAACCTTGGTCCCCATGTCGTCGGCGAGCGCCCAGTAGACGATCTTGCCGGGCGCGTCGACGGGCGCGATGAGGAAGTTGGAGGTGGCCGCGGGCGAGGGGCCCGCCTGAACGGCGCCGCTCGCGTCGAGCGCGAGGCCGCGCGCCGTCACGCCGATCGTCTGATTGTTGATCGACTTGCGCAGGCGATCCCAGAGCGGGCCGTCGAGCACGGCGTTCGGCTGGCCCGTGAAGATGCGCAGCGGGTGGGCGAAGCCGGCGACGGTGACGTCGATCTCGAACAGGTTGTCGCCCGCGGCCGCCGCGAGCTCGAAGCGCGGGCGGAGCCAGTTGCGCGGCATCAGCGCTCCGGCGGCGGGCGACGCGATGCAGGGCGCGCCGGCGGTGCGCGGCGGCGTGCCGTCGAACAGCGCGGGCGCGTTCGCCGGCGCGGACGGATCGATGAACGGTGCAGCCGGGAAGTCGGTGAGCGGGCCCACGGTCGACGCGTCGGCCCCCGCGTCGTGCGTCGCGGTGCCGCCTGCAGCGCCGCCGCCGCCGCGGCCGGCCGGGCCGCCTCCGCCCTGGCCGCCTTGGCCGCTCTGGCCGGCGACGCCGGTGCCCGCCGCGCCCGCTTGCGCGGGGAGGCCGTTCACCTTCGCACACGTGGAGAAGATGATGGAGCCGAGCAAAGCGAGGCTCAGCCGGATCGGGATCGTTCGCGCGCGCATGTTGGGACCTTCGCAACGACGTACGGCTGCCGCGATCGGTCGGACGTGTGGCCGAGACGTCGTGGTAGCATTTCGCGACAGGGCGATGAGGAACCGCGGGTGAGGCTCGTCGGGGCGCTCGGGATGCTGCTCGCCGGCCCCGCGCTCGCCGCGCCCGACGGCGGTGAGGCAGTGGTGGCCCGCGCCCGCGCTTTCGAGGCCGGGCAGCTGCGGGCGCTCGCCGCGCGGCCGGTCGAGCTGCACACGCATGGCTTCGTCAACGACGGCAAGACGACGCGGGTGATCGACAGCTTCCGGCGCCTTCTCTATCACCCGGACGGCGCGGTCACGAACCAGTTCGAGAACGGCCAGCTCGACGGCAAGCCGGCCACCGAGGCGGAGCTACGCAAGGCGATGGGGGCCGAGGACAAGCCCGGCGAGCAGGGCGAGGTGCTCGGCTGGGCGCTCGCGCCGCTGTCGTCGCCGGACATGGAGGTCGCCGCCGTCGGCCCCGCGGCGGGCGGCGGCTACACGCTCCGCTGCCGGGTCAAGAAGGACGCCATGGTGAGCGCCGTGGTGCTGGTCGTCGACGAGAAGACGGGCCGCAAGCGGAGCGCGAGCATCGAGATCGGCGGCATGCGGGCCAGGCTCGCCGACCGGCTGGAGAACGTGCTGGCCTACGGAGACGACGGCGCCCCGGTCGAGTTCCACGCCGCGTTCCACTTCAAGATGGGGTGGATCGAGCGGAGCGCCGACTTCCGGTCCAGGCGGATCGCGCCGCCGCGGCCGTAGCGACGCGCTAGACTCGGGCCGTGATCGCCCCCCTGCTGGCCGTGGTCCTGGCCGCCGCGCACACCGCGCCACCCGCGAGCGCCGCGGCGACGGATCTGGGTCGCGGGTACGCGGCCTACCGGAGCGGCGACTACCACGGCGCCGCGAAGATCCTGGCGGGCGTCGTCGGCAAGGGGCTCAAGAGCGACGACTGGGCGCTCTACCTGCTCGCCGAGAGCGCGTTCTACGACGGCGACTACCGCGCGGCGCGGGAGCGCTTCGAGCGGCTCGCGCACGGGCACGGTGGCCGGCCGAACGAGCTCGCGCCGCTCCGCGTGGCCGACTGCCTCTGGATGGAGGGGGAGCGCGATCGGGCCGCCGCCCTGTACGCCAAGCTCGGGAGCAAGGCGACGCCGCAGACGGGCGATCCCGTGCTGGCGCGGTTCCGGATCGCCGAGGCGGCGGCGGCGCACGACGCGACCGCGGCGCGCCCGAAGTTCCTGGCCATCGCGCGCGACTTCCCCGCGCACCCGCTCGCCGACGAGGCCCTGCGCCGGATCGGCGGCACACCCGAAACGAGCGCGACGGCGGGCGCGACCGGGACAAAGGCACCGGCCGCCGCGGCGCCGCCGGCCGCCGCGGCGCCGCCGGCCGCCGCGGGCGCCGAGCTGCCGCCCGCCGATCGCCTGCGGCGCGCGGAGACGCTCACCAAGGACCGCCACTGGGACGAGGCGCTCGCCGAGCTCGGGAAGCTGCCGGCCGCGCTGCCGCCGGAGCTCGCCGCCGAGCGCGACTACCAGATCGGGATGACCAAGTTCCACATGCGGCGCGACTACGCCAAGGCCGGCGAGCTGTTGTTGGCGGCCGCGCCCCACCTCACCGGCGACAAGGCGGCCTCGGCGCAGTTCCACGGCGCGCGCGCGCTGTCGCGCGTCGACCGCGACGACGAGGCGATCGCCGGCTACAAGAAGGTGATCACCCAGTACGGGCATTCGCGCTACGCCGCGGAGGCGCAGTACTTGTCGGGGTGGCTCGACTACAACCGCGGCCGGTTCAGGGAGAGCCTGCCGGCGCTGCAGGCGACCCTCGACCACTTCGGCAAGAGCGCGTTCGCCGACGACGCCGCCTGGTGCGTCGCCTTCGCGCACTTCCTGCTCGGCGACGAGGCGGAGGCAGCGGCCGGCTTCGAGCGCTACCGCCGGCTGCCGTCGACGGGGATCGCCTCCGACGAAGTGGGCGCGCGCGTCGCCTACTGGCGGGCGCGGCTCCGCGAGAAGGGGGGGCACGCCGACGAGGCGGCCCAGACCTACCGCGAGCTCGCCCAGCGCGCGCCGCTCTCTTTCTATGGCCTGCTCGCCCGCGCCCGCCTCAAACAGGCGGGGCGCGAGGAGCCGGTGGCGCTGCCGAAGAAACCGCTCGGCGTCGTGGCCCCCGCCCACCCGCTGGCCGACGCCGCCGTGGCGCGCGCCAGCGAGCTCATCGCCGCGGGCATGACCACCGAGGCGGCGTTCGAGCTTGGGCGCGGGGAGAAGGACACGCTCAAGCGGCTCGGCGGCGACAAGACGCTCCCCTACCTCTTCGACCTCTACCAGCGCGCCGGCGACTACCACCGCGCCTACCGGCTCGCGGAGGCGCACGATCTCGGCGCGCTCGGCGCCGATCCGCGCGCCGACGACGGCACGCGCGCGTTCTGGCAGGCGGCCTTCCCACGGGCCTACGCGCCGCTCGTCGACAAGTACGGCCCAGCCGCCGGCAACCCCGATCTCTACCTCTACACCATCATGCGCAAGGAGTCGGGGTTCGACCCCCACGACGTCTCCTATGCCGACGCGCGCGGCCTCTTGCAGATGATCCCGCCCACCAGCGCGCGCGTCGCTGCTGCCGCCGGCGAGCCGTTCTTCCCCGACCTGCTCTACGACCCGGAGGTCAACATCCGGCTCGGCGCCCGCTACATCGGCTCGCTGTACGCCAAGTTCGGCCACGAGATCCCGCTCGCCGCCGGCGCCTACAACGCCGGGCCGCGGGCGATGGGGCGCTGGTGCGAGCAGCACGGCAAGCACCCCACCGACGAGTTCGTCGAGCTCATCGCCTTCGCGCAGACGCGCGAGTACGTCAAGCGCGTCACCAGCCTCTACGCCAAGTACCGCTACCTCTACGGACCGACGCCGTACGAGCTGCCGCTGGTCCTCGACACCAAGGTCGACCCCGGCGGCCCGGATTATTGAGAAACGCGATACGCTAGCGCCATGGCGCTCGATTGGGTGGACACCCTCCTGCGACTAGGGGCTGCGGTGGTCGCGGGGGGGGCCATCGGCTGGGATCGCCAGAGAACCGGCCGACCCGCTGGCCTGCGCACTCACATGCTCGTCAGCCTCGCGACGGCGATGTTCGTCCTCATCCCGATCTCCACCGGCTCACCAGACACGACGCGCGTCATCCAGGGCGTCGCCGCCGGCATCGGGTTCTTGTGCGCGGGCGACATCCTCCATCTGCACCGCGCCGGCGTCGAACGGGTGAAGGGACTCACCTCTGCGGCGTCGCTGTTCGTGACGGCAGCCGTGGGGATGGTCGCCGCGAGCGGGCTCTGGAAGCTCACCCTCACGGGCACGGCGCTGACGGTCCTGATCCTGACGGTCCTGCGGCGCTTCGAGCCCGAGCCGGAGGGCGAGCAGACTCCCCACGCCAAGCACGCGCCGTGATCGCGGGCACGCCCGGGTCACGCCCGTCCCGCTCGGCTGACCTCAGGCGGCCTTCAGCGCATCGAGCAGGGGGGCGTCGGGCGATGAGGGGTTCACGCGCAGCTCGCGCGACTTCGGATCGACGAGCAGATCGAGCTCCTCGAGCGGGATCTGCCCGATGAGGGGCGTCGTGCCGACGGCCGCGACCAGCGCGTCGGTGAACATGTCGCGCCCCAAGATGGTGAGCTTGATGCCGCCCACCCACGGGACCTCCTCGAGCCGCCCATCGGCGTAGCGGACCTTGCGATGGCCCGCGGTCGGGAGGCCGAGCCGCTCGATGACGTCCGCCGGCAACATCAACATCGTCGCCCCGGTATCGACCAGGGCGTCGATCTCCAGCGATCGCACCTCGTCGGGGCGCGACAGACCGCGGCGGACGTTCTCCTCGTCGTGACTGTTCGAGAGCCTGATCTTCTGCATGATCTTCCCCATGCCCGTCGTGTTCGGCCGGCGGATGAATTCGTTGCGACCGTCACGATCATACCAGCCTCGGTGCGCCGGCGGCGGGCTCGGCGCTATACTTGAGCCATGGCCAAGTATCGCGGCACGGTGCGACGGAACGATCTGGAAGGGGGGCACTGGCAGCTCGAGGGGGACGACGGCACGACGTACACCCTCGAAGGGGCCCCGAAGGGGATCGAGCAGGACGGCGCCAAGGTCGAGATCGACGGCGCCGTCGACGAGGAGGCGATGGGCTTCGCGATGACGGGGCCCATCCTGAAGGTCAAGAGCGGCAAGCGCGTCTAGCGAGCGCGGGGCGCGTCGGACCGCGTGAATATCGAGGAGGCGACGGCCCGTTACGAGCGCTGGCTGGGGCGGTTCATGCCCCTCGTGCGCGCCGACATCGAGGAGAAGCACCGGCGGATGACGCTGGGGCCGTTTCTCTTCCTGCGCGCGACGTTCTATCGCTGGTGCCAGCTGTGGCGGGCGGCGGCCGGCGACGCCGCGCGCGCCAGCCGCGTGCTCGCCGTCGGTGATCTCCACGTCGAGAACTTCGGCACCTGGCGCGACGCCGACGGGCGCCTCATCTGGGGGATCAACGACTTCGACGAGGCGACGGTCCTGCCGTGGACGCAGGACCTCGTGCGGCTGGCCGCGGGCGCCCAGCTCGCCGTCAGCGGCGAGCTCCTCGGCCTCGGGCGCCGGGCCGCCGCGGACGCGATCCTCGAGGGATACCACGACGGCATCGAGGCCGGCGGGCCCGCGTTCGTCCTCGAGGAGGAGCACGGCTGGTTGCGGCGGCTCGGCATGAGCAAGCTGCGCCACCCGACGACCTTCTGGCAGAGGCTCGACGCGCTCCCGACGGCGCGCACCGTCGACCCGGCGGCCGCGGCGGCGATCCTCGCGGCAATGCCGGCGCCCGACCTCGACGTCCGCTTCGCCCGCCGCGTCGCCGGCATGGGGAGCCTCGGCCGCCCGCGGATCGTCGGCATCGCCCACTGGCAAGGGGGCCGCGTCGCCCGCGAGGCCAAGGCGCTGGCACCGTCGGCCTGGCTTTGGGCCGCGGGTCAAGGGCGCCGGACGATCATCCGCTGCCAGGAGATCATCGATCGCGCGATCCGCGTCCCCGATCCCACCGTCCACGTGGTCGGGAGCTGGCTGGTGCGTCGCCTGGCCCCGCACTGCACGCGGATCGAGCTCGCCGATCTCCCCGACGGGCACGACGAGGCCCGCTTGCTGCACGCGATGGGCTTCGAGACGGCGAACGTGCACCTCGGCACGCCGGGCGCCGCCCGCCGGATCCGCCGCGAGTTTGCGGCGCGGAGGCCGCGCTGGCTCCACGACGGCGCGAAGATGTTCAGCGCCGAGGTGATGCGCGACTGGCGCGCCTGGCGACGCGCCGTGGGCTGACGCCCCGCTCCGCCGTGGGCTGATGCCCCGTTACCAGGGCTCGAAGCAGTCGTAGTTGCGCTGGCGGCGGATCTTCCCGTCGGCGAGCTCGATGAACACAGCGAACCGCGCCCGCATCTCGCCCCCCGCCGGCAGCGAGCCGAGCGGCACGGCGAGCACGCCGGTCCATCGCACCTCGAGCGCGATCGCCGGGCCACGCTCAACGGCGTTCAGGATCTCGTAGCGCTGCGCGCTGAGCACGCGCTGCCCGCGCGCGGCGGCGTCGAGCAGCGCGCCGAGGTCGCGCGTGGCACCGCCCGGAACCAGACGGTTCGGAAACTCCTCCTGCACGACGTCCGGGGTGAAGAACGCGGCGAGCGCGTCGCCGGTCGCGCCGGCTTCGATCGCGGCGAGGTAGCGCCTGACGACGTCGAGGTTGGAGTCCAGCATCGACGCCAGCCTGCCAGAGCGACGCGCGTCGAGCCAGCTCCGCCAGAGCGCGCGACAACGGGACGGCGTTGCGGTTCCGCGGAACCGCTGGCCCGACGGCTTGTCCTTCCCCGTGAGGAGCTCGACATGCAACCAAACGATCCCACCAGCCGGCCCGGGCGCGGCCCACGCACGCACCGCCCGACACCCTTCCCCGCCGCGGCGTTCGGCGCCGACCCGGGCCTCGGCCCGCGGACCGACGTGTCCGCCGTCTCCGCGCCGCTGCGTCTCGACGCGGCCGCGCTGCTCGTCGAGGCGCGCTTCGGCGACGTGCCGCTCGCGACGCGGCTCTTCCGCGCCGACGAGCCAGGCACGTTCACGATCGGCGCGGCCCGCGGCGCCGACGCCCCCGTCAACCCGGCGTGGCTGTCCGCCCCCACGGCGGGCGACGCGCCCGCCCACGCGCTCGTCGAGCGGACCGACGCCGGCTTCGTCGTCAACCTGACGCGCGCGATGCGCGCCGAGCTCCGCACCCCGGTCCAGCGCCTTGCCCTCCCCGCCGACCACGGCCACGCCGAAGCGGCGCTCGCCCTCCCCGCCGGCGCCTCCTTGCAGATCCCCTGCGGCGAGGTGACGTTCGAGCTCCACGCCACCGAGCCCGCCCCCGCCGTGCCGCGCCCCTGGCTCTCGTCGCGCTGGCGCGACGGCATCGGCTACCCGCTGGGCGTGGTGGCCGCGCTCCTCATGCTGGTGGCCGCCGCCCACTTCGCCATGGTCGATCCCCGCGCCCTCTCGCTCGACGGCCTGGGCGCCTTGCACCGCTACGACCGCTTCATCTCCGTGCCCCTCGATCTGACGGTTCCGTCGATCGAACAGGCCCTCGGCCTCCACCAACCGGCCGGCGGGCCGAGCGCCCCGGCCGCCGCGAAGCCCACCGGCCAGGCCGGCAGCCGCAAAGCCCCCGACGTCGATCGCCGCCTGGCGATCAAAGGCCCCGCCACCCCGACGACCGCCCGCGAGGCCGCCGCGCGGGTCCTCGCCAACCCGATGCTCGCGATCCTCGGCAGCGCCCGCACGAGCGAGCTCGCCGACGTGATGGCCGACGCCCCCGTGCTCGGCGCCGACATCACCGACTCGATGGGCCACCTCATCGCCATGACCGACGGCAACGCCTACGGTACCGGCTTCGGCGTCATCGGCACGGGCGAGGGCGCCGGCGGCACGCACGAAGGCATGATCGGCGGCAGCGGCCTCGGCACCATCGGCCGCTACGCGGGCGGGACCGGCAACGACCGCAACTACGGCAACGGCGTCGGAACCCTGGGGCGCCGCACCCCCCGCGTCCCCAGCATCATGATCGGCGATGCCAACGTGCGCGGCTCGCTGGACAAGGAGATCATCCGCCGCATCGTCCGCCGCCACATCAATGAGGTCCGCTACTGCTACGACCAGGCCCTCGCCGCCCACCCGTCGCTGGAGGGGCGCGTCGTCACCCAGTTCACCATCGCCCCCACAGGCCGCGTGCTGGCGTCCGTCCTGGCGAGCTCGACCCTCGGCGCCCCCGCCGTCGAGCGCTGCGTCGTCGAAGCCGTCCACCGCTGGGAGTTCCCCGAGCCGAAAGGCGGCGGCCTGGTGATCGTCTCCTACCCCTTCCAGTTCGCCCCGGTGGGGCGGTGAGTCGGTCGTAAGATCGGTCACCCGTGCGCAGGACGCCCGACGTCGGTGTGGCAGAGCCACATCGCGCCGCCGCGCAGTTTCGCCAGAGCGAAGCGAATCCGCGGACTTGCCCCTTGGAATGCCGTTTGCGATGGCGGGAGGGCATGACGAACGCCGCGCTCGCCGACGCCACGCCCCGTCTCCGGAAGCATCCGCTCGGGCACGTCGAGCGCCGGGCGATCCTGGGCCTGGCGGCCGGGGCGCTGTTCGAGCCCCACCGGCCGCTGATGGTGAACCTGGTGGTCACGCGGCGCTGCAACCTCGCCTGCGGCTACTGCAACGAGTACGACCACACCAGCGCGCCGGTGCTGACGGGCACGCTGCGCGCGCGCATCGACCACCTGGCGCGGCTGCGGACGGTGATGGTGACGCTGACGGGGGGCGAGACGCTGCTCCACCCGGACATCGTGGAGATCGTCGCCCACGTCCGCGCGCGCGGGATGACGCCCGCGCTCAACACCAACGGGTTTCCGCTGACCGGGGAAAAAATCCGCGCCCTCGGCCGCGCCGGGCTGTTCGCGATGCAGGTGAGCGTCGACGCGGTGACGCCCAACGACGTCACGCACAAGGCGCTGCGGCCGCTGCTGCCGAAGCTGCGGCTCCTCGCCGAGCTCGCGACGTTCCGCGTGCGCGTCAACACCGTGCTCGGCGCCGCGCCGCCCGAGGAGGCGCTGGAGGTGGCGCGGGTCGCGCTCGCGCACGGCTTCGACGCCAAGTGCTCGCTCGTCCGCCGCACCGACGGCACGTTGGCGCCACTCGACGCGCGGGGGCGGCGCGTGTTCGAGGAGATCGGCCGCCTGAACGGGAGCGCGCGCGGCCCGCTCGGCGAGCGCTTCCAGGGCGACCTGGCGCGCGACGGGCATGCCGACTGGAAGTGCCGCGCCGGCGCCCGCTTCTTCCACGTCTGCGAGAACGGCCTCGTGCACCTGTGCGCGCCGCGCACCGGCTCGCCCGGCACGCCGCTCGAGGCGTACGGCCCCGCCGATCTCCGCCGCGCCTTCGACGAGCGCAAGGCCTGCGCCGCCACTTGCCCGGTGGTCTACGCGCACCAGCTGAGCCAGGTCGATCAATTCCGCCCGCAGCGGAACGAGGAGACGCCGCCGCCCCCGCCGACGGCACCCGCCGGCGCCAAACACCTGCCGGTGCTCCGATGACCGTCACCAGCCTCTTCCGCCTGGTCGCGATCCCTACGCCGCCCGTCGACCTCACGGTCGTGATCCCCGCTTTCAACGAAGAGCAGCGCCTCGGCCCGACCGTCGAGCAGCTGGCCCGCTTCCTCAGCGACCGGGGCGGTCGGTTCGAGATCCTCGTCGTCGACGACGGCTCCACCGACGGCACCGTCGCGCTCTGCGAGCGCCTCGCCGCCCGCTGGCCGTCGCTGCGCGTGATCCCGACGGCCCCCAACCGGGGCAAGGGCCACGCCGTCCGCGTCGGCATGCGCGCCGCCCGCGGCGCCACCGTCCTCATGACCGACGCCGACGGCTCGACCCCCGCGTCCGAGATCCCGCGCGTCCTCCTCCCCATCCTCGAGGGGCGCGCCGCGGTCGCCATCGGCTCCCGCTACCTGCCGGGCGCCGCCCCCGCCGCCCAGCCGCTCTGGCGCCGCCTCTGGAGCCGCCTCGTCAACCTCTTCATCCAGCGCACGCTGGTCCCGGGCGTCCACGACACGCAGTGCGGGTTCAAGGCCTTCACCGCCGACGCCGCCCATGACCTCTTCACGCGCGCCACCGTCGACGGCTGGGCCTTCGACCTCGAGGTCCTCGCCCTCGCCCGCCGCCTCGGCCATTCGGTCGTCGAGGTGCCCGTCACCTGGCACGACGACCGCCGCTCCCGCGTCCGCCCCTGGCACGACCTCTGGAAGGTGATCCGCGAGGCCGCCGCCATCAAACGCAACCTCGACCGCGGCGCCTACGGTTTGCCCGTCCCGACCCGCTGACCTCGCCAGAGCACGAGCGCCACGCCGGCGATCCCGGCGACGACCAGCGCGCCATGCAGTGCGGGGAGCGACAGCAGGCCGTACATCGGATTGTCCCCGGACAGCGGCGCGAACGGTCGAACGTCCTCGTGCATGATGCTGTCCGGAACGACGTGCCCGAGCACGCCGGCGATGATTGTGACCAGGGCCGGCGCGAACAACGTAGCCGCGGCCACGTCTGCCCGCATCGCTCCCGCCGATGCCCAAGGAGACGCGGGTCGTGAGGCTCTTCGACCGAGCCACGCCAGCAGAACCCCGACCGCAGCACACGCGAGCGTCGCGCCGAGAAACGTGTGGAGAAAGCGGTGAACCGGCCAGTCACCGCGGAGCAGGTGATACCCAGACTCGCAGTCGATGACGACCTGCATGGCGCAGAAGCCGACGAAGGAGAACCGCCGACCCAGCACCCCCTTGGCGAGCAGCCCCGCGCCCCCATGAAACGGAGTGACCGGCACGACCCGTTGTTACCACGCCCTCCGGAACGGACTATAACGGCGTCGATGCAGGTCCGCCCCGCGCGCCCGAAGGATCTCCCGGCCGTCTCGCGGCTCGCCGCCGAGCTCGTGCGCCTCCACCACCGCCTCGACCCGCCGCGCTTCATGCTCGTCGAGCCGATCGAGGAGGGCTACCAGTGGTTCCTGTCGCGCGAGATCAAGCGCAAGGGGGCGCTGATCCTCGTCGCCGAGGACGAGGGGACGATCATCGGCTACGCCTACGCCACCCTCGAGCCCCGCAACTGGAACGATCTCCTCGACGCCTGCGGCAAGCTCAACGACGTCTACGTCGACCCCGCCGCTCGCCGGAAAGGCGCCGGTCGCGCGCTCGTGAAGGAGACCCTCGCCCAGCTCCGCGCCCGCGGCGCGCCGCGCGTCGTCCTGCTCACCGCCTGGAAGAACCCGGATGCGCACGCATTCTTCGAGTCGCTCGGCTACCGCCGGACGATGCTGGAGATGACGACCGAGCTGTGAGCGCGCGCGGCGCTGGGCTCCGCGCCGGCGGGCAGTAGTGGAACCGCACCAGGTAGACGTTCTCGCCCCGGCCGTGCTTGGCCACCTTGAGGAGATCGACGACCCCCATGAAGCCCGAGGCGCGCGCCAGCTCCGGCGTGATGTCGGCGAAGGTGATGGGCATGATCGCGTCGACCTCGATCTCGCCCTCGTCCATCGCGTAGCGGCCTCCTACCTTCACGTGCGGTCGCATCCAGATCCGTACGCTGCAGGTGATCTCCCCGCGGCGGACCCCTTCGCGCAGACGCTTCGTGAACGTCACGGCCCCTCGTCACCGGGAACGGTAGCACGGCCTTCATGCGGGCTGGTCGGCGGTGCTACCGGTCCCCGTCCGCGATCAGCGCCATCATCTCCGGGTAGTGAAAGATCGCGCTCGTCGCGGGGTGGTGCTTGGAGGTCGCGATCATCGCCTTCGCGATCTGGTCCGTGCGGATCGACCTGTACCTCGCCGGCGTGACGAACGAGAACAACGGCAGCACCTTCTCAAGCAGCCAGGGCGTGTGCTGAGACCCGATGATCATCCCCGGACGGAACACGCTCACGACCTCCGGCCCGCTCGCGCGGACGGCCTCCTCGGACTCTCCCTTCACGCGGTTGTATCGCGACATCCCCGCGGCACCGCCACCGTCGGCCTTCGCAGTCGGGTCCGCACCCGCGGCGCTCATGAACGCCAGATGCCGAACCTTGCCCGAATCACGCAGCCCTCGCGCGAACGCTTCGTTCAGCGCCACGTCCACCGCGCGATGTTCCTCGAGCGTGAGCTTCGCGGTGCCGGCGCCGACGCCGAGCACACTGAACCCTTCCACATCCCCGTCGAGCTCCCTTGCCGCCTCCATCGTAGCCGCGGAGAGCGGCGTCGGCTTCATGTCGGCAACGAGCTTCTCCACCAGCGTCCGGCCGGCGTCACGAGCCATCGCGACGAGCTCGGGCAGCGACCGGCGCGACAATGTGATGATGGCGTCGAATCCATCATCGTGGAGCAACTCGCGAAGCAGCGCAGTCCCGACCGACCCGGAGCCACCGAGGACGATCGCGATGCGCTTGCTAGCCATGGCGGCCCAATCATACGCGCGAGCTGCCGCCGACACCGGCGCTCGACACAATCAGACTCGGACGTCTGTCGCCGTCGCGTTCGGCTGCTGCTACAACGTTCAGCGCCGGCGCGCAAGCGCCGTCCGCTGCAACGCGCGGTTGGCGGCGCCCACCGCATCAAAGCTCGCTGCGGCCGAAGGCGAGGATACCCCTGTGCTGATCGCGCGCACGAGCTAGGAGGTCCGGCAGGTGTGTGATCGCGTCATTCACTTGATCTTGGGAATGGATATTCCCCTCGCAAAAGCGGACGGCGCGCGTAAGGAGTTCCCGATCGGACGCGCCTTCGTAGGCTCGAGATACTGCGGCCTCTGCATCCCCGAGGTCGGCGGGGGCAACAAGGAGGTTTCCCATGGTGCCGGGAAGACTGCGCGCTCGCTCATAGCCGAGCGCGTGCCAGAGGACGGCCACCGGTGGGTTACGTGCGATCGAGACAAAGCGGAAGCATCGCTCCTCACTAAGGAACGAGCTGAAGTCTCCACCGCTAAAGAAGAACCTCTCCGAGAACTCCGCAATGCCTGGCAGGTTGAACGCCCACAGAAAGTCGTTGATGCGCGGGTTCACTCCACCCCGCAAGGGCGCAAGTGACTCGAATGATGCCGGATTCTGGCGCCAGGCCTCGATGCCACGCTGCCTTTCCTCCGAAATGGGCGCTGCCACAGCTGCTTTGAAGGCAGGAAGTAGTCGGGCGTGCTCGGCCTCATCGACGAGAAAGCTGAACCACCAGTGACTCACGCTCATGATTTCCTCCTCTGTCCGCCCGACGCCAATTGAGCTGCAGAGCATAGCCGTTGACGCAGCTCGCACGCGACGGGTCTCCGTGCGTCGACTCGAACGATTTCGCGAGGAAGCACCGATGGGGCGTGACAGCGGTCATTCTGTGCTTGCCGCATAACGCACGAGGGTTGTGGCAATGCGCCTGGCAGCGTGACGGTGAGCGCCCTCAGCGGCCGACCACTTCCACGCGGACGGCGACGACGCCGTCTTTGATCATCCCCAGCTTGCGCGCGGCGCCCTCGGACAGGTCGACGATGCGGCCGCCCGGGCAGCCGCAGCGGTCGTTGACCCGGACGGTGACCGAGGCGCCGTTTTGGCGCGTGACGCGGATGCGGGTGCCGAAGGGGAGCGACGGGTGAGCGGCCGTCATCGCGTTCGGGTCGAAGCGCTCGCCGGACGCCGTCTTGCGGCCGGCGAAGCCGTGGCCGTAGTAGCTGGCCTTGCCGTGCTCGACGCGGCCGATGGGGGCGCCGCTCTTGCGCGCGCCCTCCGCGCTCGCGCAGCCGAGGGCGACGCCGGCGGCGGCGGCGACGGCGTAGAAGGCGACGCGGCGTCGGGCGCATCTCCGCGCCGCGGCCCGCGGGCAGGCCCGGGCAAACGACGCGGCGGACGCGAGCTCAGCGTCCACGGTCGCGTCCGCCTCCCGGTGGTGCGGGCGGGCCGTCTTCGAGCAGGCGCTCCTCGTCGGCGGCGGCCCCCGCGTCCGCGTGGGCCTTGTCGCTGCGGCTCTCGATGGTGCCGATGCCGTACTTCTCGAGCTTGTAGTAGAGGGCGCTGGTCTTGATGCCGAGCAAACGGGCGGTCTCGGTCTTGACGCCGCCGCTCTTGTCGTAGGCGCGCTGGATCAGCTGGCGCTCGAGGTCCTCGAGCAGATCGGGGAGGGACATCTCGCTCGAGGGCAGGGCCAGCGCGTTGTCGGGGAGGCCGCCGCGCACGACCGGCGGCAGGGCGCCGACCTCGATGGCGTCGCCCTCGGCGAAGACCAGCGCCTGCTCGATCACGTTCTCGAGCTCGCGGACGTTGCCGGGCCAGGCATAGGTGCCGAGGCGCGCCAGCGCGGGCTCGCTCACGCGCTTGACCGCCGCGTTGGTGCGCGGGCCGAGCTTGGCGATGAAGTGAGCGCAGAGGCGCGGGATGTCGTCCTTGCGGTCGCGGAGCGGCGGGACGGCGCAGGGGACGACGTGCAGGCGGTAGAACAGGTCCTCGCGGAAGGTGCCGGCGGCGACGGCGGCCTTGATGTCGCGGTGGGTGGCGGAGACGACGCGGACGTCGACCTTGATGGTCTCCTCGCCGCCCACGCGCTCGAACTCGCGTTCCTGCAGCACGCGCAGGAGCTTGAGCTGCAGGCCCGGCGTGACGTCGCCGATCTCGTCGAGGAAGATGGTCCCCTTGTCGGCGAGCTCGAAGCGGCCGAGCTTGCGCTTGATGGCGCCGGTGAAGGCCCCTTTCTCGTGGCCGAACAGCTCCGACTCGAGCAGCGTCTCCGTCAGCGCGCCGCAGTTGACCTTCACGAACGGGCCCGACGCCCGCTTCGAGCGGGCGTGGATGGCGCGCGCCACCAGCTCCTTGCCGGTGCCGGACTCGCCGTGGATGTAGACCGAGGCGTCGGTGGGGGCGACCTTCTCGATGGCCTGGAAGACCGCCTGCATGGCCGGCGTCTCGCCGACGATCTCGTCGAAGCGGTAGGGGGCGGCGGCGTCCGCGCGCAGCGCCGCGTTCTCTGCCTGCGCGCGCTCCAGCGCCCGCCGCTCGTCGCGCAGCTCGATGGCGCGCGCGACCTTGAGGCGGACCACCTCGGGCGCGAACGGCTTCTGCAGAAAGTCGAAGGCGCCGAGGCGCATCGCCTCGACCGCCGTCTCGACGGTGCCGAACGCCGTCACGATCATGACCGGGCAGTCCGGATCGCGCTCGCGCACCGCCTTGACCACCTCGAGCCCGCCCGTCCCCTCCATCTTGAGGTCGGTGATCACGAAGTCGACGCCGGGGCGGCCGCCCCCCGGCGCAACTTGCGCCAACCCGGCGGCCCCCGACGACGCCAGCACCGCCTCGTGCCCCATGCGCCGCACCGTGGCGCCGAGGCCCTCACGCATCGTCTCGTTGTCGTCGATGATGAGGATGCGCGCCATTTCGCCTGGTTTTCGCCTCGTGCTACCGTAAAGACGATAGCT
>Ga0306920_100006349_pt1 | contig 15413 bp, 15 predicted proteins | sample flu12Cox44000170_FD_204666 | JGI IMG/M metagenome (GOLD analysis project Ga0306920, IMG submission 204666) | Lab enrichment of tropical soil microbial communities from Luquillo Experimental Forest, Puerto Rico - flux4day.12C.oxic.44.000.170 (v2)... | ecosystem: Environmental > Terrestrial >... | reverse complement strand
GAGGGGCAGCGCACCGCTCAGGAAGAGGCGGGGGACGTCGGAGAGGAACACCGGTACGTAATCGGCCCTGCCCTCGTTGACCGCCGCGCGGGCGTTCGGCCCGATGAACAGGGCCCGGTGACGGAAATGCCCGGCCATCTCGGGCGCGAGGTGCGGGCCCGGGCCTTCCGTATGGAGGTGGACGACCGTCACGTCGCGGAGCTCCTCGGCCCGGTCGACGAGCGCGTCGAGCAGGACGGACGGCGTCGCCGCCGCGCAGTGGAGGTAGACGCGGTCTCCCGATCGGACGACCGACACGGCCTCGGCAGCAGAAACGATGCGCATCGATTCAGCCTAGCGTCCGCCGGGGTCGACGGGGCCACGGCCGACCGCGGTGGAACGACCGACGTCCGGCCCGCGACGACCGGGTCATTCGGACCTTCCGCGCGGGGCCATGGTGCGCGACAACTGGGACATGACCACTACCGAGCTGCCGGCCACCCTGCCAGGGGCGTTCCTCGTTCGGGCGATCGCGCCCGGCGACGTCGCGACCCTCGAGGCGTTCTACGCCACGCTGTCGCCGGACAGCCGGGAGGCGCGGTTCCACGGCGCGACCACGGTCGGCGACCGGGCGGCGCATTCGTTCTGCGCCGCCGAGCACGAAGGTCGTCATGGCGTCGTGGCTGAGGCGTTCGACGATGCCGGTCGCTGGGTGATCGTCGGCCATCTGTGCGTCGAGCCGTTCGGTGACGGTACGGCCGAGATCGCGGTGGCCGTCGCCGATGCCTGGCAGCACCATGGGGTCGGGCGGGCGCTCTTCGTGGAGGCCGTCAAATGGGCGCGACGGCACGACGTCCAGGTCCTCGTCGCGAGTGTCCGCTGGAGCAACGCGCCGATGGTCCGCCTCCTCCGGTCGGTCGGCCGCCCGGTCAGTTTCGGCCCCGACGACGCCGGCGTCGTCGACGCGCGCATCCTCGTTGCCGCGCCGCTACCGGAAGCGGCCTGAGGCCAAACCCGGCTCGAGCTCGAGGCACCTGCGGCCCCGTATCGAAGCGCCGGCGGACGTTCGAGCCTCGCCGGCGCGTGTCATCACCCAGGATCAGCGAGCGATCACGACCGTGGCCTGGGCATGCGTCGCGACGTGCGCCGAGGTGCTGCCCTGGAAGAACCGAGCAAGCGCGGCCTGGTCCCGGGTCCCCACGACGATCGTGTCGAACCGGCCCATCTCCGCGACGCGCTCGATGGTGCGGGCGGGATCGCCGGATGACTCGATCAGCTCCGCCTTGATGCCCTGACGAGTTGCGATCTCGCGAGCGTCCATGAGCTCCCGGTCGTGCACCGGCTTGTCGTCCCACGGATCGACGGGCATCCGACCCGCACGGCGCGGGATGACGCTCACGATCGCGAGCGATGCGTCGAACTGCTTCGCCAGGTCGATGGCGGTGTCCAGCGCGCGACGCGCCGGCTCGCCACCGTCATAGGCGACGAGGATGTGCTGCATGTCGGGCCTCCTTGTGCATCCGGTGCTCCGAACGCCCGGAGGGTCCGCCCACGTCGAAGGCCGGGCCATGGCCCAACGTCACCTGGATGCGGGCCATCGGGCATCCTGTGGTAGCAAGCGCGCGCCGGCCGCCCAGGCGTCAGGTGCCGTCGCCTCCAGACGGGCCGCCTCGGCCGCGACGAGGCGGCCGAGCGGGTCGTCGGCGGGTTCCCCGCGTCGGCCGTGGGCGCGCCGCGTCACGGCGTCGCGCACGAACGCGGCGAAACGATCGATCGGCGTGGCTCCGGCCAGCCGCGCCTCGAAGCCGGGCGTGAAGTCAACCTCGACCATCAGCCGGGCGAAGAACGCACCGACGACATCGGCGCCCTCGTCCCAGCCCTGGGAATGGCCGCCGCGCCGCAGGATCGGAGCCGGTGATGCGAAGGCGGCGATCACCGCATCGTCGACGCCCGCCGCGTCCAGCCGCCCACCGAACGTCAGGTAGTCGTTCGTGACGCCGAGTCGATCGATGAGCCGGATCGAGCCCCAGGAGAACGCTCCGGTGAGCGGCATCGGCGTCGCGCGCGAGAGCACCTGGCGCACGCCACGGCCCGCGTCGGTCACCCAATACTCGACAGCCTCGGGGTCGTAGTGCTGCAGCGTCGGGACGGCCCGCAACGCGACGAGCAGGTATGCGGGGCCGGGGCCATTCGGCAGGTCGGCATGGGCCCGGAAGCCCCACGAGGCAAGCCGCCCGCTCGCCTCGTCGAGGGGCACCCGCGCGTCGTCGTCGCGCCGGCCGGCCGTCGGCCGGGCGTCGGTCAGCCCGCCCACTCGGCGGTCCAGCGCAGGTCGTCGCCCTCGAGGAGCGGCAGGAGGACGCGTTCCTCGCGCTCGAGGCACGAGCGGAGCAACGCTTCCAGGGCGTAGAGGTCGCAGCGCACCTCCGCGATGGCCTCGCCGGACGGGCCGTGCTCGAGGTGGACGCGGTGGGCGCGCAGTCGATGGATCTGTTCGGTGATCTGCTGGTGATCGAACCGGACGAGGCGGGTCGCCCAGGGCGTCCGCGCGCGTTCGTCGATCTGCGGGAAGAGCCAACGCTCTTCCCAGGTCATATGCGGGGTCACGCTGCCTTCGAGCCAGTCGATCGTCGCCGCGATGCGATGCGCCAGCCGTTCGACCGAGAGGGCCGACAGCTGCTCGGCCAACTCGTGGAGCTGATTGAGGCCGCCCGCCAGCTCGTCGTGCTCGTGTTCGAGGAAGGACCGGATCATCGCCTGGCCTTCCGTGGCGGTCGTCGTCATGGCCATGCCTCCTTGGCGGCCGGATCGATGCCGGTTCGCGCACGTTCACGATGGGATCGGCGGATGGCGGCCGCCAGTGCCGGGCGGCGCTCCTGGCCGGGTCAAGACCGTGACTTTCACGCGCCATCCGGCACGCCTCGTCGGGCCGAATGGCCGTTCGGATCGCACCTCTTCCGCGGCTACAAGTGACACATCAACCAAGTACCGCAGCGACCGAGGGGTCGCGCAGGCAGCAATAGAGGTGCAGTGATGGAAGCCATCCTCACGAAGGCACAGCAGGGTGCGATCGCGGTCCTCCGCGTGGCCACCGGCATCGTGTTCCTGACCGCAGGACTCGAGAAGTTCCTTGGCGCTGAGCCGTTCAGCGCTGCAGGGTTCCTCAAGGCCGGCACGCTCGGTTCGCCGTATCTGGGCACGGCCGCCGACGGCGTGGTCTACAACCCGACGCACGACTTCTGGGTCAACCTGGCCGGCAATGCGACGCTCATGCCGTTCATCAACTGGATGGTCGTCGCGGGTGAGATCACGATCGGCACGCTGCTGATCCTCGGTCTGTTCACCCGGTTCGCGGCGATCGCGGGCACGCTGATGATGGCCCTGTTCTTCGTCGCCTCGTGGAACTTCGCGCTTGGCATCGTCAACGAGCAGCTCATGTACGGCATCGTCACCGCCGTCCTCGGCGTCGTCGCCGCGGGCCACTACTACGGGCTGGATGCGGTCCTCGAGAAGGCCGCGACCATCCGCCGGGCACCCCAGCTGCGGTACGTGATGGGATGACCGGTGACCGGGGCGGAGGCTGAGCCGCCCCGATCGCACCTCCGACAGCGGGCCTTCGGGCCCGCTGTCGTCATGTCCGGCGCCCGCGCCGACCGCCCTCGCTCGGGGCGCCGAGGTCCCAGCGCGATGTGACCAGTGGCCTGTCGCGCCCGGGACCTTCCGCATTGGTTCGACCACACGACGCTCCCGAGGATGACCCCATCGAAGACCAGACCGGCAGATGGTCCGGCTGGCGACCAACGTGGAGGTTGGAGAGATGTCTGGGAACCGCAGGTATTCGGTGCCGATCGCGATCGTCGCGGCCGTGCTTGCCGTGGTGTTGTTCAACCCCTGGTTCGTGCTGGATGAGGGCACGCTCCGTCAGGTCCTGACGGTCGCCTTCTGGGTCAGCTTCCTGGCCCTGCTCGTGGTCCTGTTCCAGGAGCGCCGCGAGGTCGGCGCCGAGGACGTCGAGATCGAGGGTCCCGCGTTCACGCGCTTCCTGTTCCACAACTCGAAGGCCGGCCTGTTCTGGCTCCCGATCCGGCTGTTCCTCGGCTTCAACTGGCTCGAGGCCGGCTGGCACAAGGCGACCAGCGACGGCTGGATCAACAACGGCGGCTCGGCCCTCGCGGGTTTCTGGAAGGCCGCCGTGGCGGTGCCCGATCAGGGCCACGCGGCGATCACCTACGACTGGTATCGGGACTTCCTCAACGTCTTGCTGAACGGCGGCCACGAGGCGTGGTTCGCTTGGTTGATCACCTTCGGTGAGATGGCCGTCGGGCTCGGACTGATCTTCGGGTGCCTGACCGGTATCGCGGCCTTCTTCGGAGCCCTGATGAACATGTCGTTCCTGCTGGCAGGCTCGGCATCGACCAACCCGGTCCTGTTCACGATGGCCATCGGGATCATCCTTGCGTGGCGGGTCGCCGGCTACTACGGCATCGACCGCTACCTGCTCCCGGCGCTGGGTGCGCCATGGCGGCCCGGCAAGGTCTTCGGTCGGCAGCCCGCGTCGGCCCCGGCGACAACGTGATGGTCGGCCACGGTCCGTTCCCCGTCGAGGGAACGCCGGCCGCGGCGATGGAGATCCGGCCGGCCCCCGAGGCCGGCCGGATCCGTCGTGTGCTGCTGGCGACGGACCTTGGATCCGCCTCGGACCTGGCGACCGACTGGGCCTTCGACCTGGCCCGGCTGCATGGCGCGGCGCTGCTGGTCGTCAGCGTCATCGACGAGGACGACCTGGTCCCGGCCGGCGCGGTCGGACGGTCGCCCCGCTGGGACCAGATCCGGGACGACCGGCAGGACGCCGCCCAGCGACTCGTCGAGCTCGGGCGCGCGAACGGGATCGACGTCTCGTTCCTGGTGTGGACGGGCAATGTCGCGGACTCGATCGTGGCGGCCGCGCAGTCCGAATCCGCGGACGTCGTGATCGTCGGATCGCACGGGCGCGGTCGGCTCGGCCGGCTCCTGCTCGGATCCGTCTCCGAGGCGGTGACGCGACGCGCTCCCTGCCCGGTCCTCGTCGTGCGCCCGCGCGGAACCGCCGGAATCTCCTGATCCCGGCGGCGTAGCTTCTCTTTCGTCTCCAACTGTCACTGGGAGATCCCCGATGCTCGAGACAGCCCAGCCCAAGGTCCCGACGCCTCCTGCCTCCCGCGAGCCCGACCCCGGAGCGACGGAGGAACGGTCCGCCCTCACGCGACGTGGGTTCCTCCGCGGCGCCGCCGCTACGGGCGCGGGCCTCGTCGCGATCGGCATCGCTGCGTGTGCTCCGGCGGCCAGTGCCACGGGCTCGTGGGCGTATGGCCAGGGCATCCCGTCGACAAAGCCGAGCGGGCAGCCGGCGCCATCGGGTGCGCCGGCGTCCGCCGCCCCGTCGACCGGCCCGTCTGCCACGCCGGGCCACGATCATGGCTCGCCCGCGCCGTCCGCGTCGCCCGGCGCGAGCTCGACCGTCGACCACGACGCCAACGCCAAGGCGGTCGTCGATCGCTTCCTCGGTGGGGAGGGTGCGTCGCTCGAGGGCGCCGGCAACCAGCCCTTCGAGCCGAAGGTCGTCGGTGACACCAAGGTCTTCGACATGACCGTCGAGGAGATCCAGCACAAGATCGACGCCCAGAAGGATCCCGTTGCCGCCCTCGGCTTCAACGGGACGTGGCCGGGGCCGCGCCTGACGGTCGTCGAAGGCGACAAGGTCCGCGCGACCTTCACGAACAACATGCACGAGTCGACCGGCATCCACTTCCACGGCCAGGTCCTGCCGAACGCGATGGATGGCGTGCCGCACATCACCCAGGACCCGATCCAGCCCGGATCGAGCTTCACCTACGAGTTCGTGGCCAAGACCACCGGCTCGCACATGTATCACTCGCACCACAACGCGACGGACCAGGTCGGCCGCGGGCTGCTCGGTGCGTTCATCGTCGAGCCGAAGGATCCGAACCAGCGGTACGACAAGCTCTACGGCGCGACGCAGGACATCGTCTGGATCAGCAACGACGCGATCGGCGGGTTCACCATCAACGGCCGCGGCTTCCCGGCGACGTCGCCGATCGTCGCCTCGCTCGGCGAGACGATCGTGATCCGGTTCATGAACGAGGGGAACATGACCCACCCGTGGCACCTCCACGGGATGCCGATGCACGTTGTCGCACGCGACGGTCGTCCGCTCGGGACGGCTGCGTTCACCTGCGACACGCTCGGCGTCAACCCGGGCGAACGGTGGGATGTCGTCATCAAGTGCGATGCGCCAGGAGCGTGGGCGTTCCACTGCCACATCCTCCAGCACGCTGAAGGGCCCGACGGCATGTTCGGGATGGTCACCGCCCTCGTCGTGAAGGACGCGAACTCGGCGTCGGCACCGGCGACGACCTCGGCAGCCGCCGCCTCCACGGTCTCCGCCCGCCCGGCCTCGGCGACGTTCGAGTGCCCGATCCCGGGCTCCCTGTAGTCACGGCCGCGGTTGATGGCCTCGGGTCGGCGCAACGGCGACGACCCGCTCATCCCAGCTCGTTCGCGATCATCGCGAGCGCAGACGCGATGGCCACCAGCGCGAACGCGCCGATAAGCACGCCCGAACCGATATTGATGCGCTGGATCCAGCTCGAGGTCATCCGGCCGCGCAGCCGCCCGACGACGGTCGTCAGGACGACCCACCACGTCGCGGATCCGAGGAGGACGCCGACCACGACGGAGGCGGCACCGCCCGTCGCGCCAGTCGTGACGCCAAGCCCAGCGAAGAGCGCCCCGAAGGAGAGGATCGTCATCGGGTTCGCCATCGTCAGCGCCAGGATCGAAAGGTAGGCCCCCGCGTAGCCGCGACGACCAGTCGGAGCCGGGGTGGCCGCCTCGGTCGGACTCGATCGGATGGTCTGCCAGGCCAGCCCCAGCAGGAAGACGCCACCCGCGAGGCCGAGGGCGACCCGGGCGTTAACGAGCACGTCGGTGATCGCCGCCAGGCCGAACGCCGCGATGGCGCCGTAGGTCGCGTCCGCGGTCGCGACCCCGAAGCCGGACACGAGCCCGTACAGGCGACCTTGCGCGATCGTGCGCCGGATCACGAGCAGCGAGATCGGCCCGACCGCCGCCGCGATCGTGAAGCCCAGGATGAAACCGCGGAGGACGAGCGCGGGGTCCACGGATGCTCCTTGTGCTGATGCCATGAAAAAACGCCTCGGCTTTCGCCGGGGCGTCTCGTCGTGTCGGGTGGTCGCCCATTCCGGGCGCGCGCCGTCAGGTCGAGGTAGCCCGGGCGGGCTCCTGGTTGGTGACGCGCGCTTGGTCCGGGGTCGTCGACATCTCGGCGCAGGGTGGGGGACGAGCCGACCCGGTGTCAATGGGCTCGCTAGGCTTGCTCGATGACGTCCTCCGGCCGACCACTCAAGGTCGGTGTCCAGCTCCCCGAGGTCGAGCGCGAAGTGCGCTGGCCCGAGCTGCTCGACATGACCCGCGCGATCGAGGACGTCGGCTTCGACTCGGTGTGGGTCGGCGAGCACCTGCTCTATCGCTGGCCCGATCGACCGGCTCGCGGCCCATGGGAGGCCTGGACGCTGCTCGCTGCGATCGCCGCAGTCACCCGCCGGATCGAGCTCGGGCCGCTCGTCGCCTGCACCAACTTCCACAACCCGGCGATGCTCGCGAAGCAGGCCGCGACCCTCGACGAGATCAGTGGCGGCCGCTTCGTCCTCGGCCTCGGTGCCGGCTGGAACGAGACCGAGTTCCGCGCCTTTGGCTTTCCCTACGACCACCGCATCGACCGGTTCGACGAGGCCTTCACGATCATCCGGTCGCTGCTCCGCGATGGGGCGATCGACTTCGACGGACGCTGGTACCAGGCCCGCGACTGCGAGCTCCTCCCGCGGGGGCCGCGACCGGGCGGGCCGCCGCTGATGATCGGCTCGATCGGTCCGCGGATGCTGCGCGCCACGATGGCCCACGCGGACAGCTGGAACTGCTGGTTCAAGGACGTCGACAACCGGCCGGCCGGCGTGCCCGCGGTCCGGGCGCTCGTCGACGACGCCTGCCGTGAGGTCGGGCGCGACCCGGCCGCGGTCGAACGAACGGTGGCGGTCCTCGTTCGGCTCCCCGGCGGGACCGGCCGCCTCCAGGGGGATGCTGCCCAGGCGGCGATCCCGCCGGTCGAGGGTGATCCGGGATCGATCGCCGAGATCCTTCGCGGGTTCGCGCGCGAGGGCATCGGGCACGTCCAGCTGGTGCTCGACCCGATCACGCGCGAATCCATCGAAGCGTTCGCACCGGTGCTGGTGGCGCTCGATCATGGGGATACCGAGCAGCCGTGAGGCGCGGAACCGCCCCGCGACGGTATAGCCCGGTCGGCGGCGTGGTCATGCCCCGATCGGGTGGTCGGTGGCGTGAATCCCACGTGCTAGCATCCCAGCCGCGATGCGAACCGCCGATCGTCGCGTGCCGTTTGGCCGAGGTCGATGGCTGGCCGCCGCGATCGCGATCGGGGTTTTTACCGTCGGTTGCGGTGGCGGAGCGCCGTCCGCGGCCCCGGTCGTCACGCCCGCCCCGACCCCTGCGCCGACCCCGATCGCGCACCTCACCGTGCCCGTCCAGGCGGATGCCGTCTTCCGTGCGATGGTCGCCTCCGGGCTCAAGATCGCGACGAACAATGCGAGCACGGGCGGACCGGGCCATGAGCCGGTGAAGACGATCAACGCCACCTACGCGGGCTGGCCGCTCGCGATCAGCGAATACAGCACGCCCGGCTCGCTGTTCGCCGCCGTAGGCTGGAAGAGCGGCAGCATCCCGGGCCAGGGCGAAGCGCCCATCGCGATCGCCGGCGAGAACATCCTGATCGAGTGGGGCCCGACGACCGGAGCCTCACCGAGCCGGCCCGACGGCACGCAGATGGAGGCGGCCGAGGTCCTGGCGAATGCGCTCAACGCGCTCGTCTCGCCCCTGTCGCTCCGAACGATCGTCCCGATCCCGGGCGTCACCCCCAATCCGACCCCCGCTCCCACGCCGCAGGCGACGCCCAAGCCGACCGTTAAGCCCGGGGCGACGCCCAAGCCGACGGCCAGGCCGAAGGCGACTCCGAAGCCGACGACGAAACCGTGACGCTGCGCCCGCGGCCGACGCGCTCCCGTCCGGCCGCCAGTCGTGGCAGCGACGACGTCTCGGCGCTCGACAAGCGGATCATCGAGCACCTGCAGGCCGACGGCCGCCGGCCGTTCACTCAGATCGCTGCCGACCTCGGCGTCTCTGAGGCGGCCATTCGCGCGCGCACCAACCGGCTGATCGAGCGAGGCATCCTCCAGGTCGTGGGTGTGACCGACCCGCTCAAGCTCGGCTTCCACCAGATGGCGATGATCGGGATCCGCTGCGAGAGCGCGAAGCTGATCGAGGTCGCCGAGCAGCTGGCCGCGATGCCCGAGGTCGACTACGTCGTCATCACGGCCGGCTCGTACGACCTCCTGATCGAGACGGTGTGCGAGGACAACGACGCACTCCTCGCGTTCCTGGCGGACCGGCTGCGCGCCATCGACGGCGTCCGCGAGACGGAGACGTTCGTCTATCTGCGGCTGGTCAAGCAGACCTACCAGTACGGCACCCGCTGACCCTGTCCGTCGCCGGCGCCTGCCGCCGGCGCGAATCCCCCACGGGCCCGGAACTGCACCGCTGCGACCGGCTCCCGACTCGACCGCACCGGACCCCCACCGTTCTCGTTGACCGACGGCACCGCGGTGCTAGGCTGCGCGCCGGATTGACGCCGAACGGCGGCTAAGATGGCCACGCGGCATGGCGCAGGATGCGCCCGGCCGGTACCAGCGAGGACGAGCGTGCCGATCACCCCGGTCCTGATCCTGATCGGCCTGGCCGTCGTCGCGAACCTCGTCCTGATGGCGCTGATCATCGTTCCGCCGATGCTCGGGCGGCGGAGCCCGGTCGCCGACGAGCGCGAACCCGGGGTCGATCCGGAGCGCCGCGCCGCGCAGGCAGCCGTGATCGGCGGGATCGAGGGCTCCGTCGAGGCGGGCGAGGTCCCGACCAGGACCTACGACCGTGTCGTCCGGGTGGTCGCCTGGGTGTTCATCCTGACCACGACGGCCATCGTTGCGGCGACCGGCCTGTGGCCCGATACGCAACCGGCGATCTTCGTCCTCCTCGCGTTCTCCGGGCTCTTCGTGCTCGTCGTGCACGACCTCCTGCCGGAGGACACGCTCGGGCCGGCGAAGTTCGTGGTCGAGGGCTCTGTCGCCATCACGGTGGCCACGTTGCTCGTCGCCCTGACCGGCGGACAGTCCAGCCCGTTCTTCTTCGCCTTTCCCCTGATCGTCGGTGGCGCGGCACTCGTCGTCAGCCCGCCGATCACGGTGGCCCTGACGGGCGCGGCGGCCCTGGGATACGTGCTCGCGGTCCTGGCGGGCTCCCCGCCCGACTCGATCGGACCGGCGACGGCGGCGACCGTCGGCGTCAACCTGACGGCGCTGATCCTACTGGCCTACGTGGCCATGGTCATCGCCCGGGCGCAACGTCGGAGCCGGGATGCCGCGATCCGGCTCTCGACGGTCGACTCGCTGACCGGCCTCTTCAACCGCACGTTCTTCTTTGCCGCCATCGACCGCGAGATCGCGCGCAGCGCGCGGTCAGGGCGCGGCTTCTGCCTCCTGATGATGGACCTCGACGAGCTCAAGGCCATCAACGATCGGGTCGGCCACTTCCACGGCGACCGCGTGCTCAGGGCGGTCGGCGAGGTCATCCTGTCAGGCGTCCGCCAGATCGACACCGCGGCCCGCTACGGCGGCGACGAGTTCGTCGTGCTCCTGCCGGAGACCGATCCGACCGGCGCCTTCGTCCTGGCCGAGAAGATCCGGCTCGGGGTCAGCGGCGTCGCGATCGAGCTGCCGGGGGGCGCGCCGCGACCGTCTCTCTCGATCGGCGTGGTCAGCTACCCGGACGATGGCCGCACCGCCGACGAGCTGATCATCAGCGCCGACGGCGCGATGTACGCATCGAAGCGAGCGGGAAAGGACCGCGTCACGGGCACGCCATTGCACGAGGCGGGGCGACCGGCGACGCCGGTGTAGCATCCCGGTCGTGAGCCACAGCGACCGCGAGCTCCAGGCCATCCTCGCGGCTGCGCTCCAGCACGCCGACGGGTCCGTCCCGGCGCTCGGCGCCGTCTAGGGGCCGGTCATCGCGAGCCGAGAGGTCGCCTGGACGACCTCAGCCCGACCGTCCGACCGCAACGCGCCCGCCCGGCTGGGCTATGCCCTTTGGCATCTCTTCACATCGGTCGACTTCGCGGTCATCCAGATCATCCTTCTCGTGCTGATGGCGGTCGTCGGGATGACGATCCGCCAGATCCCCGATTTCGCCTTTCGCTCGGCGACCGACTACGCCGCGGCGCTGGACGACATCCACGCTCGCTACGACCCGCTGCTCGGGGCTGCCATGGTCGACGTCCTCGACCGGCTCTGGGTCTTCACGATCTTCAAGTCGCCGTGGTTCAGCGTCGCGCTGGTCGTCCTGATCGTCTCGATCGTCGTCTGCACGCTGGACCGGACGCCTCGGCTCTGGCGCGGCGTCGCCGAGATCCGCGTCGCCCAGCCCGAGCCCTTCTTCGATCCGATCCTCCCCGACCGAGCGGCGATGACCGCGGTGCCCGTCGAGTCCGTGCGCCAGGTGCTCAAGCGAACCGGGTTCCATGTCCGCGAGGAGACCGCACCGGACGGGACGCGCTACCTGTACGGCGACCGACACCGATACACGAAGCTCGCAACGCTGCTGACGCATCTCGGGCTGATCCTGTTCCTCATCGCCGCCGCGGTGACCGCCCGGCTCGGTGACGAGCAGGGCCTCGTGGTCGCTGAGGGCAGCTCGCTGACCGTCCAGCCGATCGGCACGCCGGGGCTGCTCCTCGTGAAGAACATCGCGTTCGCGGCGCCCGGCCTCGACAGTGGCCAGGCGACGGACTACACGACCGACCTCGCCGTCTACCAGGACGGCAAGCAGATCGCCCGCAAGACGATCAGGGTGAACGACCCCCTGTCCGTGGCGGGGTACACGTTCCACCAGAACGGCTTCGGCCCCGCCCCGCACCTGGTGCTGAAGGACGCGGCGGGCGAGACCCTCTGGGATGCGCCGGTGCCGATGACCGACCAGGTCCAGGGCCTGCCATACGCGACGCTCGGCGTGCCGGGGCGCGACCTGGGCCTGCAGCTCCTCCTCGATCGTGCCGAGGACGGCACGGCGGTCGTGATCGCGCTCCCGTACCGGGTGACCGGGACAGGCACGGACGGCCAGCCGCTCGCGCAGTCCTACGAGGCCGTCCAGCTCCAGCCGGGCCAGACCCGGGTCTCGCAGCAGCTCGACCTGTCGATCGGCCTCACCAACGTCGGCGAGTACTCGTTGCTCATCGCCAAGCGCGACCCCGGGCAGGGCATCGTCTGGATCGCCTTCGCGAGCCTGATCGCCGGCATCCTGATCACGTTCTGGCGCCCGCGCCGCCGCGTCTGGACCCGGCTGTCGCCCGATGGCCAGCTGGGGATCGTCTGGCGCTCCGATCGGTACGTGGACGACGAGCGCGAGTTCGGCGGCCTCCTCGACCGGCTCGTGGCAGCTCGCCGCCCGACCTGACGGCCGGCCGCGGACGCTCCCCGGGCGATCGCTGGGCGATACGCGAGACCTGCCGACTGCGGCCCCGCCAGCCAATCGTTCGCGAGGCACAACGTTCCGGGTCGCGGTCGGGTACTGAACCGCAACCCACCAACTGCTAGGCTCGCGACAAGCTGCCACGCTGGCGTTTCGTCGCGCGCCGGGCTCCGCGCGACTGGGCAAGCCGGCTCGTCTGATCGATGCCGTGCTTCGTCGACACGAGGAGACCGATGACCGCTCGACAAGCCGCCATCTCGGACATCGCAACACATCGGGTCGCCAAGACCCAGGACTACCTCAAGGACGCGGGCGCCGACATCTACGGCGACTACGTCTTCAACGAAGCGGCCCAGAGCCAGTACCTGGCGAAGCCCATCTTCCGCAAGCTGCGCCGCACCATCGAAGGCCACGAGCCATTCGATCCGGCGATCGTGGACGCGGTCGCGCACGGCGTGAAGGAATGGGCGCTGGCCCACGGCGCGACGCACTACACGCACTGGTTCGTCCCGATGACCGGGTCGACGGCCGAGAAGCACGACTCGTTCCTGACGCCGACCGGGGACGGCCACACGATCGCGGAGTTCTCGGGTCGCAACCTGGTCCAGGGTGAGCCGGACGCGAGCTCGTTCCCGTCGGGTGGCCTGCGGGCCACGTTCGAGGCCCGCGGCTACACGGGCTGGGACGTCACGAGCCCGATCTTCCTCCAGGTCGAGCCGAACGGCGTCACCCTCACGATCCCGACCGCCTACGTCTCGTACACGGGCGAGGCGCTCGACTTCAAGGTGCCGCTCCTCCGCTCGCAGGAGGCGCTCGGCGCCCAGGCGCTCCGGGTGCTGCGCTGGTTCGGCAACACCACGGCGAACCGCGTCCTGACCAACATCGGCCCCGAACAGGAGTACTTCCTCGTCGATCGGCGGCTTGCGGAGCAGCGACCCGACCTCGTCCTGACCGGGCGGACGCTCTTCGGCGCCCCGTCGCCGAAGGGCCAGGAGCTCGAGGACCAGTACTTCGGCCCGATCCGCGAGCGCGTCCTCGCGTTCATGATGGATCTCGATCGCGAGCTGTGGCGGCTCGGCATCCCGGCCAAGACCCGCCACAACGAGGTCGCCCCGGCCCAGTTCGAGATGGCGCCGGTCTACGAGGCGACGTCGGTCGGGTCGGACCACAACATGGTCGTCATGAGCCTGATGCGGCGGCTGGCGGCCAGGCACGACCTGATGTTCCTCATCCACGAGAAGCCGTTCGCCGGCATCAACGGGTCGGGCAAGCACAACAACTGGTCGATGGCGACCGACGACGGGGAGAACCTGCTTGACCCGGGCAACGACCCGCACGCCAACGCCCAGTTCCTCGCGTTCCTGCTGGCCGTGATCCGAGGCGTCAACGAGCACGCGGACCTGCTTCGGGCGAGCATCGCCGACGCGGGCAACGACCATCGACTCGGGGCGAACGAGGCGCCGCCGGCGATCGTCTCGATCTTCCTCGGGGCTCAGCTCGTCGACGTCATCGGCCAACTCGAGGCCGGCCCGGCGGCCGCCTCGAAGCATGGTGGGGATCTGACGCTCGGCGTCACCTCACTGCCGGTCCTCGCAGCCGACGCGACGGACCGCAACCGGACCTCGCCGTTCGCCTTCACCGGCAACAAGTTCGAGTTCCGGGCCGTGGGTTCTTCGGCACCGATCTACTGGCCCCAGACGGTCCTCAACACGGCCGTCGCAGACTCGCTCCGGAAGCTCGCCGACGAGCTTGACAAGCTCGACCACGGCGATTTCGAGAGCCTCACGCGGATCCTGTCGGGCATCGTGGTCGCCAACAAGCAGGTCCTCTTCGAGGGCAATGGCTACTCGGAGGCGTGGCACGCCGAGGCGGAGAAGCGCGGCCTGCCGAACAACAAGACGACCGTCGACGCGCTGCCGGCACTGACGACGGCAAAGGCGAAGGAGCTGTTCTCGGGTCTCGGCGTCCTGTCCGAGCGCGAGCTCGCCTCGCGCGTCGAGATCAACTGGGAGCGCTACGTCAAGATCGTCGATATCGAGGCCAACTGCGCGATCGACATCGCCTCGACGCTGATCCTCCCGGCCGCCGCGCGGTACCTGGGAGAGCTCAACCAGGCGCCGTCGTCCAAGGGCATCAACGCCATCTGCCAGCGGATCTCGGGTCTCGCCGACTCGATCGTCGACGCGATCGGCGACCTGGAACACGCCCAGCACGAGGCACATGAGGCCGGCACGGTGCGTGCGGAGGCGACCGCCTTCGCGACCGAGGTCATCCCGGCACAGGCGCGTCTCCGGACGGTCGTCGACGAGCTCGAGACGGTCGTCGCCGACGACCTCTGGCCTCTGCCGAAGTACCGCGAGCTGCTCTTCCAGTACTGACACCGATCGGCCGCGCGCGGCAGCTGCCGTTCTCACGCCCGGTCGGGCCCGCCTCGGCCGCGACCGACACCGCGGCGCCCCGGATCGACGGCGTCGGTGCGCGCGGCGTCGCCCGCGTGAGACGCAACGCCCGCCCGTTCCGCCATCATATGGAAGCCAAGCGGGCCGATTGGGACGAGCACCGGACGCAGGTCTCGGACTGGGAGGTCGACGCTATCTCGATCAGCTCTAGAGGGGCCGCTCGTCCATGGATACACCGACGCTCGTCGGGACCGGGTTCGTCATCCTCGGTGCCGTCATCTGGATCCTGTGTGCGTACTACTGCTACCAGGTCGCGCCGAACTTCCGTCGCCGGCCGGCGGTCTGGGGTGTCCTCGGGATCATCTTTGGCCC
>Ga0306920_100006348_pt1 | contig 15415 bp, 19 predicted proteins | sample flu12Cox44000170_FD_204666 | JGI IMG/M metagenome (GOLD analysis project Ga0306920, IMG submission 204666) | Lab enrichment of tropical soil microbial communities from Luquillo Experimental Forest, Puerto Rico - flux4day.12C.oxic.44.000.170 (v2)... | ecosystem: Environmental > Terrestrial >... | reverse complement strand
TTGACCGAAACGCCAGCAGCGGCGGATGGCCTGGTAGTACTGTTCGTAGCTGTAGCCGAGACCGACAAAAGCCATGCGGGCGCAGGACTGGAAGTTCATGCCGAACCCGGCCAGCGATGCTTTGGTGACCAGGATGCGGCTGCGGGTTTCGGCGAAGTCGAGCAGGGCGTTCGCTTTGGCTTCGGGTTCCCAGGAGCCTTCGACGTTGACGGCGTCGGGCAGGCGGGCGGCGACGGCCCGGGCCTCGTCGTTGAGGCCGCACCAGATCAGCCATTGTTCGTCGGGTTCTTGGTCGACCAGGGCGATAGTGGTGGCAACCCGGTCAGCGAGGGTGTCGCGCCGGACCTGGGTAGCTTCGGTGATGCCTCGCAGCTCGAGGGCGAACAGCCGGTCGGCGGGCCGCCAGCCGGTTTCGACCAAATGGGAATCGATAATCAGATCGGGGAGCAGGTAGCCGTCGTCGGCGAAACCGAGATCGGATGGCAGTTTGACAGCCATGGCCCACGATGAGAGCCACCGGTAGAACGGCCGGTGGGCGTGTCGTTTGAGCCGGTAGCGCATGAACTGGCCGCGGTTGTCGGCGATAAAAAACGTGGATCGCATCTCGGACGGTTTCATGACACCGAGGAAGTCGGCGTGGTTGCAGAGTTCTTCGAGGTCGTTGGGCGCCGGGGTGGCGGTGCAGGCCAGCCGCCATGGTGTTTGAGCGAAAGCAGCCACAAGAGCCTTTTTGGTGGTCCCAGAGAATGATTTGAGGATGGATGATTCGTCGAGGACGACAGCACCGAAGGCGGCCGGGTCGAACCGGTCGAGGCGTTCATAGTTGGTGATAGTGATCGTGTCGGAGGCTTCGTCCTGGTGGCGGGCGTACACGATGGGGACGCCGATGCGGGCCGCCTCGGCGATCGTCTGATGGGTGACGGCCAGGGGGGCGAGCATGAGGGCGCGTTGGCCGGACAGGCGGGCCCATTCGATCTCCATGCGGGTTTTGCCTAGCCCGGTGTCAGCGAAAATGGCGGCCCGGCCTTTGCGGACCGCCCAGACCACGATGGCCCGTTGAAAGTCGAACAACGACGGGTGAATATCGGCCGGGTCGACGGTATGTCCGGAATCGACACTGGCGCGATGTTTGCTGGCCAGGAACGCCCGATAGTTTTGCCACCCGAAATACGGTGTCGTTTCGCTCACGGCAACTTGTGACCTTGGGCCTCGGGCAGGTTGTCGTAATAGTCGACGGGTGGACCGGTTTCGACTGGCCGCCTCGAGGGTTTGCGGGACTTGAAGGTCGAGGGTCCGGGGCCGGTGGGCGCGGGCACAGGCGGGTGTGACGCGCCGGCATCCACGGCCGTAGCGGACACGGCTGGTGGTGGCACCGGCCCCGGGGTCTTATGGGCGTGAAAGGCGGCGACGGTGTTGAACAGCCGACCGCAGGAGCACCGGTACGTGTCGCCGTCCTTGTCTTCCCGGGTGACGATCATCTCGTGGGTTTCGACGGGCTCGGGTTCGATGATGTCGATGCTGCCGTCGCCCTCGTAGTCGACGGGGATATCCGCCGGGAGTTTTTCGATCCCGGAGCGGCGCAGGCCGAGACTGAGCGCACATTTGGAGAGCATGGTGGTGGGCATGTCCGCCCACGTTTTGAGGAGTTCGCCTTTCTTGTCGCGCTGGGCGAACTCGGACCAGGGGGCGGTGCCGTTGACCGGGACGACGTCGCCGGCGATGTGGATGAGATAGCGGGCGGCTCTCGGGTGGCCGCCTTCGTCCTCGCAGTCCCAGGCGTCGATCCAGATTCGCTGCCCGTCGCGGTCGGTCCATTTTGGGCGGGGTCCGGTGTAGTGGGGGCCTTCGATGCCGACCACTTTCCCGGTACGGCGGGCCAGGGCCAGGCGGCCGTCGATGGTGACCTGGGGCCGGTAGACGGTGCGGCCGACCCGGTTGTCGTACCGGTCGATCAAAACGATTTCGGGCGGGTTGGAGAAGGGGGTGAGCTGGAGGTGGTGGGCGGCTTCGGCGAAGTAGTCGAGGTCGAGGCGGGTGGCGTTGGGGGCGAGTTTTTCGGCCAGGAGGCGCCACCGGTCGGATTGGCCGGCGGGGCGGACCACATCGGGGACGGCGGTCATCGCCGGTTGGCGGGCTGGCCGCCGACTTTGCGAGCGGAGTCGAACCCGGCCCAACGTTCCTGGGCGGCGGAGCGGGACAGTCCGGTGGCGGCGGCGATCTCGGCCCACGATGCGGCCCACTGTTGGGAGGTGCGGCAGGTTTCGACGCCGGCGTCGATGACCAGGTCGAGGGCGGCGCGGACCGCTATGGCGTCGGCCAGGGCGGCAACCCCGGAAGCTTCGATCCTTCTGGTGTAGGCGTTGACGAGACCGAGGAGGGCGGCCCTGAACTTTTCGTCGTCGGTGGCGGCCCGTGGCCGTTTGGGCCGGGCGGGCAGTTGCCCGCATTGGGGGCAGGTGGTGCGGCGTCGTTTGGTGTCCGGATTTCCGGACACCACGGGCTGGGATGCGGCGCTGGCCGACTGGGATGTCATGAGGCGGGTAGCAGGTATGCGAACTGGTCGGGGTTTTGGGCCATGCCGCCGTCGAGCAGCCAGGAGCACAGTTCGGCCATGCATTCGCAGCACAGATCGTGGCCGTGGAAGGTGAAATCGGCGCCGCTCGACTGGCAGTGTTCGCATTTGCGGTCGTGGGAGGGCGGGAACTCGGCCAACCACGTTTCCATGAAGGCGTAGGCGTGGGTTGTCATGACGCCGCGGGGAAGTTGTTGTGGTCGTCCGGATAACTGTGACTATCTTGACCCGTTTTGTCCGATTTTCCGCTGAGGGTGCCGAAGGTGACGCCGAGGGCGTCGGCGAGGCGTTGGATGGTGTCGACGGTGGGGGAGTGTTTGCCGTGCTCGAGGCGCTGGTAGTGGGCGTAGGAGAGTCCGGCGTCGTGGGCGACGTTCTCGCCGCCGCGGTGTTGCTGTTTGCGGATGGCCCGTAATCGGATCCCGAAATCTGGCTGCATGACACTACATTAGCACAGTTTGGCTGGTAGCATGCCGGTCGGTGCATGTTGTGCCGTTGTCGCGGATAACGGTACTTATCCGGAATTGAGAAGGGGCTGCAAATGTCACAAGGTCAAGCACTACTCCTCGCCGTCGGCGGTCTGGCCGCCTGGGCGCTCATCTTCGTCGTCTGGTGGATGCTGGTCGGCTACGGCACCTCGATCGCGGTGCGCACCTACCGGTGGGCCATGCGCCACCACCAGCCGGCGGCGGCCGTCGGGTCGTCGCGGCGGGCGAAGACGGTGAATCTGCCGGCCGGCGGGCTGAACAGTTACGCCAGCCAGCGCAACAACAGGTAGACCAGCTCGGCGGCGGCGGCGATACCGACGGCGATGGCACAGAAGACGATCAGGACCGGGACCCGCCGGTCATGGTCGGTCACCCCTCAGGGCGGCAGTCGGGGCACAGGTCGCGGCTGGCCTCCCAGCCGCCGCTGCGCAACCGCCAGCCGGCGGCCCGGGCCCGGGCCAGGACTTCCAGTTTGGCCGGGCCCGGTTCGGACTCGGCGCCGCACCGGTCGCAGGTGATCAGCCACAGCCGGCTCACTGGTCGTCGTGGCCGTTGGCGGGCAAAAGGTTGACGATGATGGCGATCCCGCCGACCAGGCCGATGGCGGCCAGGATCTCCGAGCTGGCCGACTGGTTCAAGATCAGGACGACGATCGACAGGGCCATGACCACCACGCCCAGCAGGATGAGGGCGACCTGGCGCCGCAGCCGCCACGGCATCAGGGTTTGGGCAGGGTTTCGTGGTTCCAGGCGGGCGGCCGGGTGGCAGTGTCGAGCCACCAGTGGTCGACGGTGCCGTCGTCGCGCTGGGCGTACACGTGATGGGTGTTGTCAACGTAATAGGAGGTCACGTTCTCTCCCTCTAGCAGGGTGGGCGGGGTGGGGGTGTCGGCCAGCTCGCCGGCCAAAGTGAGGATTTCGAGGCGCAGGTCGACCCGGATCTGGCAGGGGCAGGCGGTGGCCGAGAACAGGCGGTGGTAGGCGAACCCGGGCCGGCCGGCCGTGTCGGCCGGGGTGAACGGCCAGCCGTGGCGGCGGTGGCCTTCGGCGTACAGGGCGGCGAGGGCGTCGACCATCGGGTCGGTCATGGGGTCGGCGTAGGGGGCGTCGGCGCAGCCTTCGGTTTCGACGCCGCAGTACTGGCCGTTGCCGACCGCGGAGCCGGCATGCCAGGCCACCGTCTCACTGTCGACGTACTGTTCGATCGTGCCGTCGTAGGCCACCCAGAAGTGGGCGGACACGTCGCCATGCTCGAACGTGTCGTACAGGCTGCCGTTGGCTACGGCATGATGCAACACGAGACCGATGTTCGGCGAGATGGGGCCGCCGGTGTTGCCGGTGATCGGTTTCCATTCGGCGCAGTCGAAACGGGCCATGATCTACCTCCGGGCTAGGGCTTTGAGGTCGCGGTCGGGGCTGGTCAACAGCTCTTTGAAGGTGCGGGCGGGCCGGTTGACGACCAGGGTGACATCTTCGGCGTCATCGTCCGAAATGTCGTAGGTGATGCCCAGGACGCGGACGCCGCCGCCGGGCGGCAGGCTGGCCACATTGAGACGGCCGGACTGGACGACCAGGCCGACGGTGTCGCCCATGTTGGGGTGACCCCAGGTGTAGGCGTCGGGGCTGAGAGTGAGGGTGTAGTGGGGGACCAGGATGGTATCCAGGGCCAGGGTGCCGGAGGCTTTGTCGTTCAGGGTGGATTGGACGGTGACGTCGGCGGCGTCGTCGCCGAGCATCCATAGGCCGGCCGGGGTGGTGATGCTGATGGCGGTCGAGTCCCAGTCTTCGGCGTACAGCTGGGGGGTCGGGTCCGACGACTGGTTGTTGCCGAGGACCCGGACATAGTTGGCGTAGTCGGCGCTGTTGACAGTCCTGGTCAGGGCCTGGACGGTCGACCCGTATTGCAGGACGATGTCGGTGCGGTTGACACCCTGGGCGGGATAGAACAGGCGCAGGTTGTCGGTGACGTCGACCGGGGACGGTTTGACATCCCAGTCGAACCCGCCGATCACTTTGGCCAGGTCGTCGATGGCGGTACCAACATTCTGGGAGCCGTAATAGGTGCGGTCCCGGGCCCGGCCGGACTGGCCGCGCAGGTTGCCGGCCGGGTCGGCCGGGTACAGGCTGACCGGCAAGAACGAGGCGGGCGAGAACGACACTCCCGACGAGGAGTGGGCGTTGACGGCGGCGGCCAGAAGGTCGGAGACGATCAGGTCCTGGTCGCGGCCGACGGCCGTGTACGGGCCGGTACCGGTGAGCAACCGGCGGGCGAGAAGGGCGCCGTAGTCGTGGCAGATGTAGGTGACAGTGTGCGATTCGGTCGAAATCTGGTCTTCGGACTGGGTGATCGGACCCCGAAAAACCGGGAACTCCAGGCCGGTCTGGTCGTCCCAGCGCCAGGCCACCACCTCGTAGAACAGTTCGACGTCGATCAGCCCGGCGGCCTGGGAGTGGCCGTCCAGGGTGAACGTCAGGCTGGCCGGCGTGTTCCAGGCCTGGACGAGTTGGCGGCCGCGGGCGTCGGCCAGCTCGGCGATAATGGTCGACGACAAAGAGGCGGGCACGTATTTGCGGGTGTGCAAGGTCAGCCGCCAGCGGCCCCGGTAGCCGGGCACCGGGTACTGTTGGGGGCCGACCCGCCCCGATACGGCCCCCACCACCAGCGGGCCAACCAGGATCGAGGCGGCGGCGGTAACCGTTTCGAGACTGGTCCGGGCCGAGACGGTGAACGGCCCCAGATTCAACGTGGCGGTGCCGGTCACGGTGCCGGCGCTGCCCGAAACGGTGCCGGAGGCCGTCAACGTCAACGGGCCGAGAGCCACGGTGGCCGAGATGACCCCGCCCGGCGGTAGGCCGCCCGCAGCCGCCGACGGCAGGATGCCGATCGACGACAGCGACGTGGCCAAACCGCCCAGCGCGGTGCCGACGGCCAGGGTGGGAACGTCGACACCGAACACGGTGTGTTGGGGACCGTCGGCCACCCACACCGTCTTGCCGGTCGGGTCGATGTTGATATAGGACGGGCCACCGAACCCGGCGGTCAAGGTGTGGGTGACAGCCAGTGACGCCGTGGAAATAGCCTGGACGGCGCCGCCGCCGCAGGCCACCCAGACGGTAGTGCCATCCGGTGACAGGCACACCCCGAACGGGTGGTTGTTGACGGCAACCGGGGTGACCGCCCCGCCGGCGACCGTGACCACGTTCAGGACACCTGGGGCGCTGTTGTCGGTAACATACAGTTTCGTGCCGTCACCGGTGATAGCAATACCGGTCGGAACCCCGATCCCGCTGATCGGATATTGCAGGGTCATGCTGCCGGCGCCGACGGTGGTATCCATACGCCACACGCCGGTCGAGACGGCGCCGGGCATATACACGTAACGCCCGTCCGGGGACACGCACGGCCAGGCATTGCCGCCGCCGCCCAGGGTGCCGACCCCGAACGCGTATTTGAACGGCGGCCCGCTGATCGGCACCGCGGTCAGGGCGTAGTACTGCGGTTCGAGCACGTACACCTGGGACGAGTCGGGCGCCCAGCACAAGCCGCTACCCGGTGGGGTGGCCGTGGTGTTCAACGGGATGGCCGCCCCGACCGTGCCCGAAGTGAGGTCAACGAAGCACATGGCGTTGTAGCCGAGGACAGCCAACCAATGGCCGTTGGGGGAAACGGCACAAAACTCGACCTGGACGGTGGACGTGTAGGTGAGAACACTGATGGCGCCGACGGCGTCATACCCGTAAATGGTCGACCCGTAATCGCCGAAATAGGCGAGGGTCATGTCAGGTAGCCGTCCTGCCAGGATGCTCGGGCCTGGGTGGCACCACTGGTGGCCGTGCCGGTCAGGGTGATGGTGGCGGTGGTGGCGGCCGGGATGGCCTGCCACGATGTTCGGGTCCAGTCCAGTGACGACAGGCGGGGTTGGGCCGGGTTGCTGTCATAGACGACGGTCCGGTTGTCGGTGTCGATGTCGACGTGATGGCCGGCCGGGATCGTGTAGGTGGACAGAAAGGCCAGCACCCAGGCCGTCCCGCTGGCCGGGGTGATGGTTACCGTCGGGCCGGTGACCGGGCCGGTGACGGTTATCAGCGGTCGTACCGCCAGGACGCCGGCGGTGGTGATGGTGGCCGGTGCGCCCGGGCCGCAGGTGGCCGTCTGGACGGTCGGGTCGTAGGCGACCGGGTCGGCGGCCACGAACTGCAACTGGATGCTGCGTTGGTAGGGACCCTGGATGGGCCACGAGAAACCGGCGGGCCGGACCGTCAATGTGCGTTGGGGTTGGCCGGGCCGGTCCAGGACATAGAACAGTTGGGGACGTCGGGCCGGGTCCATGAATGGGGCGAACCGGGCGGCTACCGCGTCGATCTGGGCGCCGGCCCCGGTCAGGGCTTCGATCTGGGCGGTGATGACCCGGGACCCGAAATATTGGGTGCGGTCGGTCATGCCGGTGTTGTCCGGCCGGCTGGTCATGATCTCGCGGACGGCCGGGAAGGCGATATCCAAGCTGGTACAAAACCAGCCTCCGGTTTCGTCCTGAAAAGCCAGGCTCTCACCGTCGAGTTCGAGCCAGGCCTGCCGGCCGCAACCGCCGACCGGGGTAGCGGAGCCCGCCACCAGCAGCGGGCCGACCGCCACCAGGGCGGTACCGGTGACGGCGTTGGGCGGCGCGATCAGAAACGACAGTCCGCTGCCGGGCCCCATAGACCATGTTGCCGATTGGCTGCCGGTGGGTGACGTGCCGGAGATGTACTCGTAGAAGGTGTAGTTGTTGTTGTAGCCGCTTTGAATGCCGTTCGGACCGGCGGTCATTCCAGCCGGTGTGGACACGGTCGAAGGTTGAGCGGATCCGAAACAGCAGACCAGCGTGTCGGGTGTTTTGGTCGGCGTGACTGATGGCGCGCTGGGCGTACTGGTGTTGGTCACCATGGCGTTGAGCGCGACCGAGCCGTCCAGGCCGCTGGCCCCGCTGAACTGCAGGATGCTCACGTTGAAACCGGAGCCGCTGCCGGTCAGACCGAAGGTGTACGACGCCGGCTCGGAACCGGTGGCGACCTTGGTGGCGACACAGGTAGCGCCCTCATTGGTGGAGGCGTTGTGTTGAAATGCGCTGGTCCAGCCGGAGTCCAACGTGAAGGTGTTGGTGGTACCGAAGCCCCACATGAACGCCACCAGCAGGTTCCCGGCCACGATCGACGCGGGCGCGGTGACACTGACCGATGTGCCGGTCGTGTGATTGTTGGATCCCGAGACGAACGCTGGCGACGGCACCCGCAGGCCTTACGTCACGAGGCGACGGGCAGTGTGACGCTCAGGCCGCCGGCCGGGATCGTGAAGGTTTGGCCGACCAGGATGGCGCCGGCGGTGATCGAACCTGAGGCGATGAAGGTGCCGCCCGAGCTGGCCGACCACAGCGTGACATGCGAGTAGGTTTCGGCAGTGCTGACGCTCGACCATGTGATGGCGCCGCTGTTCGATGTAGTACCGCCTGAGGGTGTGGCGAAGGCGCCGGCGGCCTGGCGGACGTTGTTGCCGGCGATGTTCGATGTGCCGGCCGCGCCGGGCGCGCCGACATGTAATAGGGCGTAGGTGGCGCTGAATCCGGCGAACGACACCCCGTTGACGAGCGCGTTCAGCACCGAGTTGGCAACCCCGGCGCTGATGTTGTCAGCCATACGGTTCCTCTTTCAGATGCGTTGGGTTTGGACGATCCAGGCCGCCCGGCGCAAGAACAGGTCGACGTCGACCTCGGACGAGAAGTGGGCGTTGTCGATCTGGACGGCCGGGCCCAGCCTCGACGGTAGGGGGGTGATGGCTTCGCCGGCATGGGCGTAGACGAGTCCGCTGGAGGTGATGAGCCCGCCGGTAGCGAGATGGGGGACCTCGGGGATGTCGGGGACGCCGATGGTGAACCCGCCGAAATGGTGGCCGAACACGCTGACGCCGGGCACTTTGAACTGCAAGCCGTTCCAGATGCGGATAATAAAGTTGATGGCGTCGACGAAAGCGTTAGCGAACCCGTCGAACAGGTGGGACACGATGGAGGTGATCCGGCCCGGCAGGGCGGTGAAAAAGCCGACCAGGTCGTTCCAGCCGTCCTTGATCCACTGCCACATGTCCGAGGCGCCCTGTTTGATGTTGTCCCACTGTTTGATCACCAGCAGGGCGGCGGCGCCGATGGGGCCGAGAATGAACGGCAAAATGTACGGCCAGTTGACCCGGATCCAGTCCCACACCGCTCGGGCGGCGTCTTTCATGGCCGCCCAGATGGTCGACCAGTTCCGGTAGATCACATAGGCGGCCACCCCCAAAGCGGCGATGGCCAGAACGATCAGACCGACAGTGGCGATCATGCCGATCCCGGCGGTGTCCGCCTCGTATTCGGCTGTTGCGAACAATTGCAGTTGCTCGGTTTCGGCCGTGGTGGCGGCGGTAGCAGTCTCCTGTACGGCGGTGGTGGTTTCGGTGGTGGTCTTGAACAGTTTGCCGGCCGCCTCGGCCACCGAGATGGCCGCGCCCAGACCGGTCACGGCGGTGCCGGCGGCGGTGATGGCCGGCCCGTATTTTTGGCCGAACTTGGCGGCCTGGTCCTCGATTTCGGCGCCGATGGCTTTCAGATGGCCGGTGAACGTGTCCGCCGAGGCGGACGCCTGGCCGCGCAGTTTGGCGCCCAACGCGTCGACGGCGGAGACGTGGCCTTTGGTGGCGGCCGCGGCGGCGGCCTGGTCCTGGGCGAGTTTCTGGTGGGCGGCGGCGGCGGTCTGGGTGGCGTCCACCACTTTTTGTTGGGCGTCGCGCAACCTGATGGCCTCGGCCACCGTCAAATGTTTCTTGCCGGCGTCTATCGCTTCGATGTCGGCCAGGCGCCGTTTGGCGGCCGTCAGGGCTTTGTCGGCGGTTGCGGCTTTGGTCGTATCACTGGCGATGGTTTTGGTCAGGCCACCGGTTTTGGTTACCGTGATCCCGAACTCTTTGAGCAGGCGGGTCGACCCGTTGTACACCCTGCCCAGCTGGGCGGCCGCCTCCGACAGGCTTTCGTGTTTGGCCGCGGCCAGGTCGGTAGCCGTCGACATCAGGCCGAACGCCTTGTCGGTGTTGCCGGTGGCCTGGGTCAGGATACGCAGGGCGTCCTGGGTGGCCGCCGCGGTGTCACCGAACCGTTCGTTGTGTTTGATGGACTGTTCGATACGGTCCGAATAGTCGTCGAAACTGGCGCCGGTAGCCTCGATGGCGGCCTGCAACTGGGCTCGGGCGGCCCGGTCTTTCGACCCGAGGGCGGCCAGGCCGAGCCCGGCGCCGACCAGGGCGCCGCCCACCGCCATGATTTTTTGGCCGGCGGCTTTGCCGTGTTCGCCCATGTTGATCAGGGCGTCGTCGACGGTGGCTATGGCTTCGCCGAACCCGGACAGCACGCCGGCCCGGTTCAAAATCCCCAATGTCGACGAGAAGACGCCATGGATCTGTGACGAGGCCGACTGGGCCTGTTTGGCGGTGTCCTTGAAAGATTTGTCGAGCCCTTTGGTGTCACCCAGGACCCGGACGGTTACGGTCGGGCCAGCCATCAGCGCACCTTTTTGGAGGCTTTTTCGACAGCCCGGGCTTCTTTGATCATGAACCCGACCATGGCGTGATAGGTGACGTCGTCGATGGCGTCAACCTCGGTGGGGGTGAGCCGCCAGTAGCGCATGAAGGCGCACAGGTTTTCTAGGACCCGGCGCCGGTAGGGTCCAGGCGTTCCACCGGCACAAAATCGAGTTCGACCCGGCCGGCCCGCTCCCACAGTTCGGCGGCCTCCGGGAGATGCCCGAGACGGGCGGCCCGGCGGTGCAGCTCGGCGAACGCCAACACCTGAAACCTGCTGACCTCGTCGTCCTCGTCGGCCAACAAGTCGGTCATCGTCCTACCGGTCGCTTTCTTCAAACTGCGGAGGGCGTCCGCAGAAAGGCGGAGAGGGTGTTCGGCGCCGACCTCGATCGGCTCGTCATCAGTCATGGACGGCTCCCGGGTTGTCGGTGGTGTTCGTCCAGATCCCCGACGACGCGAACAGGCGGGTGAGCGCGGCCGAATAGTCGGCGGCGGCCCGGGGGGCGAGGTCGCGGGCGGCCGGGAACAGGTAGCGGCCGGTGCGCACGAATGTCCGGGACGATTCGTGGGGTTGTTTGCGGGTGCCGCCGAACTCCACCCACCCGGCGTAGGGGACCGACGGGCGGCCCATGCGCACCGCGCCACCGGTACGGATCCTCGATGCCCGCACCGTCGAGGCCAGCCGGCCGCCGGTGCGGGGACCTTTGGGCAGGGTGGCTTTGGTGGTGGCCACGATGGGTTGGACGGCGTCATAGCCGGCCTGGGCCATCGCCTTGTACAGCGGGCTTTTCACGTCGCCGGTGAGCCGGTTGATGTCTCGGCGTAACGCTTTCGCCCCCACCACGGTGACGACCGGTTCGGCCATCAGGCGTGAATACCGGCCGCCCAGGCGCTACCGGTCCAGTTCGCGGCCAACAGGTCGGCTGTCACCACGTATTGTCCGGTCGTCCACGCTGTGGCCGGGCTGGCGGTGATACCGGTCAGGGCGGCCAGGTTGGCCGGGGTGGTGGCCCCGGTCGGCGTGAAATAGCCGGGCGCCCCGGCGGTAGCCCCGGTAGCGGTCACCCCGGCTGTCGTTTTGGTCGGCGGGGCGGTCATGATCCAATCGATGTCCACCTCGGAGGCAGCGCCGGCTGCGCCCCCGAAAACGGTGTACGGCTGGGGTATCGCAAACCCCGAATACTGTGGGTTGGTGGCCGACACCACCCGGGAGGCGTACGGGCGGACCTTGAACGGCATCGGCGTCCCCGATGTCTGATAGTTGGTGAGGGCGGTGGACAGGGTGGCGTCGGTGGCGCCGGCATCGAACGCTTGTACGAATTTGGCTTTGAAATGCCATTTCACCGGGCCCGGATAGTCCTGCACACCACAAAACGTGATCACCTCTATAGGTTTGTTCTCGGCCTCCAGCGACACCTCTTCGCACAAGCATTTCAGGTTGCTGCCATTCGCCTCGACATAGGTGTCGGTCATCATGACCGGGGTGGCCGTCGGCGGGACCGGGTCGGCCAAAGGGTTGACCTCGTCGAACAGTTCCACATCGGTGTCGGACAACAGTTTTCTCCTTTACATTCGGATTTCGGTGATGATGTCGGCGGCCAGCATGTCGATCCCGGCCACCGTCAGGATCCGCCAGTTCCGCCACTCCGACGGGCCCAGAACGATCACGTCCGGCGGGAACGTCCCCGAAACGTCCAGGCAGGCGGACACGGTGCCCATCAACGAGTCGAGGCCGGTCGTGTCGGCCACCCCGGCCGTGCACAGGACCGGGACCGTGCAGGTGTCGACCGCGAACGCCGGCGAATGCAACACCACCGTGGTCGGAAACCCGACGACCACGGCGGGCGGGTTGAACGTCGACGGCGGCGACGGAAATACCATGGCCGTCTCACCCACCGCGGTCTGCAACGCGGCGGTCAGGGCGTCGGCCATGGCCTGCCGGTCGAAACTCATTTGGCCGCGATCAGACAGGCCGACAGCCACTCCGACTGCGGGTTCGCCAGCGTCGAGGTGGCCGTATCCGACCAGGCTTGCAGCTCGATAATGTTCCCGGCGTACTGGTAGGTTTCGCCGGCCACCAGCACCGGGGTGTTCGTCGACTTGGGGACCGGCAGGCCGGTGGCCAGGTTCCACTGCCCGGCATACGGGCCTTTCACTTCGGTGATGTTCACGCCCCGGGTTCCGGTGGCCTGGGCCGGGTTGAACATCACGCTGCCGGCCAGGTCGTAGACGCCTTCGATCAGGCAGCGGATCCCGGCTGGCGACAGCGCATAGTCGGGATCGCCAGGCCCGATCCACTCCCAGCACGGCTGACCGAACTGGCGCCACGGTTCGCCGGCCGGGTCCAGGACGATAGCCGTCCAGGTGTTGGCCGAGACCGTGCTCGAGGTGTCGGGACCGAAGGCCCGCAGAAACGACAGCGAACCTCTCACGGCGAGTTTTTCGTGGGCGGTGATATGCCACTCAGAGCCGAAAAAGTCGCCGGAGCTCGACGTTGACGGGGCCGGGATATCGGACATCAGCCGAACACCAGAGGGCCGACCGTCGCATACAACTGTTCGATATCGGGGTCGATACGCCCGACCCGGATCGCCCCGAGATCCCCCCATGAGATGGTCCCGTCGATCGAATCCCGCCGCCGGTAGAGACGGGCGGCGTGCAACAGACAGGCTTCGTGGGCGGCGTCAGGCAGGGTGCCGTCATCGTAAGGGGGGATCGGATACTTGTAGTTGAGACGCCGGTTGGCGTAGTCGACGGCGGCGGCCAGGGCGGTGGTGATAATCGAGTCTTCGGTGGCGTCCGGCTGTAACCGCAACATGCTGCGGACTTCCTGCAATTTCGGGTAGTACGCCATTCACGCCCAGGTCAGATAGGTTTGCAGGGTGGCGGTGAAAATCCCGCCGGCGGTGGATTTGATCTGCTGATTACCGCCGGCCAGGTTCAGGTCGCTGCCGGTCTGCTGCCAGGTCGTTTTCGACCAGGCGATATTGGTGGTGGTCCCGGTGACGGTGATCTGGGCGGACGGGGTGCCGCCGAACTGTTGTGTGCCGGCCTGGTTCGAGACGGCGATAAACGTCGACCAGGTGAGGGTGACCGCCCCGGAGGCGGGCGGGATACCGGTCAATGCCACCCAACAGTGGAAGTAGCCGCCGGCGGCCAGAATGACCGGGATGGTGGTGGCCGTGACAATGGCGGTAGGACCGCCCTGTTCGGGTAGGCGAGTTTGTAGGACATAGTCGCTCCAGATCGACCCGTCGTTGACCTGCAAGGTCGTTTCGACCGTGCACGCCGGTGCGGCGGCTCCGGCGGTGGCCACTTCCTGCCAGCCGGTGCCATCCCAGTATTGGAAGCATTTGTCGTCGATCAGGTAGACGAGCTCGCCGGGGCCGAACGCCACCCCGGCCCGGTCGGCCGAGGTGGCGTAAGCCTGGACGTTCGAGGTGGCATGGGCCACCGTGGCGGTCCAACCGGTGGACATGTTTAGCGGCGGGTCCGCCCGGCGGGCGGCTCTTCGGCCGGGGTTTCTTCTTCGGTGGCCGGGGCGGAGATGTCCATTTCGGCGGCGGTGGGCATAGAGGTGACGGCGGACAGGTCCAAACCCACGAACGCGGTTTGGGCCAGACTGTTGTAGGCCAGATAGCCGCCGTAAGCCACTTGGACACCCAGGATCGACGGTTCGATCACCGACAACAGTCCGATGACCTCTTCGTACACTTCGTACAGTTGGCTGTTGCCGACAATGCACGTTTTGGCCGGCAGCAGGGGGCAGACAATGCGGGGCAGGCCGAGCACGTCACCCCGGAACGAGGCGATTTCCGACGTGCCGGGGGCGCCCATTTCGCGGACCGTGTCAACCGGGAAGATCACCCGGGTGGTGTCCACCAGGCTCCCGAGGGCGGCCCAGACGTCCAGGCTGACCCACACCCGGTCCGGCATGCGCAGACCGGCCTGATAGGAATGCATGGCCGCCGTATAGAGTCCTTTCACCCAGTCGGCCTGGACCGGGACGGCCGGCAGGGCCGGCGGTTTGGTGCCGGTGGCTTTGGTGGCGAAATCGGCGGTGATGGCCGTCTCGGTTTGCACGGCGTACACCTGGGCCAGATCCCGGACGAGAATGTCCCAGGCCGCCGGGCTGGTCCAGTCGATGTCCTGGCGGGAAATGTCGACGGTACCGCCGTAGGTGGCTTTCGTGAACGTGACCGAACCGATGATCATGTTCTGTGAGGCCAGCTGCGTTTTCTCGCCGGACTGCTGGCCAACCGTCACATGTTGCGTTATTTTGGGGCGACTGAACGTCGTGCCGGGGATCCCGCCCAATCCCATAGCCCCGCCCAGCGACGTGATCAGCGGCCGGTTGTAGTCGATCAGGTCGACCACGGCGCCGACGATCGGCGTCGGCAAAATGCCGGGCGTGTTCGACGTTTTCTGGTCGGCTACCACCCGGGCCTGGATGGCGGCGATCCGCTGCGCGGCGGCCGGGTCCGGTTCGGAGTTCATCATGCCCCGGGCCCGGATCAGGTCGACCAGATATTCGCCGGTCGAACGATATTCGGGGACCCGGCTGTCACCGTCGATCTGGCGGGGTTGGGCCGGCACCCGGTCCGGGGGTCCGATCAGCAGGGCGGCCGTCTCGGAGTGGGCGCCGCGCAGTTTCTCGAAATCCTCAAGCGGTTCGATCTGGGCGGACAGTTCCCGGATCCGCTGGCGGGCGGCGTCCAGGTTGGCTTGCTCGGCGTCGACCAGGTCGCGGCCCTCGGCTTCGACCCGTTCCAGGGTC
>Ga0306920_100006347_pt1 | contig 15415 bp, 15 predicted proteins | sample flu12Cox44000170_FD_204666 | JGI IMG/M metagenome (GOLD analysis project Ga0306920, IMG submission 204666) | Lab enrichment of tropical soil microbial communities from Luquillo Experimental Forest, Puerto Rico - flux4day.12C.oxic.44.000.170 (v2)... | ecosystem: Environmental > Terrestrial >... | reverse complement strand
GGCTGGGCCTACGGCGCCGTGCCGTTCATCATCGTGATCGGCGGCCTGAGCGGCGCCGCGCTCAACATGACCCCGGCCCAGGTCAAGACCTACATCCTGTGGCAGGGCATCATCATGACGGTCGGCATCTGCCTGGCCGGCATCTTCATGAAGGACCCGCCGAAGAACTGGTGGCCCAAGGAGATCGACCCGCTGCACTGGCAGAAGCACAGCACCCGGGACCTGCGCAACAACCCGCCGGCGCTGCGGCACTACAACCTCGGCGAGATGTGGCGCACCCCGCAGGCCAAGTGGATCGGGATCCAGTACGCCCTGTTCATCGGCTGCTCGCTGTTCGGCGTGGCCTACTACTACCCGTTCGCCCAGCAGATGGGCCTGGGCAAGGTGGCCGCGGTAGCCGGATTCGCCGGGTTCGCGCTCACCGACGGCCTGGCCCGCCCGGTCTACGGGTACATCTCCGAGTTCATCGGCCGGCGCCGGACGATGATCTACGCCTACTCCGGCAACGTGGTCTTCCAGCTCGCCACGTACTTCGCCGGGATCGCGCACAACGCGCCGTTGTTCGTGATCTTCGCGATCACCTCGGGCGCCTTGTCCGGGGCGAACTTCCCGATGACGGCGGCCCTGGTCGCCGACTACTACGGCGAGACCAACAACGCGATCAACTACGGCTCCATCTACGCCTTCAAGGCCCTCGGCGGTAGCTTCGCCGGCGGGGTGGCCGCGCTGATCATGACGGGCACTCTGTACGGCACGGCGCACTTCCACTGGGCGTTCGGCTTCTTCTTCGGGGCCGCGATCGGCGCGCTGGCCGCGCTGACCGTCGCCTTCCTGGTCAAGCGGCCGACGGTGGAGCAGATGGAGGCGGCGGTACGCAAGTCACCCGACGCGGAGAAGGCCAAGCCGGCGCTGGCCTAGCCGAGAAGACCCCCGGTCGCCCCCGCGGCCGGGACCAAACCGCGAGACCACCCGGTCGTCTCCTCCCCCCACGCGACCGGGAGCGGTGAATGGACCGCTGGGCGGCCTCTGGCCCGCCCAGCGGTACATTCACTTATGACCCCGGGAGCGCCCGTGCCTGCCCGCTACCCCTACGAGCTGAAGCTGCCGCTCGCCCCGTACCGGTTCGTCTGGCGGGACGAGCCCGCCGTGGACGCGGAGAAGACCGCCACCGAGCGCTTCACGCAGGAGCGGTACACGCACGCCGACGGCACTACGACCATCATCCGCGAGTACGGCGCCGACGGCTCGTTCCACATCATGTCCGACCGCGGCGAGATCGAGCTCATCGACAACGCCCAGGACCCGTACGCCGTCGACCCGGTCAGCGTGGTCCGCCTGCCATGACCTCGCCGTGGTAGGCCGTCCTGGTCCGCTCGGTGTGCGTCCGGGCCAGGGCCGCGGCCTGGTCCTCGTCGCCCGCCTCGATCGCCGCGACCAGCTCGGCGTGCTCGGCCCACGACTCGTGGCCGCGCGCGGGAGCCACCTGGCGGTAGTGCCAGCGCACCCGCCTGCCGACGATCTCCGCGAGCTGCGCGAGCACGGCGTTCCCCGCGATCTCGGCCACGGCGGCGTGGAAGTCGTTGTTGGCGGCCACCGCGGCGGCCGTGTCCCCGCTCTCGACGGCGGCCTCGCCCTCCTCCCAGGCCACCCGCAGCCGGGCCACGGCCTCGGGAGTCGCCGCGCGGGCCGCCAGCCGCGCCGTCGCCCCCTCCAGCAGCTCCCGCACGTCGAGCAGCTCGTCGACCTCCTGCTCGGTCGGCACGTGCACGAACGCGCCCTGGCTCGGCCGCAGGTCGATCCACCCTTCGGCCTCCAGCCGGTGCAGCGCCTCGCGTACCGGCTGCCTGCTGACCCCGAGCTGGCGGGCCAGCTCGGACTCCACCAGGTGCTGACCGGGGCGCAGCGCGCCGGCCACGATGAGCTCGACGAGAGCCTCGTACACGGACTGCCGCAGCGGCACCGGCCGCTCCACCGGCCGGATCGGCCCGGACATCACGCCGTCGCCGAACATCCTGGCCACGCTCATCAGGGCCTCCCCGCGTCGCTCCACTCGGCTCTGCCCAGTATATAGGCGACTGTATCCAAAATCCGGGGGGGCGCCGGGGGCTGGCGGCGCGGGCCCCGGGGGCGGGAGGCGGAGGGCCCAGAGGCTGGCGTGCGGCGCGGGCCGGTCAGTCGATGTCGCGGCGGCGCAGGCCGGCCAGGCCGGCCGCGGTCAGCACGGCCGCCGCGAGGGTCAGCCAGACCAGCGGCGCGGCGCTGACCGTGCCGCCGGGCAGCTTGGGCAAGTGGGTGAACGGGGAGATGTCCTGGATGGGCTGGGCGAGCCGCAGAGTCGGCCCGAGCAGCACGATCGCGGCCGCCAGGGCCAGCGCGGTCCAGCCGCCGGCCACGCAGGCCTCCGGCCACAGCCCGAAGAGCAGCACCGCGACGGCCGCCACCGCGAGCACGGCCGGCCACTGGGCGAGCGCGGCCCCGAGCAGGCGCGGCAGTTGCGTGCCGGTCGTCCCGGCGCGCAGCCCGAACGAGAGACCCGCCCCGAGGCCGGCCGCGGCCAGCACCACGGCCGACCCGGCGGCCGCCACGATCAGGTAGCTGGCCCCCCAGTTCAGCCGGCCGGCCGCGCTGGCCAGCACGGGGTCGGCACGTTGCGACGTCTCCTCCGATCTCAGGTGCAGCACCACCGAGATCGCGTAGGCGGCCGTCACCAGCCCGAGGATGCCCATCATCGCCGCCAGGTAGGCGTCGGTCAGCCCCGACTGGCCGCCGAGCCGGGCGATCGCGTCCCTGGCTTGCGAGCCGCTGCCCAGCAGGGAGCCGATGTTGCTGGCGATCGATCCGAACGCGGCGCCCGCCACGAACACGCCGGCCGCCCAGCCGATCAGGCTGATCCGCTGCAGCCGCCAGGCCAGGGCCAGCGGGCTGCGCAGCGACCGGGCGGCCTGCGCCGGGCCCGGCCGGGGCGGCACCAGGCCCGCGCCCAGGTCGCGCCGGCCCGCGAGCCAGGCCGCCGCGGCGGCCACGACCACCGTCGCGGCCAGCGGCAGGGCCAGCACCAGCCAGCGATCGCCGGCATAAGCCCGGACCTGGTTCGCCCAGCCGATCGGGGACAGCCACATCAGCCACCCCGGGCCGCTGGTACCCGCGGCCGCGCCCGCCGACATCAGCAGGTACGCCGCGGCGAGCACGCAGATCGCGATCCCGCGGGCGCCGCGGGCGCTCCCGGACAGCTGGGCCGTGACCGCGGCGACCGCCGCGAACAGCAGCCCGCACGTGCCGATGGCGAGCCCGAGGGCCGCGGACCCGCCGGCCGGCAGGCCCACGATCGCCAGCCCGGCGAAGATCAGCAGCACCACCACGCCGTTGGCCACGGCGGCGAGCAGCACGCCGACGGCCAGGGCGGCGCTGCGGCCCACGGCCGTCGAGCCGATGAGCTCCAGGCGCCCCGCTTCCTCATCGGCCCTGGTGTGCCTGATCACGATGAAGATGCTCATCAGGCCGGCCGCTACCGCGGCGGACGCGCCGACCTTGTAGGCGGTCAGCGCGCCGACCGAGGTGCCCCACACCGGGCCGGCCAGCGCGAGCGTCGTCGGGTCGTGGCTGATGCCCGCGACGAGCGCCTCCCGCGACGCCAGCGTCTTGTACAGCCCCTTGAAGCTGTAGCCCGTGCTGACCACCAGGATCGTGATCACGTAGATCCAGGCCGCCAGCATGACGCGGTCCCGGCGCGCGGCCAGCTTGGCCAGGGCGCCGGACCCGGTGAGCGGCGACTCCCGGCCGGCCCGCGCCTCCCGCGTGCTAGGCGCGGCCAGCGTGCTCACGCCGGGATCTCCTGCTGGTCGCTGACGGCGTAGTGCCGCAGGAACAGCTCCTCCAGCGTCGGCGGCTGGCTGACCAGGCTGAGCACGCCCGCGTCGGCCAGCTGCCGCAGCACGTCGTCCAGCTTGTCGCTGTCCACCTCGCACCGCACCCGCGCGCCCAGCCTGGTCGCGCCGTGCCGGTCCGCGCCGCGGGAGGTGAAGTCCTGCAGGTCGAGGTCGTGCACGCCCGGCAGCTGCTGGAGCCCGGCCGGCGGGCGGGCCAGGTCGGCACTGATCGAGGTCCTGGTCAGGTGGCGCAGCTCGGCCAGGGTTCCCGACTCCGCGGTGCGGCCGGCCCGGATGATGGTGACCCGCTCGCAGAGCGCCTCCACCTCGGACAGGATGTGGCTGGACAGCAGGACGGTGCGCCCGCTGTGCCGTTCCTCCTCCACGCACTCGCGGAACGCCGCCTCCATCAGCGGGTCGAGCCCCGCGGTGGGCTCGTCCAGGATCAGCAGTTCCACGTCGGAGGCGAGCGCCGAGATCAGCGCCACCTTCTGGCGGTTGCCCTTGGAGTAGGTGCGGGCCTTCTTGGTCGGGTCCAGGTCGAAGCGCTCCAGCAGGGTGGCCCGCCGCTTGGCGTCCAGGCTGCCGCGGAGCCGGCCGAGCAGGTCGATGACCTCGCCGCCGGTGAGGTTGGGCCAGAGGGTCACGTCGCCGGGCACGTAGGCGAGCCGGCGGTGCAGCGCGGTGGCCTCCCGCCAGGGGTCGCCGCCGAGCAGCCGCGCGGTACCGCCGTCGGCGCGCAGCAGGCCGAGCAGGATCCTGATCGTGGTGGTCTTGCCCGAGCCGTTCGGGCCGAGGAAGCCGTGCACCTCGCCTTCGGCCACGCTCAGGTCCAGCCCGTCGAGCGCTACCGTCTTGCCGTACGACTTGCGCAGGCCAGACGCGGCGATAGCCTCAGTCATACGACCAGGCTACACTAGTTTCATAAATTACTGAAAGTTCTGAACACAACGCTCCGGAAAGCTCAGGACGACGGTTTGACGAGCAACATGACGCGCGCGGCACGCGGCGGTGACGCCTCCTCGCCGCCCGAGCCCCCGCCCGCCCCGGCGCGTGACGACGCGGCGGTGGGCCGCTTCGTCGAGGACCTTGCCTCGGCCCTGATCGAGATGGGCTTCCCGCGGATGCCGGCCCGCGTCTTCGCGGCCCTGCTGACTTCGGACTCGGGCCGGCTTACCGCGGCCGACCTGGCGGCCAGGCTGCAAGCCAGCCCGGCCGCGGTGTCGGGCGCGGTACGCTACCTGATCCAGATCGCCATGGTCCGCCGGGAAACAGAACCCGGCTCACGCCGCCATTACTACCGGACGCCCGACAATGTCTGGGGCGAAGTCATCGGAATCCGCGATCAGCTCATGGCCCGGTGGACGTCGGTGCTGCGGGACGGGGTCGACGTCCTCGGCGCGGACACGCCGGCCGGGGCGCGGGTCGCCGAGTCGGCACGGTTTTTCGAGTTCGTCAGCTCCGAACTGCCGCTCGTCGTGGCCAAATGGCGGGAAAGCCGGGCGGCCCGCGACGGAGGCCGGGTCGGGGACGGCTGACACCGTCTCCCGGCCGGCGCGGCCCGGCAGTTTCCAGGCCGCGGATTGTCCAGGCATGACGCAGCGTTGGTAAGACTTGTAGTGAGCAACGGCTGAGGAGGCGGCGAACGTGGCGCGTGACCCGGGAGACCTGTACCAGGTGAGCCCCGACGCGCCCGAGCTCGATGACGTCGTGATGCTCTACTACCTCGACGGGTTCATCGACGCGGGCGGGGCCGGCCGTCTGCTCACCACGCACCTGCTGGGCGCGCTGCCGCACAACGAGATCGCCAGGTTCGACGTGGACTCCCTGCTCGACTACCGGTCCCGGCGGCCGGTGATGACCTTCGCCAAGGATCACTGGGAGCACTACGACGAGCCGGAGATCGCGATCTCGCTGATGCACGACGCGGCCGGGACCCCGTTCCTGCTGCTGAACGGCCCCGAGCCGGACCACGACTGGAACTCGTTCACCACCGCGGTGCTCGACCTCGCCGCGGCGCTGCGGGTCCGGCTGGCGGTCGGATTCCACGGCATCCCGATGGGCGTCCCGCACACCAGGCCGCTCGGCGTCACCGCGCACGCCACGCGCACCGAGCTCGTCGAGGGCTACCGGCCGCTGGTCGACCGGCTGCAGGTTCCCGGCAGCGTGGCCGCGCTGATCGAGCTGCGGATGGGCGAGACCGACCGCGCGGCGATGGGGTTCGCGGTGCACGTGCCGCACTATCTCGCGCAGGCCGCGTACCCGGCGGCCGCGGTCACCCTGCTCGAGTCCGTGCAGCGGGTGACCGGCCTGCTGCTGCCCGGGGATGCGCTGCGCGAGGCGGCGCACCGGACCGACCTGGAGATAGCCCGGCAGGTCGAGGGGTCGGAGGAGGTCACGGAGGTCGTCCAGGCCCTGGAGCAGCAGTACGACGCCTTCGCCGCGGGCGACGGGGAGCCGGCCGACGAGCCGGAGAACATGCCGACCGCCGAGGAGCTCGGCGCGCAGTTCGAGCGCTTCCTCGCCGAGCAGCAGGGCCGCAGCGACCCCCCCGACGCCTGAACCCCTCTAGCTCACCTCGTTGAGCTTGCCGGTCGCGACGTCGAACACGAAGCCGCGCACCGCGTCGGTGTGCGGGACGAACGGGCTCGTCTTGATCCGGGCTATCGACTGGCGGACGTCGGTGTCCAGGTCTCTGAAGGCCTCGGCCGCCCACGGCGGCTTGACGCCGCAGTCGGCCTGGATGCTCGCCTTGAAGTCGTCGTCGGTGAAGGTGAGCATGCCGCAGTCGGTGTGGTGGATCAGGATGATCTCGCGGGTACCGAGCAGCCGCTGGCTGATGGCCAGGGAGCGGATCTCGTCATCGGTGACCACGCCGCCCGCGTTGCGGATCACGTGCGCCTCGCCCTCGGCCAGCCCCAGGATCGCGTAGACGTTCAGGCGGGCGTCCATGCAGGCGATAACGGCCAGGGCGCGGGCGGGCGGCATGGGCAGCGGCCCGCTGAAGGTCTCGGCGTACCGCTGGTTGTTGGCCAGCAGCTCATCGGTGACGGACATGGCTCGGGTTTCCTTCCCCTGGTCGTGGCGGGTTGCGGTGGAGGGCCTTGAGCACGGAAGCGGGCCACACGGCCCGCCGACTTCCCGTTAATTTACTTAATTTAGATCGGCATAATCAACTTTTGGCCGTTGCCGAACCTTGAGACTCCCGTGAGCAAAAGGGGATACTCGCCAGCGAATGAGCTTTCCGCCGGCACCGCGGTGCCGGGTGAAACGAACCATTGGGGGGCGGCACCGCGGGCCGGTTGAGGCCTCGGCTCCCCGGGGATGGGCGGGCCGATGAACCGACCGGCTGTGCGGGAACTCCTGGCTCCCGGCACCCAGGTGGCGCCGGGTGAGGTCCTGGTCCCCACCGAGGTGGGGGATCCGGTCCGGGGCGCGGTGCCCTGCCCGGCCGCCCCGCTGGTGGGCGGGAGCCTGCTGCGCCGGGGCAAGCGGGTCAGCTACGCGCCGGTCGGGCCCTGCGTCGACCCGTCCGACGACGAGGGCGGCGCGGCGGTCTTCGTCGCGACTGCCTGCAGCGGGACGTCACGACGGCCGCCGTGGCCGCAGCGGCCAGCCCGGTGGACCGTGTCGCGGTGGCGGCGGCCCGGGCGGCGGTGGAGGAATGGTCCGCGGTCTTCGGGACCCGCAGGCTGCTGGCCGCGGCGAGCCCGTGGTGCGACGGCGCGACACAGGCGCTCGACGCGGTGCGCCAGGCCGTGGCCGACCGCGGCGCGGTGTACGTGTGCGGAGAGCTGGCGGGTGACGCGGAAGCGGTCGCGGAGCTGGCGGAGCAAGGCGCGGTCATCGTCGGGTCGCTGGGCCAGGTCCCGGACGGAGCCACCGTGGTCTTCCCGGCCCACGGCGTCGGCCCGGAGGCGCACGCCGAGGCGGAGGCCCGCGGGCTGGAGGTCATCGACGCGACCTGCCCGCTGGTCGCGCGGGTGCACGCCGAGGCCAGGAAATTCGCCGGCCGCGGCGATGATCTGGTGCTGATCGGCCAGCCCGGCCACGCGGCCGTGGCCGGGATCGTCGGCCAGGCACCGGCCAAGACCACGGTCGTCTCGATCTCCACCCCGGCGAGCACGTCCGCGCTGCGGGTGGCCGACCCGAGGCAGGTCTCCTACCTGCTGCAGCCCGGCATCCCGGTGGAGGACTTCGCGCCGGTGACCGCCGCGCTGCGGTCGCGGTTCCCCGCGGTGCACGGCCCGCACCCGGACGGGTTCTGCTACGCCGCATCCGACCGGGCCGAGACCATCCACGTCATCGCCTCGGCGTCCGACGTGATGCTGGTGCTCGGCGCGGCCGACGCGCCGGACAGCAAGCAGATCTCCGGGCTGGCCCGCGCCTGCGGGGCCAGGACGCACGTCATCGGCGAGCCGGGCGACATCGCCCCGGCCATGCTGAGCGGGAGCAGTGCCATCGGCCTGGCGGAGTCGACGTCGGGCCGCCCGGCGCTGGCCGGGCAGGTGACCCGGGCCCTGTCCGGGCTCGGCCCGATGAGCGTGACCAGCCGCCGCGTCAGCACCGACATCGTGGGGGTAGCGTCTACCGGGCAGTCCGCACCAGACTGACGGAGGCAGCCATGCTCTTCCCCACCTCGCTTGTGGGCAGCTACCCGCAGCCCGACTGGCTGATCGACCGGGAACGGCTGGCCGGCCGGTTCCCGCCGCGGGTGCGGGCCCGCGAGCTGTGGCGGGTGGATCCCGCCTACCTGGAGCAGGCGCAGCAGGATGCCACCCTGCTCGCGATCAGGGCCCAGGAGGACGCGGGCCTGGACATCATCACCGACGGCGAGATCCGCCGCGAGAGTTACTCCAACCGGTTCGCCACCGCGCTGGACGGGGTCGACATCGACAACCCCGGCACCGCCCTGGACCGCAGCGGGCATCCGAACCCGGTGCCCCGGGTCGTCGGCCCGATCCGCCGGCGCCATCCGGTGCAGGTCGACGACCTGGCGTTCCTGCGCGCGCACACCGGCCGGACCGTCAAGGTGACCGTGCCCGGCCCGTTCACGATGGCGCAGCAGGCGCAGAACGACTACTACCCGGACCGGGAGGCGGCGGCGTTCGGCTACGCCGAGGCCGTTAACGAGGAGGTCAAGGACCTGTTCGCGGCCGGGGCCGACATCGTGCAGCTCGACGAGCCGTACCTGCAGGCCCGCCCGCAGGAGGCGCGCAAGTACGGGGTGCCGGTGGTGAACCGGGCGCTGGAGGGCGTGACCGGGACCACGGCGGTGCACCTGTGCTTCGGGTACGCGGCGATCATCCACGACCGCCCGGAGGGCTACTCGTTCCTGCCTGAGCTGGCCGCGACCACGGCCGACCAGGTGTCGATCGAGACCGCGCAGTCGGGGCTGGACTGCTCGGTGCTGGCCGCCCTGGACGGCAAGACGATCATCCTGGGCGTGCTCGACCTGGACGATCACGCGGTGGAGACGCCCGGCCAGGTGGCCGAGCGGGTCTCCCGGGCTCTGCCCTACGTCCCGGCCGAGCGCATCGTGCTCGCCCCCGACTGCGGGATGAAGTACCTGCCCCGGGCCTCCGCCGCGGGCAAGCTGGCGGCGATGACCGAGGCGGCCGCCGTGCTCCGCGCCGAGCTCGGCTATTAGGCTCCGCCCATGACCGATCTCGCAGATTTCGCGGCACTGGTGCCCGGTGATCACGGGCTGTGCGTGGTATCCACGCTGCGCTCCGCGGGCACGATCCAGTCGTCCGTGGTGAACGCGGGGGTGCTCGCGCACCCGGTGACCGGCACCACGGTCGTGGCCTTTACCACCCGGGGCGGGACCGCCAAGCTGGCCAACCTGCGGGCCAGGCCCCTGGCCACCGTCGTGGTCCGGGCCGGGTGGCAGTGGGCCGCCGCCGAGGGGCCGGTCGAGATCGCGGGCCCGGACGACCCGCTGCCCGGCTTCCCCCCGGAGGCCCTGGCCGGCCTGCTGCGGCATGTCTTCGCCGCCGCGGGCGGGACCCACGACGACTGGCCCACCTACGACCGGGTCATGGCCGAGGAGCGCCGGGCCGCGGTCCTGGTCACCCCGGAGCGCGTGTACTCCAGCGCGCCGGGCTGAGGCGTCAGCTGGGCCGGTAGGCGCGCACGAACGCGGCCACGCCGCCGGTAACCACCCGGTCGATCTCCGCGTCGCTGATCGGAACCACGCCGAACAGCGTCCTCGCGTTGATCTGGTTGAACGTCAGCGCGAGCAGGTGATCGGCCGCCTCGGCCGGGTCGGCGACCGCCAGCCGGCCGTCCGCGGCCAGCCGGGCCAGGTGGCCGGCCACGGTGCCGTGCATGGTCTGCGGTCCTGTCTCGGCCTTGATCAGCGCGGGAAAATACGGTGCCTCGGCCAGAATCAGCCGGACCAGCGCGATCCGCTCCGGTGCCGTGGTCAGGGTGAACGCCACCTCGCGGGCGAACGCGGTGAGATCCTGCCGCACGTCGGTGACCTCGCCGAGGTGCCTGTCGGCGATGGCGCGGAAGGCCGTCATCATCGCGGCGTAGGTGTCCCGCAGCACCGACAGGAACAGGTTCTCCTTGTCGCCGTACCGGTTGTAGATCGTGCGCTTCGACACCCCGGCCTCGGCCGCGATCGCATCGACGCTGGTGCGCTCGTAGCCGTCGCGTAGGAACAGCCGCAGCGCGGCTGCCGCGATCGCCTCGCCCTTCGCCCCGGCGGCCCCGACGGCCCGGCGCGACCCAGTGTGCTCCGCTAGGCCGCTCGACATCGGCACCTCCTCCTGCCGCCATATCTGCACTCACCAGTTTACCTAAGTGCACTGTACGGTGTAGTTTACAAATCATGAACGCGACGCCCGCCGTCACCCGGGGCACCGCCCGGCGCCGCGCCCCGGACCGGCTCGACCCCGGCCTGGTCAAGCTCATCGTGGTCCTGCTGGCCGGGGCGATCCCCGCGCTGCTGGACACCTCGATCGTCAACGTGGCCGTTGACACGATCGCCCGCGGCCTGCACGCCACGGTGCCGCAGATCCAGTGGGTGATCACCGGCTACCTGCCCTCGTTCGCCATGGTCATCCCGCTGAGCGGCTGGGCGCTGTCCCGGTTCGGCGGCCGGGCGGCCTGGATGTTCTCGCTCGGCCTGTTCCTGGCGGGCTCGGCCGCCTCCGGAGCGGCGTGGAACGTGGGCAGCCTGATCGCCTTCCGGGTGGTGCAGGGCGCCGGCGGCGGCCTCATGATCCCCCTGCTCACCACGCTGCTGGTGCAGGCGGCCGGCGGCCGGCAGATGGGACGGCTGATGAGCGCGGTCAGCCTGCCCATCGTCGTCGTCCCGATCTTCGGGCCGGTCCTGGCCGGCCTGATCATCAGCAACGCCAGCTGGCGCTGGATCTTCTACGTGAACGTGCCGGTCTGCCTGGCCGGGCTGGCGCTCGCGTGGCGCGGACTGCCGTCCGCGCGACCGCCGGGCAGCCGGCCGCGGATCGACCTGACCGGCCTGCTGCTGCTGCCGCCCGCGCTCGTCGCGCTCCTGTACGGCGTGGCCCAGGTGAGCGGCGAGGGCGGCTTCGGTCACCCCCGCGTGATCGTCCCGCTGAGCGCGGGCGCGGCGCTGCTGGCGGCTTACGCGGTGCACGCGCTGCGGACGTCCGGGGTACCCCTGGTCGACCTGCGGCTGTTCCGGTCCCGCGAGTTCACCGGGGCCGGCACCCTGCTGTTCCTGGCCGGGCTGTCGATCTACGGGGGAATGCTGCTGCTTCCGCTGTACTACCAGCAGGCCCGCGGCGCGAGCGCGCTGGCGGCCGGGCTGGCGATGGTCCCGCAGGGCGTCGGCAGCCTGCTGCCGCGCACGCTGGCCGGCCGGCTGACCGACAAGATCGGCCCCCGGCTGGTCGTGGTGACCGGGATCGTGCTGGCCGCCGCGGGCACGGTCCTGTTCGCGCTGGCCGGCCCGCGCGCCGGCGACGCCGTGCTGATCGCCGCGCTGGTCGTCAGGGGCGCCGGGCTCGGCACCGCCACCATCGCGGTGATGGCCGGCGCGTTCAGCGGGCTGCGCCCCGGCCAGGTGCCGCACGCCAGCAGCGTGACCAGGATCCTGCAGTACCTGGGCGGCTCGTTCGGCGCCGCGGTGCTGGTAGCCGTCATCCTCGACGGCCAGCTCGCCGCCCACGCCGCGGCGGGCCCGGCCGGCCTGGCCGACGCGTTCGGCCACACGTTCTGGTGGTGCACCGGCTTCACCGCGCTCGCCCTGCTGCCCGCCCTCCTGATGTCCGGCCGCGCCAGCGGGCCGGAAGGACACGCAAGAACGTCATCGCTAGATCCGGGCGCTGCCAAGGGGGACGAGCACGCGCCATCTGGGATGTCTACCTGACGAACGTGCCCCGCGCACCGATCGTGTAGACCAGCCCCTCTTCGGCCAGGATCTCTATCGCCCGCCGCACGGTACCGCGTGATACGCCGTGCTGTTGCTGTAGGTAGCTTTCGCTGGGCAGCTTGTCGGTGATCTTTCCCGAGCTGATCTGTGCGCGCAAGATCGTCGCTAGCTGCTGGTACAGCGGCGTGGGGTCGCGCTGATCAACCGTCATCCGGCAAGGGTAGAGAACGGGCAGGTCAGGCTACCCTTTGGGTACCAGCTACTCGTTCTAGTTGTCTAACCTGTACAACCGGTATAGTACTGATCTGGCCGACTGGCCCGTCTGGGAAGCCACGGCGACGGCCGCCGCGCCGGGCCAGTCGGCCTGTGGAGGCAGCCATGCCAGGAAAGATCACCCGTGTTGCCGTGACCTACACCGTGGACACCCCCGACGGGCCACGGCCCACCTTCCACGGCCTCGCTCAGATGCGCCAGCACATCCGGCCCGAGCGGCTCAGCGAGCTCCTCGACGACTTAACCATCATCTGCGAGGACCTGCTGGCGGCCCGTGAGCCCGGCTGCGGCCACGAGCAGCCGTCCGCGCGGCCGCGGAGGGCCCGGTGACCAGCGAGGAAGCACTTTACCCGTTCTTTAATCTCCGGTCGGCAACACCGGGCTTGGGTGCGGCGTCTGTAGGCCAAGAGGTCCAGGTGCCCAGCGAGGGGAGACGAGCCGGTGGAACGAACATCGTGGAGACGCGGGAGGCTGCGCGGCGCGGCCGTGGTCCTGGCCGGCCTGGCGCTAGCGGCGCCGATCATGACCGTGCCAGCGCAGGCTGCGGTCCAGTCGCCGGCTCAGGGCCCGACGGTGCAGCTGATCGTGGCGCAGAAGACGATCAGCCTGCAGCGCTTCGGCAGCCTGGTGTTCTTCGACCCCGGCGTCTGGGTGGCCTCGCTCGGCTCGGCCCTCCAGTTCGACGTGCAGCGGGTCACCTATTCGCGGCCGGTCACCATCACCCAGGTCATCCACCGGCCCGGCGGGGGCACGAGGACCGTCGCGCTGCCGCGCTCCGTGCTGGACGGCTTCAACGGCCTGCGCAACTTCCTCGGCCTGACCGTGCGGAACTCCCACGGCCAGGTGGTAAAGCGCGCGCGGATCGGGTTCTGCCCCGACACGTTCGACCCGGAACGGGCGAGCCCGAACAGCCCCGCCAAGTCGGCGTACCCGCAGCAGTGCGCCGCGTTCGACCCGTTCCAGAAGGCCACCGTGTGGGGGGTCACCAAGGGCTGGGCCGTCGACCCGTTCGAGAACTTCGGGCGGCCCTACAGGCTGGCCCTGGGCACCTACCACGTCACCGTGGTCATCAACCATCCGTACCTGCGGCTGCTGGGAATCAGTCCGCGGCACGCCACGGCGTCGGTCACCGTGAAGGTGGTGCGCCCGACGAGCCCGTTCGGGACCCGCCGCGCGCCGGCCGCGCCCTTGCCGTCACTGCCGAGGAACGTGCCGCAGCTGGCCAGCGCGCCCGCCGCCGCGCTGCCGGACCTGGTGCCCTTGCCATCGTGGGGGATCTCAACCAGTCACATGGGCCGGCTGGACCTGCTGAACTTCGGGGCCACCGTGTGGATCGGGGGCACCTCCCCGCTCGACGTCGAGGGCTTCCGCTCCAACGGCTCACCGGTCATGAAGGCCTATCAGTATTTCTGGCGGAACGGCCACGTCATCGGCAGAATGCGGGCCGGGACCATGGGATTCGATTCCGCCAAGGGCCACAACCACTGGCATTTCGAGCAGTTCGCCGAGTACCGCCTGCTGACGTCCGCGAAGGGCCTGGCGGTACGCAGCCACAAGGTCGGGTTCTGCATCGCGCCCTCCGACGGCGTCGACCTGCTGCTCCCCCATGCGGTCTGGCAGCCCAACTCGATCGGATTCTTCGGGCAGTGCGGTTCGCCCACCGCGCTGTGGGTGCAGGAGTACCTGCCGGTCGGCTGGGGTGACACCTATTTCCAGAGCGTGGCCGGCCAGTCGTTCAATATCACCAGCCTCCCCAACGGCACGTACTACATCGAGGTGATCGCCAACCCGCTGAGGGTGCTGCACGAGAGCAACGTGAACAACGACGTCTCGCTGCGCAGGGTGATCCTCGGCGGCACGCCGGGCCATCGCACGGTGCGCGTGCCCGCCTGGCACGGCATCGACCCGGAGGCCAGCCCGGCTCCAGGGCCGGTTCCGACGCCGACGCCGACGCCCACTCCCACCGGATAGCAGCGCCGCCCCGTCCGGCATGCCCTGTGGCCGGCCACAACGGCTCAGGGCGTGCTGGACAGGCGCAGCACAAGCCCCTGGCGATGGCGTTTGTGCCTTAGTCACAAGTAGGCAGCCCGTCCGGCGCGGTAGGCTGCGGTTTCATGGCGGACAGGTGGCCGGAGCCTCGTCAGCCCTCGGTGGTGCTGGACCACCGCGCGGTCCAGCACGAGAACGCGCTGCTACGCGAGCTGGTCACGGTGTACCAGCACCTGACCGGCCTGACGCTGCAGGACGCCGACGTGTCGACGGTGGCGCGGCTGCTCGCCGAGCGGACCATGGCCACGGTGGCGGTGGTGAGCCGCTCGCTCGAGGTGCTGGCCGCCGTGTCCGCGGATCCCGGCGGCAACGACGTGGCCGACTACGTCCGCGCCTACCTGGCCAGCCCCCGGCTGGCCGCGGTGCTGCACAGCACCGCGCAGACCCGCCGGTCGCTGCGGCTGCCGGACGTCGGCGGCGCCGCGGGCGTGATCGTGGCGCCGATCCTGGTCGGCGACGACGTGCCGGCCTACCTGATGACGTTCGGCGGCGGCCATCAGCGGGGAAACCAGGGCGGGTGGCAGGAGGACGGCGGGGACATGAGCCTGCTGGTCACCGAGCACGCCGCGACCATCTGCGGGGTGATCCTCGGCCGGGAACGGGTCGTGGCCGCGGCGGCCCGGCAGGTACGGGACGATCTGGTCGAGGGGCTGCTGCTCGGCGGCGGGCGCGACAACGGCGACGTGGGCCGGTGGGCCCGGCACCTGGGCTATGACCCGGCCCGCGAGCACCGCGTCCTGGCCGTGGCCTTCGACGCCTCGGCCTCGGCGCGGCCGGGGGCCGCGGCGGCGCGCGACCGGGTGGCCGCCGCCATCGACCACTTCTTCACCACCCGGATGCCGGGGGCCATCACGTCGATCCG
>Ga0306920_100006345_pt1 | contig 15417 bp, 15 predicted proteins | sample flu12Cox44000170_FD_204666 | JGI IMG/M metagenome (GOLD analysis project Ga0306920, IMG submission 204666) | Lab enrichment of tropical soil microbial communities from Luquillo Experimental Forest, Puerto Rico - flux4day.12C.oxic.44.000.170 (v2)... | ecosystem: Environmental > Terrestrial >... | reverse complement strand
GGCTCCTATGCGGAGGTGGGCTCCGGCTCGTAAGCGCGGCGTCACCGCAGAACATCAGCCCGCCCCCTAAGGGGGCGGGCTTTTATTTGTTCGTCATCCAATCTGCCCGAGCGCCGGGAACGCTTCGAGCAGCCAATAACTCGCCTGCGAGATGAATCCGGTCAGGAACGCGACGCCGGTGAGCACGAGAAGGCCGCCCATGACGCGCTCGACCGTGGCGAGATGAGCACGGAAGCGCACGAGAAAGGCCGCGAATGGCTCGACCGCGAGCGCGGCAATGACGAACGGGATGCCGAGCCCGAGCGAATAGATGGCGAGGAGCCCGGCACCTTTGGCGATAGTCGCTTCGCTTGCCGCGACCGCGAGGATTGCAGCGAGAATGGGCCCGATGCACGGGGTCCAGCCGAACGCGAAGGCAAGCCCCATCGCGTACGCGCCCCACAAGCCGACCGGGCGTGCCATCTCGGCGCGTTTCTCGCGCATCAGAAGATCGATGCGCGTGAACCCAAGGAAGTGCAGCCCCATCACGATGATGGCGATTCCGGCGATGGTCGCGAGCACATCCGAATAAGCGCGCAGCAGCGCGCCGATGATGCTCGCGCCGGCCCCGAGCGCGACGAACACCGTCGAGAAACCCGCAACGAACAGGAGCGCGGCGACGATGGTATCGCGCTTGACCGCCGGCACCCGCTCGGCATCTGCCAGCCGCTCGAGCGATGTGCCCGCGAGATAAACGAGATAAGGCGGGACCAGCGGCAGCACGCAGGGCGAAAGGAAGCTCAGCGTGCCGGCCGCAAGCGCCGCCGTGATGGTGACGTCGGAAGCCATGGGCTCTTCATGCGACGCCACGCGGGACGGAGCAAGCAGTCGCCCGCGGCGCTCCCCGAAAGGTGAAGTTTGGTGATTTGCTCAGCCGCGCGCGACCGCGCGCAGGCGGCTGCCGGGCGGGGCGAGATCGGGAATCGGGCGATTGGCGTCGGCGGCCACGACACAGTTGCGCCCGCCGGTCTTGGCGGCATAGAGCGCCACGTCCGCACGTTTGAGCATCATCTCGATCGTGTCGCCTGCTTCCCACGCACTCACGCCGAAGCTCGCCGTGATCGCGAGCAGCCCGTGGTTGGTATCGAATTGGAGCGAGGACATTTTGCCGCGTAGGCGCTCGGCCACGGCGAACGTCTCTTTGGGATCGCGGCCCTCGATCAGCATTGCAAACTCTTCGCCGCCGAGCCGCGCGACCAGCGTGCTTTCGGCTGCAGCCGCTTGCGCCACTGCGCAAATCGCGCGATCGCCCATATCATGGCCGTAGAGGTCGTTCACGCGCTTGAAGTGGTCGATGTCGAAGAGAATGACGGAAAGCGCCGTCCCCGCTTTGGCCCGCACGCATGCGTCGCACGCCCGCTCGAAGAATGCGCGGCGATTGAACACGCCGGTAAGCGAATCCGCTGTCGCGAGGCGCACCAATTCCTGCTGCATCGCCGCCACGCGTTCGGCCGCGCGCAGCCGCGCGTAAAGTTCCTCGGCAACCGGCGGTTTGCCGATGTAGTCGTCGGCGCCGCTATCGAGGGCCTCGATCAGCTTGTGCTGATCCTGGCTCGACGACATCATGATCACGTAGATCGGCCGATCGCAGGTGGCGAGCAGCCGGGTCTCCCAGCACAGCTCGAGCCCGGACATGGAAATGAGTTCGGCGCTGGTGATGAGCGCGGCGACTTTCAGATCGGTCCGGATGCAATCGAGCGCCGCCTCGCCGTCGGTGAAGGCAAGCACCTCGTGATCGCGCGCCTCGGGCAGACGCCAGACGAACTTGAGCACCGTGCGGCTTGGATCGACCAAGACGACGCGCATGAAGACGCCCCGGATTCCGTCCCGCGCTACGCCAGCCTCAATGCCGGCACCCGTATTGCTAGCAAAGCGGGATTAATCACTCCTGATCGGCGAGGATGCAGATTCTGTTAATGTTAAGGGTCCTGACGCAGCGCTGAAGCCGGCGCCGGAAGGGCAACGAGTTCAGTGGCTTGGGAGGTGACGTGCTACGCAATCTCATCACCGACGTGGCCGGGCTTACCGTCGGACATGCGGACGACACGAGCCTGGCCTCGGGCGCGACCGCGATCCTCTTCGACCGGCCGGCGGTCGCCGCCATCGACGTGCGTGGCGGCGGGCCGGGCACGCGCGAAACCGACCTGCTCGACCCCGCCATGACGGTCGACCACATAGACGCGCTCGCCCTTTCCGGCGGCTCGGCACTCGGCCTCGAGGCGGCCTCGGGGGTCCAGGCCTGGCTGCGCGAGCAGGGCCGCGGCTTTGCGGTTCGTTCGGCGCTGGTGCCGATCGTGCCCGGTGCGATCGTGTTCGACCTGCTCAACGGCGGCGACAAAAACTGGGGCCGGTTTCCGCCCTACCGCGACCTCGGATACCGGGCGGCGGTCGCGGCGACGGACGATTTCGCGCTCGGCAGCGCGGGGGCCGGACTCGGCGCGACCACCGTCAACCTCAAGGGGGGCCTCGGCTCCGCCTCGGCGATAACGAGTCCCGGACATGTCGTGGGCGCGCTTGCGGTCGTCAACGCCGCCGGCAGCGTCGTCGTCGGCGACGGCCCGTGCTTTTGGGCGGCGCCGTGGGAGGAGGAGCACGAATACGGCGGGCGCGGTTTCCCCTCGCGCCTGCCGGCGGGAGCACTTGCCCCGCGCACCAAGTCCGGCGTCCAGGAAAGCACGACGCTGGCGGTGGTCGCGACCGACGCGGCGCTCACCAAGGCGCAGCTCAAGCGCGTCGCCGTCATGGCGCAGACGGGGCTCGGCCGCGCGATCCATCCGGTGCACACGCCGCTCGATGGCGACGTCGTCTTCGCGATCGCAACCGGCCGCAAGCCCGCGCCCGATCCGCTGCTCGGCCTCACTGCGCTCGGCACGGCCGCTGCCGCCGTTCTCGCCCGCGCCATCGCGCGCGGCGTCTACGAGGCCAAGCCCCTGCCCTTCCCGGATGCACTGCCGAGTTGGCAGGATAAGTTCGGTTCTAATTGAACCGTTGCGGGCCGAACGGCACCGGATCGGTGAATGGCGTCGCCCCCGTGATCATCTCGGCGATGAGCCGTCCGGTAATGGGGCCGAGGGTCAGGCCGTAATGGCCGTGGCCGTAGTTGAGCCACAGCCCGGATTTCCCCGGGGCGCGGCCGATCACGGGTAACGAATCCGCAAAGCACGGCCGCTTGCCGAGCCACGGCTGCGGCTCGGCCGGTTCGCCCAGGGGAAACAGTGTTTTGAAATGCGGCACCACCCGGTCGAGTTGGACCGGCGTGGGCGGCGCGTCGCGCGGCGCAAACTCCGCTCCGGTCGTGATACGGATGCCTTGTTCCATCGGCGCCACGGCGTAGCCGTTCTCGGCGTCGACCAGCGGGCGCGTGAGGCCGGCGTTGCCCTGGGGCCGGAAATGGCGGTGATAGCCGCGCTTGATCGCCAGCGGCAGCTTGATGCCGAGTGGCTCGAGCACGTCCGGCGCCCACGGCCCGAGCGCCACCACTACGTTCTCCGCATCGACGTGCCCCTCTTCCGCATCGACGCGCCAGCGGCCGTCGATGCGGTGGAGCGAACGCGCGTCGCCATTGAGCAGCAGCCCGCCGAGCGAAACGAAGCGCTTCGCATAGGCCCGGGTCACCGCCAGCGGATTGGAAACCGTGCGAATGTCCGGCCAGTGCACAGCCCTGGCGAAGACTGGACGCAGGCTCGGCTCGAGCGCCAGCGTGCCTGCGGTATCGAGCACGCGTGCCGGGATGCCCAGTTCGGCCGATATGTCGAGGTTCGGCTTGATCCCTTCGAACCCACGCTCGGTGCGAAACAGCGTGAGCCAGCCATCCTTGCGCAGGTAGCGCTCGGCGTCCGACTCCTGCGCCAGCAACTCATGCTCGGCGCCCGCGCGCGACATGAGCGGATGGCGGCGGCGGGCCGTCTCGATCAGCCTCTGCGGCCGGGAGGCGGCACGGAAGGCGAGCAGCCATGGCGCGACCTTGGGCAGGAAGCTCAAGTAATAGTTCGCCTCGGGCGCGCGCTTGAACGCGATGCGGATGAGGTCCGAAATGCGATCAGGAAACGCGACCGGGAAAGCGCCGGAGCCGCCGAGGATGCCGGTGTTGCCGTAGGAGGTCTCCTCGCCCGGCCCGCGCTTGTCGACCAGGGCGACCGCGACCCCGCGTTTGGCGAGCTGGAGCGCCGCCGAGGTGCCGACGATGCCGGCGCCGAGCACGATCACGTCCGTACGGGCCATATGCCCCTGCCGATGTGGGCTGTGCCGCGCGTAGAACTCTGGCGCGGAAACGATGAATGTCAGTTTCGCGGCGCTATATGACGGGAAAGCGGCGGGATAACAACATTTCCAGACCGCCGTTGCGTTGCCGGCATGCCCTCCACGTGATACCCCGACCCTGAAAGCCCATGCGCCGCCCGCTGCTCATTGCGCCCTCGATCTTGTCGGCCGATTTCGCCCGGCTGGGCGAAGAGGTGCAGGCGGTCGAGGCGGCCGGGGCCGATTGGATCCACGTCGACGTGATGGACGGCCATTTCGTGCCCAACATCACCATCGGGCCGGACGTGGTGAAAGCGCTGCGGCGCCGCGCGAAAAAGCCGCTCAACGTGCATCTGATGATTTCGCCGACCGATCCCTATCTCGAGGCGTTCGCGGCCGCCGGCGCCGACCACATCATCGTGCATGTGGAAGCCGGACCGCACATCCACCGTTCGCTCCAGGCGGTGCGCGCGCTCGGCAAGAAGGCGGGCGTCGTGCTCAACCCCGGTACGTCAGAGTCGGCAGTCGAGCATGTGATGGATCTCGTCGACCTGATCCTCGTCATGTCGGTCAATCCCGGGTTCGGCGGTCAGGCGTTCATTCCGGACGCGGTCGAGAAGATCCGCCGGCTGCGTGCCATGGCGGGCGGGCGGCCGATCGACATCGAGGTCGACGGCGCCATCACGCCGGAAACCGCGCCGCGCGTGGTCGCGGCGGGCGCCAACGTGCTGGTCGCGGGCACCGCCGTGTTCAGGGGCGGAAATCCCGAGACTTACCGGACGAACATCGCGGCGCTGCGTAACGCGGCCGCCACGGCGCGCGGCGAGGCGGCCTGATGGTCCCGCGCTACACTCGGGCCTCGATGGCCGAGATCTGGTCGCCGCAGAGCCGCTTTCGCATCTGGTTCGAGATCGAGGCGCACGCCGCCGACGCCATGGCGAAGCTCGGGCTCATTCCGAAGAGCGCCGCGAAAACGATCTGGGCCAACGGCAAGAAGGCGACCTTCGACATCGCGCGCATCGATGAGATCGAGCGCGAGGTCAAGCACGACGTCATCGCCTTCCTCACGCACCTCGCCGAGATCGTCGGGCCCGATGCGCGGTTCGTGCACCAGGGGCTGACCTCCTCCGACGTGCTCGACACCTGTTTCAACGTGCAGCTCCTGCGCGCCGCCGATCTGCTGATCGCCGACGTCGACGGGCTGCTCGCCGCGCTCAAGCGTCGCGCTTTCGAACACAGGCTCACGCCCACCATCGGCCGCTCGCACGGCATCCACGCCGAGCCGACCACATTCGGCCTCAAGCTCGCCTATGCGTACGCCGAGTTTACGCGCGCCCGTGAGCGTTTGGCGGCCGCGCGCAAGGAGGTCGGCACCTGCGCGATTTCCGGCGCCGTTGGCACCTTCGCGCAGATCGACCCGCGCATCGAGGCGCATGTGGCAAAGGCCATGGGGCTCGCGGTCGAGCCCGTGTCGACGCAGGTGATCCCGCGTGATCGCCACGCCATGTATTTCGCCACGCTCGCGGTGGTCGGCTCGTCGATCGAGCGTTTGGCGACGGAGATCCGCCACCTGCAGCGCACCGAAGTGCTGGAAGCCGAGGAGTTCTTTTCTGAGGGGCAGAAAGGCTCCTCCGCCATGCCGCACAAGCGCAACCCGGTCTTGAGCGAAAACCTCACTGGCCTCGCGCGGCTTGTCCGCGGCTACGCGATTCCCGCGCTCGAAAACGTGGCACTGTGGCACGAGCGCGACATTTCTCATTCTTCGGTCGAGCGCGTGATCGGCCCCGACGCCACCATCGCGCTCGATTTCGCGCTCGCGCGCATGACCAACGTGATCGACAAGCTCATGGTCTATCCGGGCAACATGCGGCGTAACCTCGATCGCCTCGGCGGGATCATCGACTCCCAGCGCGTGCTCATTGCGCTCACCAACAAGGGGATGGCGCGCGAAGACGCCTATCGGGTGGTGCAGCGCAACGCCATGAAAGCGTGGCAGGGCGAGACCGACTTCGTCACCCTACTCAAGGCCGACCCGGACGTGCGCGGGAAGCTTTCCGACAAGGAGATCGCGGCAAGCTTTGACCTGAAGTATCACTTGAAGCACGTCGACACGATCTTCCGCCGGGTGTTTGACAAATCCGGCTGAGCCGATGCCTTGAACTCTTTGTTAACCACCCCGCTGTGCCCGGAGATTTCCCGGGACCAATGGCTGCTCGATCCCGAGGTCGCGTTCCTCAACCACGGCTCGTTCGGCGCGACGCCGCGCGTGGTGCTCGCGGAGCAGGAGCGCTGGCGCGCGTTGATGGAGCGCCACCCGACTCATTTCATGAGCGAGGAGCTGCCGCCGATGCTGCGGGCCGCGGACGGTCGCCTTGCCGCCTTCGTGGGCGCGCGCGCCGATGATCTCGTCTTCGTCGAGAACGCAACAACGGCCTGCAACGCCGTGCTGCGCTCGATGCGCCTTGTGCCGGGGGACGAAATCCTGATGACCGACCACGGCTATCCAGCTGTGCGCAAAGCGGCCGAATACGTGGCTGCACGCGCGAGCGCCCGCGTGGTCGAGGCGACAGTGCCGTTTCCTCTCCACGACGCGAGGCAAGTCGTTGCCGCCGTGTCATCGCGGCTGAGCGCGCGCACGCGCCTCGCCATCTTCGACCACATCACATCCTCAACCGCTGTCATCTTCCCCGTGCGCGAGCTTACCGCGCTGTGCCGCACCGCCGGCGTGCCGGTGCTCATCGATGGTGCGCATGCGCCGGGCATGCTGTCCCTCGACGTGCCATCTATCGGCGCCGATTGGTACACGGGCAATTGTCACAAATGGCTGATGGCGCCGAAGGGCAGCGCGTTCCTTTGGGTCGCCCCGGAACGGCAGTCGGACACCCATCCGCTTGTGATCTCCCATGGGTACGATCAGGGCTTCACCGCCGAGTTCGACTGGATCGGCACGCGCGACCCGAGCGCGTGGCTTTCGGTCCCCGTGGCGATCGACTTTCAAGAGCGGCTCGGCGGAGTGAAGTTGCGCGAGCGCAATCTCGCGCTGGCGCGGGAGCAGGCGACGTTCCTCGCCGAAAGCTGGAAGACCGAGCGCGGCGCGCCCGATCCGCTCACCGGCTCGATGGCCGCGGTGCGGCTGCCCCTGCCCGAACCGGCGACAACGCAGCGCGCGCTGGAGTTGCGCCGCAAACTCTTCGACGAGCACCGCATCGAGGCGCCGGTGACAGCCTTTGCGGACACGCTGTGGGTCCGCATCTCGGCGCACGCTTACAACCGCCCTGCCGATTACGCCCGGCTGGCGGCCTGTTTTCATCCCTAACCTTTATCGGTTGCCATTGGTTAACCCGGCTTCGCCACAATTCGGTCGGGGCGGTAGAAGACAACCATGGCTCAACGGGCGGCGCTCGGTCCGGAACGGGAATGCGCTCGCCTGCCCTTAGTCGCCGGGCCGAAGCTGGTTCCGACCCGACACGAAGTGCATCCGAGCGGCGCGTTCACGAGTCTCTTGTCGGTCCTTCGATGACAAAGCGCGCGCTCGCAAACCCGACCATCCTGGTGTTCGACTCCGGGCTCGGCGGACTAACCGTTTATCGCGAGGTCGCGCGGGCGCGGCCCGACGCGCGCTACGTGTACGCGGCCGACGACGCGTTCTTCCCCTACAACGCGATGGACGAGAGCCGTCTGATCGCCCGCGCGCTCGATATGATGGAGCAACTCATCGCCGCCCATCGCCCCGACCTCGTGGTGATCGCCTGCAACACGGCTTCAACCATCGTACTGCCGAGCCTGCGCGCGAAGCTTTCCGTGCCGTTCGTCGGCACGGTGCCGGCGATCAAGCCCGCTTGCGCCACGTCAAAGACCAAACGTGTGTCGGTGCTCGGCACCGAGGCCACGGTCAAACGCGAGTACACTAAGGGACTGATCCGCGAGTTCGCGGCGGACTGCCAGGTGACGCTCGTCGGCTCGGCGCGCCTCGCGAGCCTCGCCGAAGCGGCGCTAGCGGGCGAAGCGGTCTCGGACGAAGACATCGCGACGGAGATAGCGCCGTGCTTCGTCGAGGACGGCAGGGCGCGCACCGACACGGTCGTGCTCGCCTGCACCCATTATCCGTTGCTGGCCGACCGGCTCGCGCGGCTCGCGCCGTGGCCAGTGAACTTCATCGATCCGGCGCCGGCGATTGCACGGCGCGTGATCGACCTGATCGGGCCCGCACACAACGGCCCTGCGACGGCCGCGCCGGACATCGTGTTCAGCTCGGGCCGAATGCCGCCGCCGGGATTATGGGCATGGCTCGACGGAACCGGCCCGCCGAAGGGCGCATCGAGGTAGGAGCTTCACCCGCCGAGGTAAGCCCGCCGCACGTGCGAATTTTCCAACAAATCGCGGCCCGCGCCCGTAAGCACCATCTGGCCGGTTTCCAAGAGATAGGCTCGGTCGCACATTTCAAGTGCCGCGAGCGCGTTCTGCTCGACCATGAGTACCGTCGTGCCCTCGCGCCGGATCTCGGCGATGATCTCGAACACGCGTTCGACCAAGTTGGGCGCCAAGCCGAGCGACGGCTCGTCGAACAGCATGAGGCGCGGCCGCGACATCAGCGCGCGCGCGATCGCCAGCATCTGCTGCTCGCCGCCGGAGAGCGTGCCGGCGATCTGGCCGATACGCTCCTTGAGGCGCGGCAGCTTGGCGAAGATTCGTTCCAGGTCGTCGGCGACGCCGGCCTCATCGCGGCGCAGGTAAGCGCCCATGGCAAGGTTTTCGCGCACGGTGAGTTCGGGGAACACGCGCCGGCCTTCGGGACAATGTGCAATGCCGCACGCGAGTACATCGCGCGGCTTGGCATTGCCGATTGGCGCGCCCTCGAACACGATGCTGCCGCTCGTGAGCGGCAACAGGCCGCTGATCGCCTTCAGGGTCGTGGTCTTGCCGGCGCCGTTCGCGCCGATGAGCGTGACGAGTTCGCCCGCGCGTACTTCGAGCGAGATCTCGCGCAGCGCCGGCATCTTGCCGTAGCAGACAGTAATCGCATCAAGCCGCAGCACGTTTGCCGCTCCCCAGATAGGCGCGGATCACTTCCGGATCGCGCTGCACCTCGGCGGGTGAGCCCGCCGCAATCATGCGGCCCTGATTGAGCACGAACACCTCGTCGGAAATGCTCATCACCATCTGCATGTCGTGCTCGACCAGCAGCACGGTGGTACCGCGCTCGCGCTCGCGCCGGATCAATTGTTTGAATCCTTCCGTTTCCGACGGATTGAGGCCGGCGGCCGGTTCGTCGAGCAGCAGCAGCGTTGGTTTCGCGCCGAGCGCGATCGCGAGCCCGAGCAGCCGCTGTTCGCCGTAGGCCAGATTCCCGGCAGTCTCGCCGGCGCGGCCCGCGAGCCCGACGAAGTCGAGAATTTCCTGCGCCTCCGCATGCAGCGCAGCTTCCTCGCGCAGCGTCGCCGGAAGCCGCAACAAGGCGCCGAGGAGGCCGGTGTGGCCGCGCAAGTGCAGCGCCGTGAGCACGTTCTCGAAAACCGTGCAGGCCGTGAACAGGCTCGTACGCTGGAACGTGCGCACCAGTCCAAGTCCGGCGATGCGCTCGGGCGCCACGCGAGCCAGGTCGCGGCCGCGGAAGAACACCTGCCCGTCGGTCGCTTTCATGAAACCGGTGATGACGTTGAACGCGGTGGTCTTGCCGGCGCCGTTCGGACCGATCAGGCTGACGATCGCACCGAACGGCACTTTGAAACTGATCCCGCCGAGCGCGACGAGCCCACCGATGTGGACCGCGAGGTCGCGCACATCGAGCGCAACATCCTTCGCGCCGCTTTGGTCGATCTCGTTCATGGCGCGACTTTCGCGGTGCGGCTGCGCGGCCGCGGCAGACGCAGCCGCGCCAAATCTGCAACCGCCGGCACGATGCCGCGCGGCAGGAAGAACACGATCAGGATGATGCCGACACCATAGATGATCCACTGCACCTCGGGCGGCGCGGTGCCGCGCAGCGCTTGCGGCATCAGCCCGAAAATGAGACCGCCCACCACCGGCCCCGCTAGCGTGCCCTTGCCGCCGCTCACCACCATGATCACCATGGTGACCGTGTAGATGAACAGGAAAACGTCGGGATCGACGATCCGCACGCAGTGGGCGTAGAGCGCGCCGGCGGCGCCGGCGATCGCCGCAGACACGACCGTCGCCACCACCAGATAGTGGGTGACGCGCACGCCGACCGAGCGCGCCAGGGGCTCGTTTTCGCGCAGCGCAATCAGCGCGCGGCCCATGCGCGAGCGCACCATGCGAGCCACCAGAAAATAACAGACCGCGCCGACAGCGAGGACCAGCCAATACTGTTGCGCCTTGGTAACGAGCGCCGTCACGCCGGCGCCCGGCCACCACACCGAGAGCGGCGGGATGTTGTTGAGCGCCATGGGTCCCTCGGTGAGATCGACCCAATTAAGAGCCACCATGCGCATGACTTCGGCGAAGCTGATGGTGACAATGACGAAGTAGGCGCCGCGCACCCGGAATGCGAGCTTGCCGATGAGCCCCCCGAACAATCCGCTGACGAGCACGGCACCCACGAACGCGATCCACACCGGCTTGGGATCGACCACCACCGGGCTCGGCAGACCGATGTCGACCTCGAAGCCGAGCGAGAGCAGCGCGCTGGTGTAGGCCCCGATGCCAAAGAAGGCGGCCTGACCGAGGTTCAGTTGCCCGGTGAAGCCGAGCAGCAGGTTGAGGCTGATCGCCGCGATGATGAAAATGCTGGTCGACGTGAGGATGGCGAGGAAGTACGGCTCGCGCAGCCACAGCGGCAAGGTTGCCGCCAGCGCGAGAAACAGCAGGCCGCCGAGCCGGGCGCTCATCCGACGCGACCCTTGAGCGCGAACAAGCCCTGCGGCCGTAGCGCCAGCACAGCGATAATCACCAAAAAACCGAACGCGTCGCGGTATTCGCTCGACAGGTATCCCGCGCCGAACTCCTCGACGAGCGCCAGGACGAACCCGCCGATTGTAGCGCCGGTGATGTTGCCGAGCCCGCCGAGAATGACGATGGCGAACGCCTTGAGCCCGACCAGGTTGCCCATGGTCGGATTGACCAGGAAGATCGGGCCGAGCAGCGCGCCGGCGATCGCCGCGAGCGCCGAGCCGAGCGCAAAGGTGAGCGTGTAGATGCCGCGCACGTCGACACCCATCAGCGCGGCAGTGTCACGATCCTGAAAGGTCGCCCGCATGGCCATGCCGAGGCGCGTGCGATCGATCAGCCAGTAGAAGCCGACGAGCAGGACGAGCGTCGCGCCGAGCACGAACAGGCGCAACGGCAACACCGACACGGGCCCGATGACCAGCGGCTCCTGGGCAAACGGCGACGGAACGAGCTTGGCGACGCCGCCCCACACGAACTGCTCGCCGTTCTGCAACGCGATCCAGGCGCCGATCATCACGAGCATCACGGTATCGATGTCGTTGCTGCGTAGCGGACGCAGCAGCAAAAGCTCGATCAGCGCGCCGAGCGCAAAGCCCGCGAGCGCGGCAAGCGCGATCGACAGGAAGAAATCAAGGTGCAGCAGCGCGACAAACAGATAGGCGAGATAGGCGCCGAAAGCATAAAGTTCGCCGTGGGTGAAATTGACCACCCGCATGATCCCGAAGATCAGCGTGAGGCCGATGCCGAGCAGCGCGTACGTGCCCCCCAGCACGACGCCGTTGAGCCCATGCTGCAGGATTTGATCCACGCGCTTCCTCTTATCCCTCCCCTGAAAGGGAAGGGTGGCTGCGGTCGCGGAGCGAGCGCAGCCGGGTGGGGTACGAGCCGTGCACCCCCACCCGGCTTGCTACGCTCGCCACCCTCCCCCGCGGGGGAGGGATTACGGCTGCGTGACCTTACCTTCCTTGAGCATGACGATGTAGACGTTGGGCGCGCTCTGCCCGCTTTCCTTGCCCTCCGGGCCCTGTTTCATGAAGGCTATGTCGCCGTTCACGCCATGCAGCTTGGTCTTCCACAGGGCCTGCCGGATCGCATCGGGCTCGGCCTTTCCGGCGATCTTGATCGCCTCGACCGCGGTCATCACCGCGTCGTACCCGCGGAAGCCTTCGGTGAGCCCGGCGAACTCCCACTTCTTCTTGTTCCACTCGTCGACGTAGACCTTGGCGACGTCCGGATACTTGGCCTTGTCCGCGAACCACGGCGCGAAGAACAGGATGTGATAGCTCGCCATGCCGGCCGGACCGGCGTTGGCGATCATCTGGTCGGGAAACGCGCCGCCGGTGGTGACGATCCGCTGGGTGAGCCGCTGCTCGGCCGCCTGCTTGATGATGAGCGTGGTCTGCTCGACGCCGGTGGTCACGAACAAGGCGTCGCTATCGGATTTTTTGATCGCGGCGAGCTGGGCGGAGAGGTCGGTCGCTTCCGGGGTCATGGTCTCGGTCACCCCGATCTTGATCCCCTTGCTGGCCAGTGCCTTCGAGAACTCGGCCGCGGCACCGCGCCCGAAGTCGTTGTTGACCGACAGGAAGTCCGCCTTCTTGATCGGCGGATTGAAACTACCGAGTTTGTCGAGGAAGGCGACCGCCTCCATCTCCGAGGTGGGGCTGATGCGGAATACCCACGGATTGCCCGAGACGGTGATCTTGCCCGAGGACGACGTCTCGACGATCAGCGGCACGCCGTATTCGACGAGCTTGGGCATGACCGCGAGCGTGAAGGTCGAGCTCCAGGCGCCAATCATCACCGGCACCTTGTCGCGCAGGATCAGCTTCTCGGCGGCATCAACCGCCTCTTTGGGATTCGATTTGTTGTCCTCGATGACAAGCTCGATCTTCTTGCCGAGCACGCCGCCATGGGCGTTGACCACCTCGGCACCGATGCGCGCGCCGTTGGTCACATAGGTGCCGGACGCCGCCACCGCGCCGGTGAGCGGCTCGTTAACGCCGATCTTGATCGTCTCCTGCGCCTGCGCTGTTCCGACCGCGAACAGGGCCGCAAGGCCCGCCATCCACATGTGTTTGATCAAGACTCCCTCCCTCTTTATCGGATTGCGCTATCCCGCCCATAGTGGCGGGCACTCGTGCGATGGGCAAGATGTGCGTCGCGTGGAGATTTAGCGCCCAAGCAGTCCGCGCAGCCATTGCCAAGCCGCGCGCCACATGAGGCCGCCGGCACGCAAATGCGCCGCCGCCGGCATGGCCTCGCCGCGCATTTTGGCTTCCAGGTTGCGGCCGACCGCAGCGGCGATCTCGGCCGCGAATACGCGCACCACCGGACCGCGGCCGAACTGTGCCAGCGGGCCGCGCAACGCGTAGGCGATATCGAGCGTGATCGTGCTCGCCTGCGGGCCGTCTTCCGTGACCCGGAAGGTCGTGTCGGCGGAGAGCCGCGTGCCGCTCGCCGGATCGCGGCCTTCGGCTTTGACCTGTCCGCCATACATCGCTGCATCGTAGGTCACCGTCGCGTTGCCGGTGAAGCGTGCCTCGATCGGCCCGAGCGAGGCCACGAGTTCGCCGACGATGCGCTCGCCCGCGATCGAGGTGACGCGCGCACCCGGCACGCAGGCGGCGATGAGCGCCCGATCTTGGACGGCGCGCCACACAGTCTCGCGCGGCAGCGCGAGGTGCAGCGTCTGGTTCAACGCGTTCTCGGGTGCGGCCGCCGCCGGGGCAACGGCTGCACTGGCCGTTGTCGCCATTTCGCGCGGCTCCGCAAATTGTCCGCGCGGCAACGGCGGCTTCGCCGCAACCACAGTCTGCGGCCGCTGCGCCAAGACGCGGCGGATCGCACGCACAATGCCGTTGTAGCCGGTGCAGCGGCAGAGATTCCCTGCGAGTTCCAGGCGAATGCGATCTTCGTCGGCATCGGGCAGCCGGCGGACGATGTCCCGCGCCGTCACCAGCATGCCGGGCGTGCAATAACCGCACTGGAGCGCATGCTCGGCGGTGAAGGCCGCACGCAGGGCTGCGGCGATCGGATCGTCGGCCAAGCCTTCGATCGTGCGCACGTGCCGGCCGCCGCAGGTTGCCGCATAGACGATGCAGGCGCGCGCCGGCTCGCCGTCGAGCAAAATGGTGCAGGCGCCGCACACGCCATGCTCGCAGCCGAGGTGCGTGCCGGTGAGCAGCAGTTGCTCGCGCAGGAAATCGGCCAGCTGCGTGCGCGGCTCGACCGCAGCGCTCACCGCCGTGCCGTTGACCGTCAGCGTGACCGGCGTCATGCCCGCGCCTCGGCGAGCGCGCGCTTGAGAGCGACCACCTGCATATGCCGTGTGACCGGATCGAGCCCAGTATCTCGCAGCGCGGCTTCCGCTGCCGACGGCGTGACGCGTTCCCCTTCCAGCACGACCGGCGGCCCGCCGACAGCGCCGATGACTGCGCGGCGGACGCCGCGCGTTGGGTCGTCGAGCACGGCCGCCATGGCGTGGGCGAACTCGCCCGGCTTGCGGCAGGCTTTGTAATAGCTCCAGCGCGCCTGCGCCGACGGCCGCGGAATGCGCACCGCCTGCACGATCTCGTCGGGCGCAAGCGCCGTGCGGAACGCACCGATGACGAAGTGCGCCAGTGGGATCGCGCGGCCGCCCATTTCGCTCCAGGTGATAGCGCTCGCGCCGAGCGCCGTGAGGGTCGTGAGCCAGTCCGCTGCGGGGTCGGCATGACACAGGCTGCCGCCGATGGTGCCGAGGTTGCGCACGGCCCGATAAGCGATGTCTTCGGCGACACGCGCGAGGATGCTGTTGCCAACATCGGGCGTGCGGCCGTCGGCAATCGCCGAATGAGTCACGGCAGCGCCGATCGTCACTGCATCTGCATTTTCGGCGACGGCACCCAACTCCGGCAAATGGGCGATCGGGACCAGCACCGCCGGGCGAACGAGCCGCAGGTTGAGCATGGGCCCGAGCGACTGCCCGCCGGCGAGCAGCCGCGCCGCGCCCGGATGTTGCGCCAGCGCCGCGGCGGCTTCCGCCAGGCTTACCGGACGGACCAGTTCGAACGGCGCGGGCTTCATGCCGCTTGTTTCGCCTTTGCCGCGAGCAAAGCCTCGAGAATGCGGTGCGGCGTGATCGGCAATTGATCGATCTCGACGCCGAGGGGCCGGAGCGCATCATTGACCGCGTTGGCGATGGCGGCGGGCGGGCCGATCGCGCCGCCTTCGCCGATGCCCTTCTGG
>Ga0306920_100006343_pt1 | contig 15418 bp, 14 predicted proteins | sample flu12Cox44000170_FD_204666 | JGI IMG/M metagenome (GOLD analysis project Ga0306920, IMG submission 204666) | Lab enrichment of tropical soil microbial communities from Luquillo Experimental Forest, Puerto Rico - flux4day.12C.oxic.44.000.170 (v2)... | ecosystem: Environmental > Terrestrial >... | reverse complement strand
ATGCTCGGCTGGGAGAAATTTCACGGGAACAGACCGGCATCTATGTTGTCGATTACGAAGCGCTTGTCGCACGTCACGGCTTTCTCGCGTGGCACGATGAGCGGATGCGCTACTTCGCCCAAATGCCGATCGACAAGCGGATGTTTCTGCCGCTCGCCAGCGAGTACGTCAAGATCGTCAACGTCCTGAAGGGGGGTGCGAAAAAGTGCGTCGTACTCGATCTCGATAATACGCTCTGGGGTGGGATCGTCGGCGAGGACGGAGTCGACGGCATCAGACTGGACACGATTTATCCCGGCAATGCCTACAAGGCATTCCAGCAGGCGCTCCGCGCCCTCAACGAGCGCGGCGTGCTGCTCGCTGTCGCCAGCAAGAACAACCCGGCCGATGTCGACGAGGTGTTCGACAAGCATCCGCATATGGTTTTGACCAAGGGCGATTTTGCCGCGATGCAAGTTGGATGGCAGCCCAAATCCCAAATGATCGAGACGATAGCAGACGAGCTCTCGATCGGACTCGAACACATCGTCTTAATCGACGACAACCCGGTTGAATGCGCCGAGGTGTCGCGTGCTCTGCCGATGGTGCGAACCGTGGTGTTTCCGTGCCAGCCCGAGCGGTTCGCGGCGGTCCTTGCGGAAGAAGGGCTCTTCGATGTGCTGCAATTCTCCAAGGAGGATCGCAATCGGGCGCAGCTTTACAAGCAGCGCGCAGCCGCGGAGAATCTGCGGAGCAGAGCGGCCGATCTCGAAGATTTCTACCGCAGTCTCGAGATGGAGATCGTTATCGAGCCGGTAAATGCAGCCAGCCTGTCGCGCACGGCGCAGCTGACGCAAAAGACCAACCAGCTCAATCTCACAACCTACCGCTATAGCGAGGCGGATATCGCTGCGCGGCTTCGCGATCCCTCCTGGTATTGCTGCACTGTGACCGTCCGCGACCGCTTTGGCGATAACGGGATCATTGCTGTCATGCTGGCGCAGCACGTCGCAGATCGGCTGATCCTCGACACGTTCTTGATGAGTTGCCGAGTCATCGGGCGCACTGTAGAGACCGCGATGCTGGCGCATCTGTGTGATGTCGCAGAGCGGTTCGGCGCTCGGCTCGTCGAGGCCAAGCTGGTCCCGACCCCGAAGAACGTGCCTGTCCGGTCGCTTCTGCCGGACCACAATTTCGTGCCGAGTGGTGAAATGAATGGAGCCTCGACGTGGCGACTGGATCTCTCCACACGGCGTATCCGCTGGCCGGAGTGGTTCCGCGTGCTGGATCGCGAGCCGCTGTCGACGCCGGTTTGACTTGGTAACGAGGGATGCCGGACTCCGTGCGTGATAGCGTTCGTCGGCTGATGACGGACATTTTCCAATTGGACCCGAGGGCGATTTCCGACAGCGCCGAAATGGGCGCGCCCGAGCAATGGGATTCGGGTAATCACGTTAGGCTGGTTCTCGCGCTGGAAGAGGAGTTCGATGTCTCCTTCGAGATACCTGAGATCGAGGCGATGACATCATTTCAGGGCGTCCTGTCGGCGCTCGAGAGCAAGCTCTCATCATGAGATATGCCTACGTCCGGCAACTCTGCTATTCGCTGCGCACCCTGCGCCGAGTATTGGACCTTGCTGGGGCCGAAGGAAGAGGTCTAGGTTGCCGGCAGTAATTTGGCGCATTTGCCTACCGTCTCTCGTCCGAGAGCGAGCGCCTTGAGTTCGCTCTCGCCGCGGCTGACGCCGCGTTGCGGCGACGATATCTGGCTTTCGCCGGCGGACGGCCTTCTCTCCTTCGTCTGTAAGACCCAATTCCTCGACGGCGAGGAGCCTAAGCGGCCTGGGTTATGACACGAAGGGTGCTGGCGTCGCGAACCTTTGGCCCTGATGACCAATTGCGGTTTGCGACATTAACCGGCGACTTCAACCCGTTGCATATGGACGCCGTCACCGCCCGGCGAACTCAGTCGGGAGCGCCCGTGGTACATGGCATCCATATCCTAATGTGGATGCTGGACTGTATCGCCGCTCACTACCCTGATCTTCCTTCAATCGCGACGCTGAAGGTCCGATTCCTTAAGGTGGTTTATCTCGGCGATCGCGCCGATGTTGTTGTCTCCAACTGTGATTCAGGGTCTCTGGCAGCGGAGGTGACCGTCGGCCGGGACGATGTTGTTCTTCGCCTGTCAGCGAAGTTTGGTGTAGCCCAGCCGGCACCGGCAAGAGTCCTCTTTGGAGGCCACTCGGAACCTCTCAGCCCTGCCAGTCCACTGGAGCTGACCGTCGAGCAGATCGCAGCTATGCAGGGACGTGTTGCTTTCGCACTACCGGTCGAAGAACTTGCCAGTGAATTTCCGGCCGCTCACCGTCTGCTCGGTGCTCGGCGACTGGCAGCGCTCGGCGCCTCGACCCGTCTCGTCGGAATGGTCTGCCCGGGCCTGCATTCTATCTATGCCGGCCTGTCGTTGACTATGTGCTCAGATGCCGATAGCGCACCGGAGCTCGGCTTCCAAGTCACCGGTGCACATCCTCGCCTGCGGCTGGTCCGTCAGACCATCACCGGTGGGGGATTGACTGGGACCGTGGAGAGTTTCATCCGCCCCCTGCCATCTGACCAAGCTTCGGTCGCCTCGCTTGCTAGTCTGGTCGGTGGCGATGAATTTGCCGACAGCGTCGCGCTCATCATCGGCGGGTCACGCGGTCTCGGCGAAGTGACCGCGAAGCTCGTAGCGGCGGGCGGCGGGCGCGTCATCATTACGTATCTCTCGGGCAAAGCTGATGCTGAGCGGGTCGCAGCCGAGATAGATGGTTGGGGCGGACGTGCCGATGTTCTCAACTATGACGTTCTGCATGCTCCCGAGCCACAATTAACAGCCCTGCCCAGGCATCCCAGTCATTTGTATTATTACGCCACGCCAATAATCGCACGCCGCAAAGTCGGTGTTTTCGATCGTAGACGCTTCGACGAGTTCGTTAGTTATTATGTCGCAGGCTTCTATTCATTGTGCCGCGCTCTCGCGATCGCGGGAGACAAACTCTCCGTCTATTATCCATCGTCGGTTTATGTCGAAAATTGGCCCGAAAGCCTCGTCGAATATGCCATGGCCAAGTCAGCGGGCGAGCTACTGTGCAGGAACATTGCTGGCCGCCTCAACAATGTATATGTCACCGCGACCCGGTTGCCACCGCTGGCCACCGACCAGACCGCAACCCTCATACAATCGAGTCCGCTGGACCCAGCGCCGGTTTTATTGCCGGTGATTCGCAACGTCCAGGGTGTGCGATGAGAGGCTTCGGCTTACGTGAACAAGGTTCTCATAGACCCTAATTCGCCCGGCGTCCACCGCAAGTGGAGTCCGGCCTCTAAAGAATTTAGCTTCGTCTTCGAGGTGCTGGAAATCGGGCGCTGACCTCATTTCAAGGCTTGCCATCGACGTTCGAAAGCAAACTCTGACGGTGAGATTTCTCGCTAAAAATGTATAATCTTCGAAACCTTTATTACTCGCTGCGTACAGGCTCATCGCGCACCGTGTATTGGGATTTTGCTCAGAGCCGCAAAAGGAAAGCGAAATTGCGCCAGCGGGAGTTTAGCGCTTTTGCCAGTCATGTCCGATCGGAGCGTGAGCGGCTCAGGATCACACTCGCCGCGGCTGATACAGGTGGCGATAACGAGGCGCGACTGGCCGCCGCGGTCGCCTGGGTGCTGCTCGCGCAACAGGCGACGCCCGACGACGGTGTTTCTCTCGGCTATTTTCCGCTGGATGTCGATGGTGGTTGGCACGCGTCCTACCCGGAGACGACAGGGTATCTGATAACCAGTCTGCTAGCCTATGCAGCGCACTACCAGCGCCCTGACGTACGCCGTGCTGCGCTCGCCATGGCGCATTGGGAGGTCGACGTGCAGATGGCAAGCGGCGCTGTGCAGGGGGGCGCGGTCGCACCACGGCATCAGCAGACGCCGGCTGCTTTCAACACTGGTATGGTACTCGACGGCTGGTGCTCAGCCTATGAGGCGAGCGGCGAGCAGCGATTCCTCGACGCTGGCTCGGCGGCCGTTCGCTTCCTCGTCGCCGATATGGATGAGGGCGGCTATTTCAAGACCAATGGCGAATTCGTCAGCCAAGACGAGACCAAGACATATAATTGCTTGTGTGCCTGGGCGATGCTGCGTATGGCGCGGCTCACGGCTGACATCAATTTAGAAAGGACAGCAGTGCGGGCGGTCGAGGCCGCCCTCAAACGCCAACGACCCAACGGTTGGTTTGCGAACAACTGCCTAGACATATCGAGTATGCCTCTCACCCATACGATCGGTTATACGCTGCAGGGTGTGTTCGAGGTCGGTGTGCTCGCTGGGCGCGAGGATTTTATTACCGCAGCCGAGCTCGGCCTTACCAATGTATTGAAGAAGCAGCGGCCGAACGGCTTTCTCGCCGGCCGGTTCGACGAGCAGTGGAGGCCCGTGGCAAACTTTGTCTGCCTCACCGGGTCGTGCCAGCTCGCTGTCGTGGCCTATCGGTTTGTCGAGCTCTTCGGGAGGCATGGTTTGCTTGCGGCGGCAGATCGCCTGATGTCTTTCGTTAAGGGCACCCAACGGCTCGCCGCCGAAGATCCCAACATGGTCGGTGCCATCCCCGGGTCGTATCCCATTCTGGGCGGCTACATGACGGGAGGCTACCCGAATTGGGCAACCAAATACTTCATCGATGCCGTGCTGCGTCGCTCTGCCTGTGACACCGGGCGCGTTGGCCTTGCAAACGGGCAGGCCAAGCAGCACAAGGGCTGTATGCGATACTCACCGGCTACTTCGCGCGATCCAGATCGAACCCAGTTGCTCCGCCGACGTCTCCTCTGAAGTTCCATTGGTCCGTGCCCGATATGGATAATGTGCGTCTATAGGACATCTGCGGCGTCGATGGGGAAGACTGAAAAAAGACATGCGGTTCTTCGAGGCGTCGGTGGCTCGAAGCCGGCTATAGGGGGAAAGAGAAGACTATGCGGTGTCGTCCGCAGGCAATCACACCGGTATGGATAGCCGCCGCGGTGGCGATTTCAGGGGCCGCACCGGTTCTAGCTGGCGATCCTCAGATGGACCGCCTGCATCAGAGTCCGGTCGCCGGGGATTGGATCACCAATGGCGGGAACTTGACCAGCCAGTGATATTCCATGCTGAAGCAGATCGACACAACGAATATCGGGCAGCTGACAGGGGCGTGGATAACCCGTCTCAAACGCTCCGGGTTCGGCATCAAGGATTCGGCCGAGGCGACGCCGCTCGTCAAGGACGGGATCGGCAATGACGACGTCTTTGCGCTGAATGCCGAAACCGGTGAAATCCTGTGGAAGCGGTGGTCGTGGATCGACGAAAAAATGACGACCGTGTGTTGCGGATGCGACAACCGAGGGCTGGCAATGGGCGAAAGCATACTGTTCGTAGGCCAGCTCGACGCCAATGTGGTGGCGCTTGATCTCAAGACCGTAGAGAAGTGCGGAAAACGCCGATCGGGGGCTGGCACAACAGCTATAGCATCACCAGTGCACCGCTTTATTACGCCGGCATCGTTTATAGCGGCATCTCCAACGGCGAACTCGGCATCCGCGGGCGATTCACCGCCCTTGACGCCAAGACCGGTAAGATCCTGTGGCCTACCTATACGGCGCCGGAACCGGAGAAATTGGCAGCGACACTTGGCCGGCTCCCGGTGGTGCTGCGGTGCCCATGGGGCGTCGATTTGGAATACGCCGGCGCTCGATCCGCAGTTCAGGCTCATCTAATTGGCGTAAAGCGCACGGCACGAGCAAATCCGAAGCGGCACAGGCCCTGGGCGTCAGTGCTCGCATGTGGCGGTATTGCGATGCGGGCACGCACCTGGCGTCCAAAGTGGTGAAGCTGACCGCGATTGGTTTGACACTCGGCCGCGAGCAGCGTGACCGGTTTTGCTCGAATTGTGGAACAGACTCACGCAGTCAACAGCGGGTGGTGGCAGGCGACTTTGCGGCGCGGGGCGATCTCACGGAGCTCGGGTGTTACTTTGGCGCAGCCGATCGTCGGCGCGCGCGCAACGCGTGCGGACCCCGACGGCGGTGCCAGCGGCGAAGGCGGCGCGCCATGCTGGGTCCATGGCGGCTTGACCGCGGGTCAGGCACCGGGATCGCGTCGAGCAAGAGCCTCGTACAGGGGTGCGCCGGCGCGCGGCAGAGCGCCTCGGTCGGCCCGGTCTCACACAAGCGGACGAGATACGTCACCGCGACCTGGTTGTTTCCCCCTGTTCGACCGTTCGCGGCTCTTCGCTATTTCTACGCATGCCCCCAGAGGCGCTTTGATGCGATCGCCGCGCCCTCGACCATGGCACCCAGCTTCTTGAAGGCAATATCGGGGTCGATCTTGCCGTAGCCGGCAAAGGTTCCGAAGCCGCAATCGGTACCTGCGATCACCCGCTCGCGGCCGACGACATCGGCGAATTGGCAGATGCGCTGGGCGACGAGCTCGGGATGCTCGACATAGTTGGTCGAGGTGTCGAGCACGCCGGGTATCAGGATCTTGTCATCCGGCAGCTTCACATCTTGCCACACCGTCCATTCATGCGCATGCCGCGGATTGGCGGCCTCGACGACCAACGCCTGGGGCTTGGCCTTGACCAGGACCGGAGCGACCTTTGCGAAGTCGATATCGTGGTCGTGCGGTCCCTCGTAATTGCCCCAGCAGATATGGATGCGCGCCCGGTCCGCCGGCACATTGCGCAATGCATTGTTCAGCACATCGACGTGGAACGCCGCGCGCTTGAGGAACTCTGCTTCACCGAGCTCCTGAAAACTCGTGTGGCGCGCCATTGCGAGATCGGGGCAATCGAGCTGCAATACAAAGCCGGCTTTGACGATCGCTTCGTATTCGTCCTGCATCGCCGCCGCGATGGCTTCGACATAGGCCTCGTGGGAGGGATAATGTCGGTTGGTCTGAAACACCGGGACGAGACCGGGTGAGGCTGCGGTCATGAACCCTTCGACGGCCTGGACCTGGGCGAGCGCATCCTTGAGATTGGCAAGGTCGTGCTCGAGCGGTGCCCGGTCGCGCACCGCGACCGGGCCTACGCACACCGCGCGCCGCGCCACATTGGCGCCGGTCATCCGCTCGTAGGCGGCGAGAAAATTCGGGTGGTCACGCGTGTCTAGCCGGGGCTTGGCCGGTTCGTGGCCGGAAAACCCCGACAGCCGGTCGGCGACATAGGTCGAGTAGCCGGGCTTTGACATCTCGCCGTCATTGACGATGTCGATGCCGGTTTGCGCCTGGCGCTTGATGATGTCGAAGACCGCCTGCCGGGTCAGCCGGTCAAGCGCCGCCTTGTCATAGGGCTGGCTCTGGTCCTTGGCCACCAGCAGCTCCTTGAGCTCGGGCGGGCGCGGCAGGCTGCCGACATGGGTCGTCAGAATGCGGTCTTGGCTCGTCTTCATCGCCATTCACCCCCTTATGAGACGCGGCAGAATGCCCGGCTTCATCGTGTCCCACAAGTCGCGGCAGTGATCACTCGATCACCTCGTCGGCGAGGCCGAGCAGCGTGTACGGCAGGGCGAGGCCGAGCGTCTTGGCGGTCTTCAGGTTGATGACCAGCTCGAATTTCGTCGGCTGCTCGACCGGGAGATCGGCCGGCTTGGCACCCTTCAAGATCTTATCTACGTAGGCCGCGGCGCGCCGGTACATATCGGGGTAGTCCGGCCCGTATGACATCAGGCCACCTGCGACAGCGTGCTCCCTCTGGGGAAATGTCGCCGGCATTCGGGCCCTGATCGTCAGGTCCGGCAGTCGACGAATATCTTCGCTAAAGATCGTACTGTTCACCACAATGAGCGCGCCAACACGCTGTTTCTCCATCGCCCCGAGAGCGGCCTCAAAATCGTCAGGCTCCCGAACGGCCGCTGGAAGGAGCTCAAGGTTCAAGGTCCGAGCGGCCACTTCTATCTCTTTAAGTAGTGGTCCCGCCGGTGGAAAATTCGGATCCCAGAAGGCGCCCACCCGCTTGGCAGCGGGTACCACTGTGATCAGCAATTCGAGCCGCTTGGCGGCAAGCTCGCGGGTTTGCACGCTGACCCCTGTCAGATTCCCGCCAGGACGCGCCAGCGAGGCAGCCAGACCAGAGCCAACCGGATCCGAGATCCGTGCAAATATAATCGGGATCGTCTGGGTTGCTCTTTTGGCCGCGCGCGCCGCCCGTGTGCCGATGGCCAGGATGACGTTCGGCTAAAGGCTGACCAGTTCGGTGGCGAGATGCGGAAGAAGCTCGTATTTCTCCGCCGAGTAACGCCGTTCGATAGTGATGTTCTGCCCTTCGATATAGCCGAGATCACGTAATCCTTGCGCAAACGGCTCGAACGATTTCGCGGCCAAAGGAGGAGCCTCGTCCGACAAGATGCCTACTCGCGCGACCTTTGCAGATTGCTGCGCGTGGGCTGAGAGCGACCACGCAAATAGACCAAAGCTCAGCGCGGCAATGAGTCTCGTTCGCCCGATCCTCATCCAGCCATATCCCGCAACGCTGGCAGGACGGGTTCGATATCCTCCAATGGCCGGCGCGGCTGGGACGGTGTGAACCGCATATAAGCCGCCAGCTCCTCCTGCGGCAGCCGGCCGACGATACGTCCGATATCGGCAAAGCGAATCCCTTGCCGCAGCAAGTAAACCAGATAAGTGTGGCGAAGGGCCTGAAAAGTCACCTCATCGGCGCCGTCGAGCCCGGCGTCGTAGGCTGCGTACATGACAAGGCTGCGGACGTCGTTGAGCGGCAACGGACCGCCCGACGAGCCGCGCAACAGGGTCCCTTCCGCCTGCGGCTGCAACGCCCGGCGTGCGGCAATGAGCCGGCGGAGCGGATCGCTGAGCGACAGGATCCGGGGGGATTCGTCGCTTATCCGGATCGTGCCGGCGTCGAGGTCGATCTGATCCCAGGCGAGAGCGACGATCTCCTCGGTGCTCAACCCGCTCAGCAGACCAGTCACGATCAGACCTCCGTCATCGCTTGTCGCCCGCAGCAGGGCAGCGATCTCGGCGTCACTCAATTCCCGCGGCAAGGCGTCGGGCGCCGGCAAGCGCGCGGTCTGCGCTGCGAGCAGAGGCGGGGAGGCGGCCTCTCTACCGCCTCCAACCGCCAGCGGCCACCACCGCTGCTGCTCTACCGCGGCGGGTTGCGGCATGCGGGGGGAAAAAAACTCGACCAGCCATATTGCGAGGAACCCGAGCGCTGCCGCTGCGCCGAGGCTGATGCCAGCGTCGCGGGCGTAAAGCGGGCGCCAGGGCAACTGCGGCGCGGTGGCCGCTTCGAGGATTTCCACCTGGGGTGCCGTCTCGCTGTCGCTCGCTTCCAGTCGCGCCAGGCGGTCTGAGGTAGCGCGGTGCAGCTGTTCGAGATGCGTCAGATCCTCCTGCATCGCCTTGAATTCGCCAAAACGCACGATGAAGGTCTGCACCGCACTCTTGTTTTCGTTGATTTGCTGCTGCAATTGCTCGACCGCCTCGCGGGCAGCAGTCACCTTTGCTTCTGCTTCGGCAACGGCGGCCCTTTGACCCGCAGCGCGTTCCGTTTTGATCTGCTGTTCGAGATTGTCGAGACGGCCGCGCGCCGCTTTTGCGGCCGGGTCCAAATCCAAATATTGCGGCGTGAACCGCTGCTGGAGGTCGTGCAATTCCTCGCGCAATTGCGAGGCGCGCTTCTCCATATCCGCGATGGTCGGGTTGTCCTTGGCGGCGACGACCCCTTGGCCGGACGAAGCAGCACTTCGTGCCGCACGCAGCTTTCCCTCGGCCGCCGCCAACTTGCCCTTGGCCTCATTGAGGTCGGTGGCGAGGCCTTTGGCGGCGGACAGCAGCTGGTTTTCGTCCCGCTCGGTCGAGACGATATCGTTGCTCGACCGGAATGCGTCGACTTCCTGCCGTTTCGCCGCTACTTTTTGCTCCAACGCCTGGACAGAGTCGCGCAGCTGGTCAGCGCCGGTCCCCGTCGATTTCTGGTAGGCGGCGGCCAAATGCTCCTGGTAGACGCTGGTCAAGGTATTCACCAATCGCGCCAGAAACTGCCGCTGCGGGCCCTCAGCGCGCAGCAGGACCACCTGAGTGCCCTCGACGGTTTCAGTGCTCAGCATATGCCGCACCCCGTCGACCGGATCGCTCCGGATATCGGCCGGTAGATCCCCGGATTTCGACAGGTGCTGGATGACCTCCTCGAGCAGCGGGCGACTGGTGAGGACCTGGACTTCGGTCAGAAAGGACCGGGGACCGTGCGGCGGCGCCCCCCCTGCCGTCTCGGCTCCGGTTTTCGCGCCCGCCATATCATCGGCGGATGCCGGCGTTGCCGAGGCAGGCGTGATCTGCAGCCGCGCGGTGGCCTGGTACTCCGCCGGTCGCATGACCGTGTAGGCCAAGCCGAGAACCAACGCCGGGAGGAAGGCACATAAAAACACACCGAGCCGGCGGCTCCGAGGTTTCCCCGCCGGCGTTTCTTGCGGATCTGGCGAAAATACGCCGAGCGAAAACTCGCGATCGTTCCGCAGGTCGGGAAGATTAGTCATGTCGACCCGATCTTCTTGGGCCGCCGGCCCCGCCGGCAGAGGCGGCTATCATAGCAGATCGCAGCGCGTCCGGCGCGACTTGCCGGCAACTCGCGGCAGCTTTACCCTGTTTGTCCGAAAATTGTCCTCCAGGAGCCAGGGACCGCCCGATGATCTGTGATGTCCACGCGCACTATACGCCAAAGAATTTCAGCGAGTTCATGGGTGACCGGTTTGCCTCGCCCGTCCATCTGCCGGTCAAGCGCGGGATGGCGCGCCACCCTTTTTCGGATTCCCCGGAGGACATCGAGGGCCGGTTTAAGCTGATGGATGAGGCGGGGGTGGAGAAGCAGGTCTTGTCGCCGAACCATCCGCCTTATCTCCCCGACGAGCGGGAGTGTGTCAAGGCGGTGCAGATGCTCAACGACGGCTATGCTGATCTCGCACACCGCTATCCGCGGCGCATCGCCTCCTATGTGATGTTGCCGTTGCCGCATATCGACGCGGCGTTGAAGGAGATGGAGCGCGGGTTCGATCAGCTGGGCTGCGTCGGCGTCAACATGAACATCGTCTGTCTTGGTCGCTCGATCGCCGAAACCGAGTTCGAGCCGATCTATGCCGAGATGAACCGGCGCAGCGCCGTGCTGTTCGTCCACCCGGCCGGATCGGGGATCTGCTCGCCGTTCATCGTCGATTATGGCTGGCGGGCGGCGGTCGGCACCTCGCTCGAGGACGCAACCTTTGTCCTGCACATGATCGCCAAGCAGATCCCGCACCGCTATCCGAACATCAAATTCATCGTGCCGCATCTAGGCGGACCGGTCCCGATGCTGCTGAATCGCCTCGACAAGCAAGGCCAGAGCCAGAGCGGCCATCCAAACCTCGCCGAGGCGCCGAGCGTGACCGCCAAGAAGTTCTGGTACGACACGGTGTGCTACGGCTCAAAGGCGGCTTTCACCTGCGCCCTCGAAGCCTTTGGTGCCGATCACCTAGTTACCGGCAGCGACTACCCGGTATTGCAGGACTACGAGGCCTACAAGGAGACCTTCGCCTATATCGAGCGGCTGGGACTGCCCAAGGCCGACACCGACAAGATCCTGCATCACAACGCACAGAAGCTCTTTGGCTTTGCCCATTAGCCAAGCGATCACCAGGTCAGAAACATCGCGGCGACCGCGGCGCCCGTCGCTGCAGTCGACAGCCAGCCCACGGCCCATAGCGGCCGTGGGAGGACGAAAGGTCCCATCACTCGCCGCTGCATCGCCATCAGCATGAACACGACCATCAATGGCACCGCCACTGCTCCGTTGATCACAGCCGACCAGAACAACGCCTTGATCGGATCGAGGTCGACGAAGTTGATCAAAACGCCGATCAAGGTGGCTGCCGCGATCGCACCATAGAACGCTCTCGCATCAAGCGGCCGCTGCGCGAGCCCGGTAGGCCAGCCCAATGCCTCGTCGAGGGCGTAGGGGGCGGAGCCGGCCAGCACCACGGCCAGCATGCCGGTGCCAATAATTCCGGCAGCGAACACGGCAAAGGTAAAAGCGCCGGCGATGGCCTGCAGTGCGGGTGCAGGTGTTCGGCTGCGGCCGTCTGGTGACCGGCAGCGGCGCCCCGGGATCGCAGGACTACGAGGCTTAGAGAGGGACCTTCGCCGATATCGAGCGGCCGGGCCTGCCAAAGGGCTGACACCGACTAGATTCCGCACCGCAACGCGCAAAAGCTCTTCGGCTTCGCGCGTTATATGGTGCAGCTAACCGCCATGGGGTGACTTAAGCAGCGTTCGAAAGAGCGCGCCATCCAAACAGTCATGACGTGGCCGGGTGCTCCACCGGCTGGCAGAAGCGGATGAGTTTGCCAAAAGGCTCGATCACCCCTGTCTCGATCGTTCCCCAAGCCGTCGTTTCGAGCGCGGGCCGCATATAGCGGTAGCCCTTCGTGCTGATCTCGCGGTGAAACGCCTCGACGCCGTGCATCATCACGCGGATCCGCGCACCGGGATTTCCGTCGCCATGATGCTCGCTCAAATGCAGGATCAAATTGCCGCGCGAAATCTGGCGGTAGAGCGGCGCGTTCGGGTCGAAGCGGTGGTCCCAATCGACCGAGAGGCCGAGAAACCCCTGATAGAACTCGTCGGCTTGGCAATGTCGAAGATCCGCAAGACGGGCACGACCCAATTGAAGATGATCTCCATGACACACCTTCATTCTGGCAAAATGAATACGGAACCACCTGTCCCGTTTCGGCCAGGGCCGGGCGGCCTGACCATGACGCCAACCCGCGCTGCCGTTGTCAGTCTAAAACCGGATATCGGTCGGCGGGAGGCCGAACTCAGCGCGACCGAATACGGCGGCGGCACGTTCGGGATTGTTGCCGATATGGGCGCGCATCGCGTGGATGTCGCGCCAGGCGCGCTGGATCGGGTTGCTGAGAAAGATGCCGCGCCCGCCGCTCGCCTCCATCAAGCGGTCGACGGCGCGCATGCTCCAATCGGCGGCTTTGGCGGAGTCCCAGCGGAAGCGCGCCCGCCGGGTCAGCGGGATCTCCTTGCCGGCCGCGGCCAGCTCCATCATCTCGCGCATATTGCCGCGCATGCGGTCATAGGCGCCGCCGACCTCGGCGGTGGATTCGGCGAGGCGTAACTGGGTGAACGGGTCCTCGGCGAGGCGCGAGCCGTCGCGCAGATTGATCCGCACTTGCGACTGCTCGCGAAAGGCATTGAGGGCGCCGAGCGCCACACCGATCGCCGGTGCCGCGATCGAATTCGGAAAGACGGCGCCAAAGGGCAGCCGGTAGAGCGGCCCGTCATTGACGGCCGTACCGGGGTTGCGCAGATGAAACGCGTCGAGGTAGGAGTGCGTGCGGTATTCGGGAACGATCGCCTCCTCGACAACAATGTCCTTGCTACCGGTGCCGCAGAGACCGGTGACGTACCAGTTGTCGTCGATGTGGTAATCGCGACGCGGCACCAGAAACATCTGCGCGTCGGGTGGCGCGCTGCTCTCGACTGCCGGTGCCATGCCGCCGAGTGCGGCCCATTGGCAATAGTCGCAGCCGCTCGAGAATGACCAGCGGCCGCTGAGACGAAACCCGCCCGTGACCCGCTCGACTGTGCCGGTCGGCGCCAATGAGGTTGAGATCTGGATGCTGGTGTCCTCGCCCCAGACGTCCTCCTGAGCCTGCGGCGGAAACAATCCCAGATGCCAGTTGTGTACGCCAATGACGCCGAGGATCCAACCGCTCGATCCGCAGACGGCGGAGACTTCGACGATTGCCTGATAGAAGGTCTCTGGGGCGAGCTCGTAGCCCTGGTACCGCTTGGGCTGGATGCAGCGAAAGACCCCGGCCTCCCGAAAGTCGTCGAAGGTTTCCTCTGGCAAGCGCCTCAGTTTTTCGGCATGCGGCGCGCGTTCGCGCAGTACCGGCAGCAATGCCCGAACTCGGCCGAGATATTCTTCAGGCGTCATAACCGTACACCCAAAAGAAACGCCTTAGCGCAAAGTACGCAGAGGATGCGCAAAGGACGCAAAGCAGTTCATTCTTCGCGTCCTCCGCGGTCCCTTGGCGACCTTTGCGTTAAGTGGCTATTCCAGTTAGCCGAGCGGGCCCTGGAACACCTGGTCGACATAGGTGTCGGAGAGCGGCTCCAGCGCCTCGGGCCAGTCGCGCTGGACTTGGCGACGCATCGATTGCGGCCGCACCCGGCCGTCCCACCCGACCTGCTCCATGTAGTAATAAAGCTGGATGCAGTGCCCGTCGGGATCGAGTGCAAACGCCGAGTAGTCGATGCCGGGGTAGAGCTCGGACGGGATCGAATCGACAAAGCTGACGCCCCGCGATTTGAGGAATGCGACGGCCTCGCGGAGCTGAGAATAGCTGCCGAGCTCGACGCCAAACGACATGCAGGTGCTGCGCTCATTGAGGCCCAGCGTACGCCGCAGCTCCTTTGGGAATAGCCCGAGGCTGTGGTGCTCGGCGCCGCAGCGTAGAAACACGCAGCGGGCGCCCTGATATCGCGTCTCCTCGCTGCGGACAAAGCCGACCCGCTCGATGTAGAAGGCTTCGGCCCTGTCCACATCGTCGACAAACAGCCCGACCGGCCCGATCTTGGTGATCTTGAACGGCCGCGGCAGCATCACACCGCCGACGTCATAATTTGCCGGCAGGCCATCCTCGGGGTGGTGGCCCGAAAGGACGGCGATGCCCTTGGCGTCGGCCTCCGCCAACTCTGCGGCCTCCGACATCTGGGGCAATGGCGGCTTTTCCTGAAAGCCGCGGTAATACATGTCGCGCGGCTTGCTCAGCCGGTTCCAGCCGATCTGCTCGATGCCGTAATAGAATTCGTTGGTGTGGCCGTCTGGGTCATAGACATAAACGTGCCAGTTGCTGCCCGGCATGTCGCGCCCGACGCGCTGAACGCGGACCTGCTGCTCCTGGAAATAGGTGTGAGCGTCGGTGATCTCTTTGAGGCTGCCGCACTGCCAGGTGATCTGGTTGATAGTGACCTCGGGGGCGAATTTGCGGTCGGCGCGGTGGTCCATGACCTTTTTCGGAAACAGCACAAAGGCGTGATGGTCGGTACCGTATCGCATGAAATAGCCGCGCGGGTCGCCGAGGTCGGCATCCTTCGGGTACCAGGGTGCCCGGGAGAAATCGAGTGTGTCCGAGGCTGTAAAGCCGAGCAAATCGCCATAGAATTGGCGGCCCTCGGGCAGATTTTCGATATTAAAGCCGAAATGACCGAGCCGCCGCACTTTGAACGGCCGGGGCAGGTAGACACCGCCGACATTGTAGCGCCCGTTGACCGATGACATCCGTCATTCCTCCTTGGCGTGTTCGACGCGGCATTCGGGCCGGTTCGCGTAGATTCCGCGGTCATTATCGCATTGTTGCCCGACCCCC
>Ga0306920_100006342_pt1 | contig 15419 bp, 13 predicted proteins | sample flu12Cox44000170_FD_204666 | JGI IMG/M metagenome (GOLD analysis project Ga0306920, IMG submission 204666) | Lab enrichment of tropical soil microbial communities from Luquillo Experimental Forest, Puerto Rico - flux4day.12C.oxic.44.000.170 (v2)... | ecosystem: Environmental > Terrestrial >... | reverse complement strand
GACCGTCAACTACCAGCAGCAGTGGGTGGGCGAGCTCTGTTACAAGGAGACCGGCCTGAAGCTATCGCCGCACCTGGTCTTCACGGGAACGCCGGCGCAGGTCGAGACAGTCAGAGCTCGGACCGGCGTGATGCCAGCCGTCCTGGTCATGTCCTATCCGGCCCTCGCGCAGACAGGCTCCGGGGTCGGGAAGGGAGGCTTCGACCGCGACTCAATCGAGATCTTCCTGATGGGCGCGAACGTTCGTTATGTGATCTTCGACGAGGTGCACAAGGTCGTGGACGACATGCGCAGCGTGTCCGCCGAGGTCACCAGGGTCCTGACGGAATGGTTGCAGGACGGTAGCCTCACGGGTGCCATCGGCTTCTCCGGCACGGCGGCGGCGTATCGTAAGCGCTTCTCCCAGCTCGGGCTCGATCTGGTCCACGTGATGCCCGCAGCCGAGCTGATCGCCTACGGGTTCGTCGCACCCTTCGCGGAGCTGGGGGTGCCGTTCGCCTACTCCGAGCGCGAACAGCGCGTGCGCCGGCTCGTCGACGAGTACAAGGAGCTGCTGAAGAGCTTCCTGAACGACACGGTAGGCGCACCCAGGCTTCGGGCCTGGTTTGCCGAGCTGCCGATGGACGACCGGGTCGCGATGGCTCGCGGGCTGCTCCGCATGGCTGCCGCCGCGGGGACGGACCGCGACGCCGCTATCGCCAGTCGCCTGGAGGGCTGGGAGTCCGGCGGCGCCCTGACGCTGCCCGAGGTGGGCATGGTCACAATCCTCCAGGTCCTGCGTGGCTGGTCGGACAGCGATCTGGTCAACGCCGCAGTGGACGGTGACGCGGGCGGTCGCCGCGAGGTCGCCCACGACACTCTGGAACGGGCGAACGGCATCCGGAGAGAGCTGACAGGGCTCATTTACAGGCCCGAGGCCGGACAGCGCCTGACCGCCGCCGGCTTCAGCACGGCCGCCCCCTTGGGGGCTCGGGAGCTCGCAACCACGCCGATGCCGGCCGCGGAACGGGCCAAACGATCACGGGACGAGCTGGCGGTGACGATGAGCGGCCTGTATCCGAGCCTGGTCGAGTGGGCGCAGAGGGTCGGCGAAGGCCGGGTCTCGGTCGTGCGGTCGATCCTGGCGGCGGAGCGCTCGGTGCGAAAGGTCCACGGGGTGATCGTGTTCGACGCCAGTACACGCATCCGGTGGGACGGCACGCCGGGACCGGCACGACCGGGCTACGACGGTGTCGCCGGCATGTTCAGTGAGCTTCTCGGCGTCTCGAACCTGGTGCCGATGGCGGCGCTGTCGAGCGAGATCTACCTGCCCCACGATCCGGACGCGCCGCTCAACGCCGCCATCGCCGGGTACATCCGGCATCGGATCGCCGCCGACGAACAAGGTGATGCACTGCTCGCGATGCTGACGCAGGGCATCGAGCTCACGCCGGGCCAGGCATCGACGTTGCAGTCAGAAGTGGCGCGACTGGTGGCCGCTGCGGTCGCGCCTGACGTGCCGGGGGTACCGGTGACGCGGCTAGTGGTGATGCCGCTGCGCCGGGTGGTGCGCGAGCACTTCAAAGGTGAACTGCGCGCCCGGCTGATGACGCGCCTGTCGACGCGTCAATACCACCTCCGTCAGTGGTCGAGGACGTTCAAGGGATATCGGGAGATCGCACTCCGCTTCGAGCGGGCTCAGGTGAGTGAGCTACAGCGCGCCGACGGCAGCGTGCACAGCTTCGCCGTGGTGCGCATGCCCGCGGGCGATCAGAAGCAGCTCACGTACGACCTCACGGCGCGCATCGTCGACTCGGACGAGCTGCCGGTGAACACGATCATCGTCTCGACTTGGGCCCGGACAGGCTGGAACGTGATCAAGCCGAACGTCCTGATCGACGCCACCGCCACCCGGAACGTGACGGCCTGGCAGCAGCTCCGCGGCAGGTCCATGCGAGCGATGCGGACATGGACCAACGACTGCTACCGGCTGGTCCTGTTGCTCATGGGTTCGCGGCCGATCGGGCTCGAAGGCTCGGGCGAGCTCCCGTCGGACATGCCGGATGTCTATGAGGCCGTCGTCCAGCACAGTGGGGCCGCACCCGCCGACCTCGACGAAGCGATGGAGGCGGTCCTGGCGAGCGCCGGCATCGACCTGCCCGCAGGCGGCAGCGACGGGCACCGGATCACTGCACTTGACCCCGAGCGGCGGCAGGAGATGGTGACCCAGCTGATGATGGAGCGGAACAAGGTGACGCACATCTACGAGCTGGTGAAGGCGTACGGCAGCACGATGCAGATCCGCTACAACCGGCAGGACAAGCGCTGGGACCGCGTCGAGACGCTGGTCGAGAAGCACGCCCGCGAGTACGCGGTCAACCTGTTCGACGGTGCCTACGGCCCGGGCGAGGGCCACGCTCCGATGGTGTACGCGGGCGACCCCCGCCAGGACGTTCCGTCCGCGCTTCGGAAGCACCTGACGGAGGCGCTGCGAGATCGCGACGCGACGATCGTGAAAGGCTGGCTGCACGGGATCGCGGAGGGCGGCGCGGAAGACCTCGGTCTGGAATGAGCGCTCCGTCAGCGCGCGAGGCCCGGATTGCGGAGACCACCGCACAGCTGGACACCGTACGGTCTACCACATTAACCCTCAGATCCGTAGATCGATGGGCAAGTGTCCGGCTAGTGCGTCGGAATCCGTATCCGCAGGCGATGCCGCTGGCCCGGGAAGTGGTCAAGGAGCTGCCGTTCGAGCACGCCTGCATCCTCCGTTCACCAGCAACCTGGGCACATAGCAGGGTGGTCCGTGCTGGAGCGGTACGGGTCTCCACCGGATGGCCCAGTGTCGGCCCTTTTGGCAGCGCTGGCCAGTGCCAGGTCAAGCCACCGGGCGCTTAGCGAACCGCTTGATCAGGAACGACGCGACGGCGACAACGATCATGGCGCCGATCACCGCGCCAACGATGCCACCCCAATCGAACTTCTGCGTGTCACCGATGCCGAACAGGCCATGGAAAATCCAGAAGCCGACCAACGCCCCCAGCAGGCCCAGTCCCACCGAAGTCAACCACGATCTCCAACCGTGCATGTGCCGGAAAGCATCGTTCGGTATCAGCGCACGAGCGACGGCACCGGCTACAAAGCCCAGTGCCAAGGCGGCAAGGAAACTACCGAGGTTCATCGACTCTCCCACTTTCCAGGCCCCTGGCTCATCCTGGCGATCGGTCCTGCCCACGAAATTGGGGGATCTCTCTACGCTACAAAGAGGTACCCAGATTCGACATCACCTGATCGACTAGGTTTGCGGCCAGGTGAGTTCACCGCCAGTGGGACGGCGGAAATGGTAGCACCAAACCTCAGCGCTGGGAGAGGAGGCCAAAAGATGTCGCAGGCCGACTGGTCGCAACCATTTGCCTTGGTCGCCGCCCGGCCCGCCGCGCCGGGCGGGCCTAAGGCAGAGCCCGGCGCGAGCGCGCCGGTGTGCCGGCCCGGCCTCCTGGCGGCCGATCCCGTGTCGTTGCGTCGCTGGGCGTGGGATCGGCGGAGAATTTGCTCATGGACAAAGGAATCTTGCCCGAGAACGGAACGGCCCAGGTCGGCTCGGTAGCGCTTCCGGTCGGCCAGCGCGTCTACGCCGAGAAGGGTGAGCTTGTGGCCTGGGTTACCGCCGAGCCCCTGCCGGATGCGGGCGCCATATGGTCGCAGCTATCCGAGGCGCACGCCGAAACGGGCCTGATCCCTATTACGCTGGCCCCGCCTCAACGCGCGGATGTGGCGGCCACAGGCGTCTGCGGGGAGGACTTCGGCTTCTGGTTCCCCACAGATGTCAGCGCGCTGGAGAGGACGTCGGCCGAGACGGTGCTCGCGGCCGGGTGGTATGTCAGCGCCGGGGAGTGGGAGGACGAGTCGGACTACCTGGTCCCCGCCCGGGCTCCTTTCGGCCAGGACTTCCCCGGCCTGGCGCCTGCTGGGGATACACGCTTGCCAGCGACTGTTCTTGAGCTGGAAGTTGCCATGCAGCCGCCGGCTCATCTCGGCCTGGTCGCGGCCCGCCGCCCGGCTGACCTTCCGGCGGTGGTGGGCTGGAGCGTCTTCGGGGTGGACGAGCCCGGCCCCGGCGCGCGGTCGCTTCAGGTCAGCGCGGTGCTGCGGTCCTGGGAAACGCGATACGGCGCGCGGCCGCTGCGAATCGGCAACGACGCCGTACTCCGGGTCCTGGTCGAGCGGCCACCGCGAACCTACGACGCCGCCCGGCGGGTCGCCGCCGAGCACCTCGCCTTCGCCGATGAGTGCAATGGCAGGAACGGGTACCTGGTGGCCGAGTTGGGTGCCGCGTTGATCGACGCGCCGATCTGGAGCTTCTGGTGGGACTGATCCGGCCCCTTACCATCGGAGCGGGTGAGGAGAATCGAACCCCTACCTGTCAGCTTGGGAATCCGACCGATCCAGGTCCCTGACCGTACTGACCTAGGAACTCGACACACCACTAGTGACAGTTAGAGTTCGCCAGTGTCCTCGGTACGAACTACCGTCGCCTCCTTCGTTGCCTCCTCCAACATCGAGGACCAAGCCCTGCCGAGTTTGTTCGACAACGCGTCGATGAGCCAGCGAATCTCGAGCCACATCGTCGACTGCGGGTCCCACGTCCCCGCCTTAACCCATTGGCTCAGCGCCTGGGTCAGATGACGCAGCGCCGATTCCGGTTGCCCGCTGCTCGCCAGCGCTGCGGCCAGCCGCACAGCTATCTGGGCGGCGCGAGATGGTTCGTCCGCCCTTACCGCAAGGCTGAATGCCTCGGAGAAGGCCGACTCGGCCAGGTTAGCCTGCCCGTCGAAGAGCGCAGACTCGCCGAGCATTTCCAGGACCAGAAGCCGCTCGGTCGGCGAAATGACGTTGGGCAGGAGGGCCGACAGTGTGCTGACCGCCTCGGCATGATCGCCCTTCGCCCGCAGGGCCTCGGCTATAGCCACTTCGACAAACGGTCTCGGTGCCCGCCCTATGCCCGCGAGGCGGCCATAGATCTGCCGAGTGTGCTCAACGTTCCCGGTCTGGATGACCTGCCAGTACTCTTGTTCAAGCGTTCGACCCAGCGCAAGCGTGGCTTCGGGTTCGAATGCCGTGCCGAGTAGGCCGTCGTAGAGCTTGACTGCCTCCCCCGTGCGTTTGTCCCGGGCAAGCCGTCTGGCGCGGACGGCCGAAAGGGCCACTCGCACTACTGACTCCGGGGGCGCGTCGGCGTGGGCCTCCGACGCAGTGTTGAGTTCCGAGTCCGCATCTCGCGTGCATGGATTCCAGGCATGCGCTGCCTCCTGCGCACGCTCCGTCAGCCCAGCCGCATCGGCCACTGGTCGGCCTAGGTGGTCGAACAGGACAAGCTCGCGCTTGAGCGATCGCAGCGTCTCCTCCGCGGAGCCGGCGAATGGGTTCGAGTTGAGGGCGTCCGTCAGATAGATGAGGGCGCGGTCAGTTTCACCTTCGGCTAGGGCCACGTCCAACCGGGCCAGCGCCTTTCCCTCCTGGTCCAGCGTCTCGTCATCGAGCGCCAGCTGCAGTTCCTCCTTGGCACCAGCCACGTCGCCGAGGACCGCCAAGGCATACACGCGCCGCCTTCTGGCCTGGCCAGACCAGGCCGACTTGTCGCTCAAGAGGGCGGTAAGATCCTCGACTGCCTCGTCGAGCCGATCAAGATCTACGTAGCATGCGGCCCGCAAGGCTCGGTACCAGCCCAAATCCCACGAGCCCGACAACGGCAATGCGAGAAGGTCGAGCGCCTCGGCGGCTCGCCCTATCCGTAGGAGCAGGTAAGCCTTAACCCCCGAGAGCCACGGGTCTTTGTCGACCTCGGGAATGCGCCCAAGCGTGTCGAGTGCCTCCTCCGTCCGTCCGACTTCTGTCAGGACGGCCACACGTTCCGGGAGGACGTCTTGATCGTCCGGTTTGACCAGGTAGCCAGCCTCTATCGCCTCGAGGGCCGATTGAATCATCGACAGCGTTCGGAAGCAGCGGCAAGCCGCTGCCCATGAACTCGTGTCCAGTGGATTGAGAACAAGCCCCTTCTCGGACAGCATCACCCCTTGCCACGCGGCGGGGCCGCTGTCTTGCCCCTTGTCTGCCGCGGCCACGTCTCCGATGATGGCGCGCAAGCCGTACGCCCAAGCGAACGCAGCGGTAGGGGGCCCCACCCGAGCCTTCCACTCATCCCAGATTGTAGAGGCCTCATCCGCCTGATCCGGTAGCAGGCTGGCGGCAAGATACCAGCCGGCCTCCGGGACAACCATCCCGCCTTCGGCCGCTACGCGAAGCGCAACTCGAGCCTGCTCCGTGGCATTGTTCCACAGATGGCGCTTGCCCGCCTCGAACGCCGCTTGAGCGACGTCCGCGATCTGTGCCCCCAGATCCCTGAGCAACCGCCATTTAAGCTCGTATGCTGCCGCCTCCGGATACGTGATGGTGCCCGAGATGCCGGTAGCGATCGCCTGCTCAGCTGCCTCGAGTGCTTCTCGCGCCGCCCCGTCCCAATGCAGCCTGTGCGCCCAGATGAGATAGAACAGGCCGGTGCGTTGGAGAAACGAGGCCGACTCGGTCGTGGCGACGAATTCGGACCAGCGCAGTCGCTTGGAACCTTCTTCGTAGAGCTCGGCGGCCTCGTCGTAGTCTCCGCCGGCCTCAGCCACCGCGCCAGCTTGAACGTACGACCTTCCATAATCCTGGTCGAGTTCGATTGCGCGGCGCGCGTCGTCTGCGGCTGCTTCTCTTTCGCCCACGAGTAGGCGCAAGCCGGCCCGCTCTGCTCGGAGGGAGGCATCGGATGACTTCTCCTCGATGAGCCGGCTGAGAATGCCGAGTGCGCCGCCCGAGTCGCCGACGCGGTGGCTCAACCACGCCTCGGTGAGCGCCAGCTCCAGTGCACTCTCCTGGACGCGCTTGCGTCTGGACCCGACGGCGGCCTGTGCAAGGGTCTGGACCGCACTGCGTCCCCGCATGTCGTCGCCATTGTCCCAGGCGGCGAGGTCGTCGAAGAGGTCCGGGGGGACGCGGTACCAGGACGCACAAGCACGCAGTAGCCCGATGGTGTGCTCGATGGCGAGGGCATGGACGGCGGCTGCCAATTCGCTGAGCAAGGCAATGCGCGCTCGAACCGGCTGCTCACTGGCTTTTTCGTTGAGGCTGGCAGTAGTCGCTGCCAAACCGTCTGGTGTGAAGCGGTTCCTTGTCCGCCAGGTGACGAAAGCGGCGTCTGCCGTCGCCCACAAGGCGCTAGCCAGCCCGTTCGCCTCGTGCAACCGCTCGATGATTTCCTCGGCGCGCAGGCGGGCTCGATCCAGCTCTGGCCCTACTGCGTGTTCGTCGTCTACCGGCAGCTCTTCGGCAAAGGCGCGGACTGCGGCCAGAATTTGATTCGCAGCTGTTGCGAGCTCGCTGACTTGGTCGGCGTAATCCATCCGACGCCCGCCTCCTTACCGTGTCGAAGCCATGGCGAGGTCGCTGGGCCTGCGCATGAAGAGTGCGGGCCGAGACCAAGGTGCCGCCCGAAGGAACCGGCGCGTGTCCTGGATCGCCAGGCGGATCGGCACGCCGGCGTCGAGTCGCTCGTAGAGCCAATTCGACGCTCTAGCAGCGGTGTCAGCGGCGAGAGGATACGGGAACGCGACTACCGCCTGTACTCCCGAGTTGATCAACGTCATCGCAAATGCGGTCGGGTCTACGGGCACCATGGTCGGTTCTGGGCCACAGGTCTGCATCACGACAAGCCGTGGCGGCCGCGGGATCAACACCTGCCCCAGCTGATCCGCGTCGACGAACTCAGGATCGTTCGATACATTGTCTGCCATCGCTATCTCGTCACGGTTCGATTGATACCTGCCATAGCCGACGTAATGCAGGATGCTGAGCTCCTCCCTATTGATCCGAGCCTCCACGTCGTCCAAAGTGAGTTCTGTGTTGCCGTTGCCAGGTGCAACCACGATGTTATTGAGCGGAGCCAGACTTTTTACTAGGCCACTAGTGACCGATCCAATCTCGCGGTGCCCAGCAGATGGGGCGCTGACGACCAGCACCGCTGGCTGCGATGGGGCCGGCATGGGATTGTGGTCAGGCTTGGGCTCACAGACGCGTGTAAGGGTCGCCCGAGGAGTCTCACCCAGCGACGTCTTGATCGGGTCTCGAATAAACAATTGTTCCCATGGCAGGTGTACCAGGTCGGCATCTATGCCTGGGGCGAAGCACAGACTGACATGGACGGCGCGTTTCTCCTCAAAGGCGAGCCGCTCCAGCTCGGAGCCGATACCCTCGGGAACGATCGATCGGTACAGAACGTGGCCGAGCAGCCGAGATTGTTCTGCGTCGTCGATCCGTCCCTGAGCTTTCCAAGCCCGGAACAATCTCGGGACCTCCGCGCGGACGGTGTTCAGGTCAACGACGACTTTGGCAACGTTGCCGCCAGGATCTTCGACCGCGTCTACCAGCCATTGATCGTTACTTTGGCTTACCTGGATGACGAACTCCGTATACGGGACCTTTGCGGGGGATACGGGAGTCGCCTTCACTCGACGGCGCTGATCGGCAGTGAGCAAGTCCAGCCATCGCCGGTCGGCGGTATTCGCGTCCGCATTGAGCTTCGGGACGTCCTCAAAGGTCGAGAACAGAGACGAGGCCCGGATGCCGTAGCCGCCAAGGTCAGTCTTGTCGTTCCTGGTCCTCCGCACAATACCGCATACTGCGCCGGTCCTCAGATTAAGAAGGGCGGACCCCGATGTCCCGGGCCGCACCTGCCCCTGCTTGAACTTTATATGAGGGACAGCGCCGCCCGTCTGCCCCTCCACATCGAACGTTGTGGGTTCACCGTCTGGCTTCTTCTCCGGAAAGCCAAACGACTGTAGCTCGTCGCTCACCTCGAATCCGTCGTCGAGCAAGACAACGGCAACAGCAGTGTCGGCCGCGGCCAGTTGCAGCAGGGCCAGGTCCTCGTTGCGGGCGACGCGAGGCGCACCCAAGACATCGTGCTTGCCACCTAGCGTGTCGACGATGTGCAGCTTGGGCCGGGCGCTATCCGAAGTAGCCAAATAGGGATCGAGAACGTGGGCGCACGTGACCACGAAAGCAGGCGATATGAAGAACCCCGACCCGTTCGGCTGCTCGCCGATGTCGATGCGGACTGAGGCCCTTGTCAATAGTTCCGAGACTCCACCCGGCATCGACTTATGCTTCCGCCGGGGCCGTTGGCGGGGAACCGGCCGCCTCGTTGCGCTTCCAGAGCAGCCGCACCTTGAGGGTCGCGTTGGCCGTCCCCTTGACCAGGAGGGACGTCAGTTGACCGCTCTCGACACCTACGTCGATGCCGAACTCGATCTCGGCCTCTTCGGGTGCGACTTTCACGACGGCACCGGTCACCGCGTTCGCGATAGCGCCGATCGAGCGACCTACGTCATCGAGTGTGAACGGCTCATCTCTGCGGCGACGGAAGATACTGACATCCCGTTCTGGATCTTCCTCCTCCCATGCTGCGACGGCCGCCTCGTTGACTTGAACTTGGATCTGCACCTGCTGGCCTTCGAAGTCAGCCGTGGCCGGCACGATGGCGTTGCTCATTTCGTCCCCTCCATGTTGCGACGAGCCGCTCTACTAAGGTGCGCGCCAAATGTCGGAGCCCGTGGCGATCTGCAGAGGCCCACGCAGCTCTGACCTCTCCCGAGCTGCATAGAAGCGCCCTACCGAAGCGCAATCGTGCATCTGACAAAAGAACCGGCAACCAAGACTCCCCCTCAGCGAGCGAGCCGCTTCCGAACTCACTGCGCCTTCTGCATAGCGCCGGCAACGAGAAAAGTCAAGAGCTTTCGGTTGGCTCTTGTTAGTTCCGCGAACGAAAGGCCAGATATCTGTCGACCCGCGTGCTCGCGAGACAGCGCGAACGAGCGCGACGTTTACGAAATCGGTTGACAAACTAGCCCTCTTCCTGTTCCAAAGAGCGCCTCTGGCCTTGGTAGCGGGGGAGGGATTTGAACCCTCGACCTCTGGGTTATGAGCCGTACGACGCGCGTCTCTGCTGTCTCAGGCTGTCTCTCACGGGCGTAGTGACCTCGGCGAACAGGACAGATCACATCTCGCTCCGTCAACTCCGTCTCCCCCGTCTCGTGCTGTCTCGCAGCGTCCGGTTTACAGATCGGTTACAGAATCAGTCTGTGATCAGCGGCTTACTGCGCTCCTGGCGTCAGCGCGGGGCGCCTGGCCGGACGGCCGTCGACGGGTCTCAGGTCTCGATCGTGGCGACGTTCTGCACCGTCGGCGGCGGACCAGCCGTTGGGTCGGCGCCGTGAAGGTCCGGGATCACGTGGTTGGCGATGTACCGCTCGTGCTCGGACTGCGGGTTCTGCACCAGGTCGGCCAGCAGCTCGGGCGCGCGGTCCTGCTCGACGCCTTCCCAGACCAGTACCATCACATCCCCGGCCGGGCTTGCCTGATGGCGGATGTGCTCCCGCTTGATGCCCAGCCGCCGCATCATCTGCCGGTGGGCATCGGCCCGGTCCCCGCTGGCGATGCTGGCGACCCACGCCTGCCACTCATCCGGCTTTGCGACCGGGAACACGGTTACTGCAAAGGTCTCCATGTCTGCTCCCCCCTCTGAAGCACGACCAGGGGTGAGATTCTCCCACGCCGGTCGTGCGCTGTCCATCGGGTTCAGCCCGGCCGCCCGCCTGTCCGGGGGAAGGGATGGATTATAACGCTGAATCTTACCATCAGCACCATACATAAGCATTCCGCACAATAAACCCCTAATTACGCAGAGCCGCAAGTCACGAACCCATAAACCCAGGCCCCTTAAATCACTTATGTCGCGATGAAAGTGCCCGGGATGCGTGGACATTCACGGAAACCCTCACGTCGCGTATCAGCGCCCAGGAGCTTGTGCACTGTGTAAGTGAGGAGCATCGGCTCCTGGTCAGATCCGGGCGCGACCCGTCATTTTCCCTGACGAGCTCGAAGCGAACGCCTAATCACCACAAGGACCCGGGCCGTGCCTGGTCAATGACCCAGGGGAGGTCAGCGATGAATCGTATCCGCATCGGACGACCGGGGGCCCGCAGCGAACGCCCGCGGCCCGGGGCACTCCCGCCAGGCCCGCCAGACCCGGGCATCGTCCGGGCCACGGGCGCTCGCGCGGACCGTGCGGTCCGGAACGGCGCCCGGGCCATGTTGGCCTGGGCCGGCCGGTGCCTATGGCTGGCGGTCCGGACGGTAATCCGCGTGGTCACGATGGCCCACCACGAGCAGGTGCGCATGTGGGAATGCATCCTGGAAACCAGCGGGACGGCGCCGCTCAGCGCAGCCGGCCCGCTGCGCTGGGTTCGGTCGCTGGACGGTTACCGGCTCGACGGCAGCCACCTGCCGACCCAGGACCCGGCCGAAACGGGGCGGTAACCCGGGCTGGCGGCCGCGGGCCAAGATCTCGGCCCCGGCACCGCCAGCGGATCCTCATTCCATCATCGGTGCCCGTACGCACCGGGCCGGCATGGTCACTGGTATGCCGAGAATACTTCGCCAAGCGACTGCCTAACGGCATTCCATCCGGAACCGGCCCAGCGACCAGAAGGAGAAAACCCACCACAGGACGTGGAACCCCGCCACCTGGCGCGGCTGCCGACAGCCAGGCACGGCAACAGCCTGAAAACAGCCCGCTGGCCGACTCCCAGGCCACCCAGCCAAGCTCACGAAAGATCTCTGAGCCTGCCAGGCCAGCGCTCATGCATGTCACCGTCAGGGCCTTCATCTCATGAGCGTTCATGAGCGGCAGGGTCACTGGGACGATCCACAGCCGGCCTAGATTAAAGAGATTGCCACCGCCTGCCCATCGGCGCGAAGGAGACAGGCCATGTCAGCTGACGCAGACACCCCGCGCGGACGCCGGGTCCTCAGCAAGGACCGGATGGAAGGATTCAGCGACGGCGTGTTCGGATTCGCCATCACGCTGCTCATAGTGGACATTGCGCTTCATCCGCCGGGCACACCCCTGCAGCAGACGCTCAACGCCTGGCCTGCCTACCTGGCCTACGTCACAAGCTTCCTGACGATCGGCGGTGCGTGGCTCCTCCACACCGCCTTGACCGATCAACTCACGCAGATCGATCAGCTTTTCCTGCGCCTCAACTTGCTTCTCCTGCTCGTGGTGGTCTTGCTCCCATTCCCGACCCGGCTCATCGCGGAGGCCCTGCATAACACCAGCGGCGAGCGGGTCTATGTCACCATGTACGGGCTCACGCTCCTGGCCATCCGCCTCCTGGGGTCCGCCCTAGATGCGTACGCGCGGTACGCGCACCTCTACTCACCGGCAGGAGAGGGCGAGGAGCTGAAGAGCACACAGCAAAAATTTCTGCCCGTCGTTATCGGGTATGTGATCGCGATTCTCATCGGGCTCCTTCTGCCGGTAGTGGCGGCGGCGCTTTACGCCGGTCTCGCGGTGTACCTGGTGGTGCCGTTCCGAGAGGCCGCACGGGTGCTGATGCGGCGTCATAGCTCTCGCCATGAACCTCGCCCCCAGCTCTGACGGCTAGCCTGTTGATGGATCTTCGGATTCATGTTTTGCTGGAGCCAGGCTTCATTCTCATCCGCTTCCCGCAGCCTTACTCAGGACTATTCGGCAGCATGTTGCGCTGAGCTACCGTCCTGGGTCGCCGGATCGGACGCCAAGTGCCTGGTGCTGCTCTTTTAGGGCGGGTTGGCTTCGCCGTGAAGCAGTACGTCCGGACCGACAAGAGGCAGGCCGCCAGGCCGCCGACAGTCACGCTGATGGAACGGATCATCGGCGGGACGCTGACCTCGGTCGAGATCACCGGCTTGGCACCCGGGGACTAGGCCGCGACAGCCAGCGCGCATAGTCGCGAAACAGTGTCAGGTCTCCTCCGCGACTCGGCTCACGTGCGTCAAGCCAGCTGGCAATGCCTGCGGTTTGTCCGCGAGTAGCCGTGATACCTCTCTCGCGACCGCCCCGCCCCGTCGGGCACGAGCCTCTTCGTCCCGAACTATTGGCGCCGAAGGGCGTTTCACTGTCGTCCCAGCTAGCTCAGTGTGCTGTAGGTCGCCGCTGCTAGAGGCTGGGCGGGGACGCTTTGCTGTACTTCCGTGCCGTACGGTCTACGCATTAGCAGCTCGGGGCTGAATGATCCCGATCGGTTCAAGCTGGGCCAATGTCCGCGATCGGTCCACGTGAACGATGCCGCACGGGTTTGAACTGCAACCCGGGTGCGCGGCCAAGCCCAGGGCGGGAGGAGAGTAGGGCTGTGACATCGGCTGTGACCCCGTACACGACACGGCTGCTCACGTCCGATACCTGGGATGACTTCGCCGCACTGGTTGAGGCGAACAACGGTGTCTGGGGTGGCTGCTGGTGCATCGGCTTTCATCCCGAGGGCATCAGCAAGGACAGCACCGTGGCGGGCAACCGCGAGGCCAAACTCGCTCACGTGCACAACGGCACCATCCACCAGGTGCTCGTCTATAACGACGGCCGGTGCGTGGGCTGGTGCCAGTACGGGCCACCGGCCGAGGTGGCTACCATCAAGAACCCCACGGCCTATGAAAAGGGCCTAGCCGAGTTGCCTGACTGGCGAATCGGCTGCTTGTTCACCGGCTCCGGATCCCGCCGCAAAGGCGTGGCGAGGGCCGGGGTTGCCGCGGTGCTGGCCGCGATAGCTCATGCTGGCGGAGGCTTGGTCGAGGCCTACCCCGAGCAGGTGGCTGGACGTGACCCGCAACGTGGCGCTTACCTGCATACCGGGCCGGAGAGCCTGTTCGAAGAGTTCGGATTCGTCCGCGACCGTCGCATCGCCAAGTGGCGCTGGGTCATGCGTCTGCGCATCTCCGCCTTACTACGGCGGAGGAAGACCGCGCAGGCGCTGGCCCAGGCAAGGGGCCTGAAATCTGTTCGACCCCGCTCGCCTCGTCTTGTACGGTTAACGCTTGTTCCCGCTGCGGGGAGTCCGTGAGATCCGCGGGCGGCCCCGGCAGTTCTCGTGCTGAGAGCAGGTTTCGTCGATGGCATGCCGTATCAGTGAGCTCGTGCTCAAGTGCCGCGACCCCGAAGTGCTGGCGCGGTTCTGGTGCGTGGTCCTGGACTTTGCAGAGCTCGATCGCGAAGCGGAGGGCTGCATAGAGATAGGTCCGCGCGAAGGGTTCGGCGGTCCGCAGCCGACGATCTTCCTCATCCGCAATGACGATCCGAGGAACGGCCATGCCCGGCTGCACATCGACGTCAACCCGACCGACCGCGATCAAGACGCCGAGCTCGAGCGCCTCCTGGCCGCCGGGGCCCGGCTCGTCGACATCGGTCAGCCTGCGGAGGCGTCCTGGCACGTCCTCGCCGATCCTGAAGACAACGAGTTCTGCCTGCTCAAGCGCCGCCTCGACCCACTGTGACGGCCCTGGCCCTAGCGTCCTGAGCCGGTAAATAGTCACGCCCGGCCCGCCGTGTGTCCACTGAACCACTTGATCCCAGGACATGGGTGTAACCGTCTTGACTGGTCAGCGGCGGTGCCAGAGTCAATAGCATCGAAAAGCGAGCGCTGAACTGGAGCGGAGCCAGTGGAGCGGGCGACGGGAATCGAACCCGCATGACCGGCTTGGAAGGTGTACCGCAACGCAGCTGTACATGTTCTGACCTGCGGGTCTCACTAGCCGCTGGAGGCTGCCAGATACCGCAGGTGGCCCCGGCTAACGGCACGGTGATCTTGCAACGAGTGTGCCAGCCAGAGTCACAGGTCCGTGCTGGCCTCGGGGTTGGCCCGGCGCAACTCGATCAGCAGTTCCACGAGATGCTGGAGGCGGCCGAGCACCCGATCATTGGCCCGTGCTGCTGGGTTCGCGACCTCGTTGAGCGCTTCATGACCCTCTGCGAAGATGTGGCCGGTGGGATGGGAGGCACTCGAGCGGTGGGGTGACGACGTCGTTCGCAGCGAACGGCTCACCGGCGGAGCTGGCGTCAACGGGGTGTGGAGCGTGCGCGTCAACGGGCGCCTCGCGGTTGGTCGTCTCGGCCAACGCAGCGACGCTGATCTCGCATGGGAGACTGACCTGCTGCGACACCTGCACCGAGAAGGGATGCCGGTGCCGGTGCCGATCCCGACCACGGACGGCCGGCACTTCGTCGACGGTCTGGTGGTGATGACCTACGTGGAGGGCGGACCGCCCGAGACCGAAGCCGACTGGCGTCGCGTCGCCGACACACTCCGCCAGCTGCATCGGCTGACACAGGGCTGGCCACAGCGCCCGGGCTGGCGATCGTCGACCGATCTCCTGCACGCCGAGACCGGGACCAGGGTCAACCTCAGCGCGATGCCGCCCGACGGTGTTGCTCGATGCCGAGCAGCGTGGGCGCGACTCACCGGTCGCACGACCTGCGTCGTCCACGGCGACCCCAACCCGGGCAACATCCGCATGACCGCGGATCGCGT
>Ga0306920_100006341_pt1 | contig 15420 bp, 17 predicted proteins | sample flu12Cox44000170_FD_204666 | JGI IMG/M metagenome (GOLD analysis project Ga0306920, IMG submission 204666) | Lab enrichment of tropical soil microbial communities from Luquillo Experimental Forest, Puerto Rico - flux4day.12C.oxic.44.000.170 (v2)... | ecosystem: Environmental > Terrestrial >... | reverse complement strand
GCCGTCGAAGTAGGGCGTTGCGTCCTCGAACTCGCGGAACGCGATCTTCTCGCCGGAGAGAAGCGCATCGACGAAGGCATCGTATTGCGCCCGCGTCATCGGGCAGTTGATGTAATCGGCGCCGGAGCCGGCCGGGCCCGATTTGTCGTAGCGCGACTGGAACCAAGCGACATCGAAGTCGATGGAGTCGCGATGCACGATCGGCGCGATGGCGTCGAAAAAGGCGAGCGCATCTTCGCCGGTGAGCGCACGGAGCGCGTCGGCCAGCGCCGGGGAAGTCAGCGGGCCGGTGGCGATGATGACATTGTCCCATTCCGGAAAGGGAGCGGCAATTTCCTCGCGTCGAATTTCGATCAATGGCTCAGCTTCGAGCGCCGTCGTGATCGCGGCGGCGAAGCCGTCGCGGTCGACGGCAAGAGCCCCGCCGGCTGGCAGCTTGTGGGCGTCGGCGCTTTGCATCACCAGCGAACCGAGCCGGCGCATCTCGGCATGCAGGAGACCGATGGCGCTTGCCTCGGCATCGTCGGAGCGGAAGGAATTGGAGCAAACAAGCTCGGCGAGCTGACCGGTCTTGTGGGCGGCTGTGGCCCGATCGGGCCGCATCTCGTGCAGAACCACCGGCACGCCGCGCCGCGCGATCTGCCACGCGGCCTCGGAACCGGCGAGGCCGCCGCCGACGATATGGATGGGCAGGACCCTACGCGTCATGCCCTCAAAATAAACGCCGCGCGCAGGCGTCGCAATCCACGCCGGAATTTCGCGCGCTGGACGAACCGCATCGTCACCGTGCTCGGCGAGCGCCTGGTCGCGCGGGGGCCATACCGGCGGCTGCTGCGCCATCCGAATTACGCCGTGGTCTGCGGCGAGGTCGCGGTCGTGCCGCTGGCATTGGGCCTGCCCCTCTACGCGCTCGCATTCTCGATCCTCAACGCCGCCGTCTTGGCGATCCGCATTCCGGCCGAGAACACGGCGCTGCGGGCAACACGCTAGCCCGATCAAGGCCGCGGTTGGCTCGCTCGCGGGCCTCTGGTATAGGCCACGCCAGCCGGTGCATAATTTGCGCAAGCGTTAGAGACTTTCATGGCTGTCGACGCAGATGCCGTCCGCCGCGTTGCTCACCTCGCGCGAATCGCGGTCGCCGAGGATGAGGTCGCTGCCCTGCAGGGTGAGCTCAACGCCATCTTGGCCTTCATCGAGCAACTCGGTGAGGTCAGGGTCGATGGCGTCGAGCCGATGACGTCGGTGACGCCGATGGACATGAGGATGCGCCAGGACAAAGTCAACGACGGCGGCATGGCCGACGCCATTGTCAAAAACGCGCCAGCGACCGAGGATCACTACTTCCTCGTTCCCAAGGTGATGGAATAGCACCATGTGCCTCGCCTGCGAACAAGACGCCATCTGGCTGGCTTATCTGGAGAGCAAGGGCCTGCTGAATCCCGACGATCCGGACGCTGTGGAAAAGCTGTTTGCGGGATTTCCGGTACAGCCGCTGCCGGTGCAGCAGGCGGATTGGGATAAGCCGACGCCGGAGGCGCCAGGCACGGCGAAGCCGGCGGCTAAAAATCCATTTTCGTGTGACGATCCGACCAACGGATGACCGACCTTACCGCGCTGACGCTGGCGCAGGCGCGCGACGGCCTGCGCAAGAAGCAATTTTCCGCAACCGAACTTGCCGAGGCGCATCTTGACGCCATGGCGCGCGCGCGTGCGCTCAATGCCTTTGTGAAAGAGACGCCGGAGCGCGCCCGCGCGATGGCGGCAGCCTCGGATGCGCGCCTGGCCAAAGGCGAGGGCGGCCCGCTCGAAGGACTGCCGCTCGGTATAAAGGATTTGTTCTGCACCGCCGACGTGCGCACGACGGCGTGCTCGCACATTTTGGAAAACTTCGTTCCGACCTACGAGTCGACCGTCACCGCTAATTTGTGGCGCGACGGCGCAATTCTGCTCGGCAAGCTCAATTGCGACGAGTTCGCCATGGGCTCGTCGAACGAGACTTCGCGTTTCGGCCCAGTAGTAGCGCCGTGGCGCCGCAAAGGTTCGGACATAAAGCTCGTGCCCGGCGGCTCGTCGGGTGGTTCGGCGGCCGCAGTCGCGGCGCAGCTCTGTCTTGGCGCCACCGGCACCGATACCGGCGGCTCGATCCGCCAGCCGGCCGCGTTCTGCGGCATTGTCGGATTGAAGCCGACCTATGGTCGCTGCTCGCGCTGGGGCATCGTGGCGTTTGCGTCCTCGCTCGATCAGGCCGGGCCGTTCGCACGGACAGTGCGTGACTGCGCAATCCTGCTAAGCTCCATGGCCGGACCCGATCCGAAGGACACGACCTGCGTCGCCCGGCCGGTACCCGACTACGAGAAGGCAGTCGGCGCCTCGATCAAGGGCAAGCGCATCGGCATTCCCAAGGAATATCGCGTCTCCGGTATGGCCGCCGAGATTGATGCGTTGTGGGGCAAGGGCGTGCAGTGGCTGAAAGATGCCGGCGCCGAGACGGTCGACATATCGCTGCCGCACACCAAGTACGCGCTGCCGGCCTATTACATCGTCGCGCCAGCGGAAGCCTCATCCAACCTCGCGCGTTACGACGGCGTGCGCTACGGGCTGCGCGAGGACGGCCGCGACATCATCGACATGTACGAGCGCACGCGGCGCGCGGGCTTCGGCATGGAGGTGCGCCGTCGCATCATGATCGGCACCTATGTGCTGTCCGCTGGCTATTACGACGCCTATTACCTGCAGGCGCAGAAGGTGCGCACGCTGATCAAGCGCGATTTCGAGAAATGCTTCTCCGACGGCATCGACGCCCTCCTGACACCGACCGCACCATCTGCCGCCTTCGGCATCGGTGAAAAAGGCCGCGCTGATCCGATCGAGATGTATCTCAACGACGTGTTCACGGTGACCGTGAACATGGCCGGCCTGCCCGGTATTTCCGTGCCCGGCGGCCTGGACGCCCGGGGCCTGCCGCTCGGCCTGCAACTGATCGGCCGGCCGTTTGAGGAGGAGACGCTGTTCGCGCTCGGCGCCGTCGTCGAGGAAGCGGCTGGAAGTTTCTCGGCCGAACCGTGGTGGCGCTAGGCGATGACGCCCGCGGCGTTCAAACGCAGCCTGTCGGGCAAGAGGCCGCCGGCCGGTCTGTCACCGGCGTTGACCGCGCTGTGGTGGGCCGGCAACAAGGCCTGGGATAAGGCGCACGACATCGTCATGAACGAAGACCGTGCGGACTGCGCCTGGGTCCACGCCTATCTGCATCGGCGCGAAGGCGACCGCGACAATGCCCGCTACTGGTATCGGCAGGCGCGGCGCGAGGCCGCGACCGGCGATCTGACAACGGAATGGGCGGCGATTGCCGCTGCGCTTCTGCAAACAAAGCGCTAGGTGCGGGGCGCCGTCGGTAGCGTCTCGACGCGCCGGCGCGGCAGCGCCTCGGGATGCTCTCGCACCAGAAACGCCGATCAGTTTCTCGCGCGCTCGGCGCAAAGGCTGGACGCGTTCGTCGCGGAGTCGGCGTTGATCAGAATGCGCACCTCGATGCCTTGCGGGCTCGTGTTGGTGACCTGGACGTTGGCGACCGTGCCGCGCGCCACCTGCGACTGCGCCATAAGTTCTGCCGCCTTGTCGCGGATGCGGTCAAGCGGCGCCGCATAGTCGAGATGGAGCAGCACGCTGCGGATGATGTTTGGCGCGGGCCGCGTCCAGTTGGTGAACGGTTTTTCGATGAAATAGCTCAGCGGCACGACCAGCCGCCGCAGACCTTACAGTCGGATCACCACATAGGTCGAGGTGATCTTTTCAATCCAGCCGTATTCGTTTTCGACGGTGTTGGCGTCTTCGATGCGGATCGGCTGCGTCACCGCGAGTTAAATGCCGGCAAAGAGGTTGCTCAGTACCGGCCGCGCCGCGAGGCCGGCGACAAGGCCTGCAACGCGGCCGACGCAAACAGACTGATGCCGTGGGGCACCGCGTCGAACGTCATCAGCGCGAAGCCGGCGGTGAGGAAAAAACGACCGTGTCGAGCACACGAAGCAGCACGCGGACCTGAGTCACGTGCTTGCGCGCCAACAGGTTGTCGTCGGTGTCGAGGCGGAAACGCGCAAGTAGAGCGTGGCGCCGAGTTCGAGCGCGGTACTCGCGATCCAGCCAATCAGGCCGATGGTCGCCAGCAGCAAGCACTGCGCCAACGAGTCCTGGTTTCACGGTCGAGCGGCGCCGTCGGCAGCGCGATGGCGATCGCCAGCAGCAAGAGGCCGAACCGTGTCAGATTCTTGGTGCCGTTGAGAATGGACAGCAGATAGGGCCGCCGGCCGCGCAAGGCCCGGCGCGCCGCCGCAAGCAGCGAGGCGTGGACCAGCCCGGCGACGATGACCGCGGTCAGCAACAAGATCGCGGATATTGCCTACTGCGGCGCAAACGATAGCGCGTTCCTGAGCGCCCTTAGCTGTGATTGAACTTTTTTCAGCGAGTTCATGCCACATATCGCGAAATATACCCTTAAACGCCCGAGAAAACGGCGGGTTTCATCGGGTTCCGCGCTGGACAGCAGGACCGTGGGATGGCATCAAGCGACGGCCCCAAATCAGCCCACGTCGGACACGCTAGCGGCGATGAAGACCTTTCTGCTTCGGTTTTTCACTTGGTGGAACGGCCAAACCTTCGGCACCCAGCTGTGGACGAAGCTCTATGGCGAATTCGTCGGCGTGGACGAATTCGGCAATCGCTATTACCGAACGAAAGACGGCAAGATCGATCCGGCGCTCGGCCTCGAGCGGCGCTGGGTGATCTATAGCGGCGTCGCCGAAGCATCGCGCGTGCCGCCGAGTTGGCATGGCTGGCTGCATCATATCGTCGACGGACCGCCGACATCGGACGAGATCGCGCCGCGCCCGTGGGAACGACCGCACCAGCCCAACATGACGGGTACGGCGGGCGCCTATCGCCCGAGCGGCTCGACTTTGGCACAAGGCTACCGCCCCAAAGCGACGGGGGACTATAAGGCGTGGAGTCCAGGTAATCAGTGATCAAGCACCAGGAATCGGCATCAGGAAAGCGTCCTGATACCTGATGCCTGGCCCCTGATCCCTGGTTTTGCCGCATTCGAAATGTTAACCGGGCAAACGAACGGCGCGCTTAAGCCCGAGCGCACAGCAAAATCTCAAGGTTTCATGGCCCGCATCGCGGCTCTCTTGCTCCTGATCGGCGGCAGTCTAGCCGCGGGGCCAGCTGCGGCGCAGTTCAATATTTTCGGTGCGCCGCCGCGGCCGCCCGCGGAGGTGCCGAGCAATGCACCTACGGCGCAGGCGCCCGTACAGTCTCCCCGTCAAGGCCCGCCACCACCGCCGAGTGCAGGCCCGCCGCCGTCCGGTATCCAGGCGCAGCCGCTGGCGCCGCCGCCGGGAGCGGTGGCTGCACCGCCGTCCGCGCAGCGCGCTCGCGTAACGCCGCCGGGGAGTGCTCCCGGCGCAGCGCCGGCACCGGCCAATCCGCCGCCACCGCAGCCGGCCGACGCGGCTCCACAGTCCGACGACACCGTCGTCACCGAGACGCCGACGCAGCATATCCCCAATGGCCGGGCGGTGTTTTCCGGCCTCGACAAGATCACCGGCCGCATCATCTCGTTCGATGCGGGCATCAACGAAACGGTGCAGTTCGGCGCGCTGCAGGTCACGGCGCGGGCGTGCTATACGCGGCCGCCAACGGAAGCGACCAACACCGATGCTTTCGTCGAAGTCGACGAGGTGACGCTGAAGGGCGAGGTCAAGCGCATCTTCACCGGCTGGATGTTTGCATCGAGCCCGGGCCTGCACGCTGTCGAGCATCCGATCTACGACGTCTGGCTGACCGATTGCGCCTCGCCGCAGGGGCCGCTCGCGGCGCAAGCCGCAGCGCCGCCTCCGCCGGCCGCTGCGCCGCCGCCACCGCGACAACCGGCGCGTCAGGCGGGTCCGTCACCGGCGCCGCGGCGGCAGGCGGCGCCAGGCGCCCCGGCGGCCGCATCGGCCCCACCGCCGGCTCCCGCCGGCGCGCCGCTGACCAACGACTAGGGCCGATTATCAGCCTTAAGCTGCGCCAGCGCGCTCGTGCCATCGACCGGCCGGTCCAGCGTCAGCGCGCCGAAATTGCCTTCGCCGACCAGCGCCGCATCGAGCAATTTGTGATAGGCCGGCCGCGGTACTTCGACGGCGCCGAACGTGCGCAAATGGTCGGTGACGAACTGCGTGTCGAGCAGGCGGTATTGCCCAGCGCGCAATCGCGCCACCAAGTGCACCAGCGCGACCTTGGAGGCGTCGCGGGCGCGGTGGAACATGCTCTCGCCGAAAAAGGCGCGGCCGAGGCTGACGCCGTAAAGCCCGCCGACCAGCGTTTCGCCGACGTACACCTCGACGGTGTGACAATCGCCGCGCTCGTAGAGCTTGCGATAGAGCGTGTGAATGCGGGCGTTGATCCAGGTCCGTGCCCGTCCCGGCGACGGCTGTGCGCAGCCGTCGATGATGGCGTCGAAATCCCGATCGACCACGACGGTGAAGCGATCCGACCGTACCGTGCGCGCCAGCCGCTCCGGCACATGGAACCGGTCGAGCGGAATGACTCCGCGACGTTCGGGCTCGATCCAGTACAGCGCCGGATCGTCGGCGCTTTCCGCCATCGGAAAGATGCCGCAAGCGTAGGCCTTGAGCAGCACCTCCGGCGTGATGTCGATGTGGGCGGATTCGCGGCTGGCCATGGCTTGGTTTAACCGGCTCCCGGTTGTCGGTTCAAGGGCGCATTCGCGCGTTCGCAATCCGAGCCCGCGCGGAGCATTAGCGAACTACAAACTATTGCGTGGGTGGAATTTTATTCAGCTTGAACGCTTCGTTGTGCCCGGCGTTAGGTCGACAAGGCATTAGACCGCCCATGGAACTGGAACAGAACAACAAAACAAAGCGTCCGATCCGCGTCCTGGTCGTGGAAGACGAGATCCTGGTCAGTGAATGGGTCGCGCAGGAACGGACGGAGCAGGGCTTTGCCGTCCAAGCGGCGACCAATGCGGACGACGCCGCAGGGCACCTTGCAACGCAGGCGATCGATGTCCTTTTCACTGACCTAAATCTGCCGGGCGGCATGAATGGTGCCGCGCTGGCGCGGCGCGCGCGCCAGCTATGGCCCAATCTCGCCGTGGTCTATGCCTCGGCGAGCGCCACAGCGCTCGCGCCAGAAGCGCGGTTCCCGGCGCCTTTATCTTGCCGAAGCCCTATCACCCGGCGCTGGTCGGCCGATTGTTGACCGCCTTGTCGCGCACGATGGCGGCCACCGCGCCAGCTTGAGCGCTACCTGATTCCATGTCGCCGCGGGCTAAAAATTCTTCCAGCCAGTGGATGTGGTAGTCGCCGTCGATGATGTCCTTCTCGCGCGCTAGCGCCCGAAACAGCGGCAGCGTGGTCTCGACGCCGTCGACGACGAATTCGTCGAGCGCGCGCTTGAGCCGCATCAGGCACTCGCTGCGGGTCTTGCCGTGCACGACCAGCTTGCCGACCAGCGAATCGTAGAACGGCGGAATGGCGTAGCCGTGATAGACGGCGGAATCGACCCGCACGCCCAAGCCTCCAGGCGGATGATAGTGCACGATCTTGCCCGGCGACGGCCGGAACGACACCGGATTTTCCGCATTGATCCGGCACTCGACGGCGTGGCCGTGAAATTTCACGTTGTCCTGGGTCAGCGTCAGGTCGCCACCGGCGGCGACGCGGATCTGCTCGACCACGAGATCGATGTCGGTGATCATTTCGGTCACCGGATGCTCGACCTGGATGCGCGTGTTCATCTCGATGAAGTTGAACTTGCCGTCTTCGTACAGGAACTCGACGGTGCCGACGCCGAGATATTTGATCTCGCGCATCGCCTTGGCGACAATTTCGCCGATCGTGTCGCGTGTGGCCGTGTTCAGCGCCGGGGAGGGACCTTCTTCCCAGACCTTCTGGTGGCGGCGTTGCAGCGAACAATCGCGCTCGCCGAGGTGGATGGCGCGGCCCTTGCCGTCGCCGAGCACCTGGATTTCGATGTGGCGCGGACGCGCGAGGTACCTTTCGAGATAGACGGTATCATCGCCAAAAGCGGCCTGCGCCTCGGCACGCGCGACGGCGAGGCCCGCGGCCATCTCGTCCCCACTGCGGATCACCTTCATGCCGCGGCCGCCGCCGCCCGCAGCCGCCTTCAACATCACCGGGAAGCCGATGTCGCGGGCAAGCTGGAAGGCCTCCGCGTCGGAAAAAACGCCTCCGTCGGAGCCGGGAACGATGGGAATGCCCAGCTCGCTCGCGGCGCGCTTGGCGGCGATCTTGTCGCCCATTAGACGGATGTGCTCGGGGCGGGGGCCGATGAAGTACACATTGTGCTCGCCGAGAATTTCGGCAAAGCGGGCATTCTCTGACAAAAAGCCGTAGCCCGGATGCACGGCGTCGGCGCCGGTGATCTCGCAGGCCGCGAGCAGTGCCGGGATATTCAGGTAGCTGTCCTTGGCCGGCGGCGGGCCGATGCAGACGCTCTCGTCGGCCAACCGGACGTGCATGGCGTCTTCGTCGGCGGTCGAATGCACGGCAACGGTCGGGATGCCGAGCTCCTTGCAGGCGCGCAGCACCCGCAGTGCGATCTCTCCACGGTTGGCGATGAGGATCTTATCGAACATCCAGGCCGTCACTCGATGATCAAGAGCGGCTCGCCATATTCGACCGGCTGGCCGTCATCGACGAGAATCTGAATCACCGTGCCGGAGCGCGGCGCCGGAATCTGATTCATGGTCTTCATGGCCTCGATGATGAGCAGCGGCTCGCCGGTGGTCACCTGGGTGCCGACTTCGACAAACGGCCGGGCGCCCGGCGCGGGACCGCGATAGGCGGTGCCGACCATGGGCGAGACGACGACGCCGGGATGCTGCGCCGGATCCATCGGCGCCACGGCCGCCGTGGTCGCGGCCGGCGCAGCGGCAGGCTCGGCATGCGTCGTGCGCGGGCCGGAGGCCCCGATGTGGCGGGCGACGCGGACCGATACACCGTCGCGCCCGAACTCGATCTCGGTCAGTCCGGTCTCGTCGAGCAGCTTCGCTAGATCGCGAATGAGATCGTGATCGATCGCGGGCGTTTTCGGCATCAGCGGGCTCCCGGGCTTGCGCACCACGATCAATCCTTGGCGTCGATCATGGCGGCGAGGCCGTCGATGGCCAGCGCATAGCCCTGGGTGCCGCAGCCGCAGATTACCCCGCGCGCCGCCTTCGAGATATAGGAGCGATGGCGAAACTCCTCGCGCTTATGGATGTTGGTGATGTGCACTTCGATGATCGGCACTTCCAACATGAACAGTGCATCGAGGATCGCGATCGACGTCGTCGTGAAGCCCGCCGGATTGATGACGAGCCCGACAGCCTTCTTGGCGCGGGCCTCCTGAATCCAGTCGACAATCTCGCCCTCGTGGTTGGACTGGCGGAATACCACCGCAAGCCCGTGGGGCTTCGCCGTGGCGCGGCAGAGCTTTTCCACGTCGGCGAGCGTAGCGCGGCCGTAAAGCTCGGGCTCGCGCGTGCCAAGCAGATTGAGATTGGGTCCGTTGAGGACGTAGACGGTCTTCGGCATCCTTCAGGCGCGCCCCGGCTAAACGTTGCGGCGGGCCAGCGCCCGCCGTCGCCGCTGCAGTTTATAGGGAAGCCCCCCACAAAGGGAAAGCCGGCAGAGCAGCTTGAGGCGCCACGATGAACCCAAAATCCGCCACCGCCGGCCCGCGAGAGTACCACGAAGGAAACGACGTTCCCGGCGCGACCATCATTGGGGGGTTTCCACGCGCCGCAGAGCATTTGTGCATCTGGTTGCGTCGTTTCTTGCGTCGCTTTCGTTCCGTACGGCGGTTTCGCTGGCGAACGGCACGGTCAGGGTCCGCGAGACCGGCAGCGTCAACGAGCTCTGGGTGCATCGCAATTATCTGGCGAAACAGGTAGCGCCAAACGAAAAGCCCTCCGCCAGCGACGGCGGAGAGTCGTTATTTGCCAAGCTGCGGCCGGGACTATTTCTTCACCGCCGCGATCTTCTGCTTCAGCGCGTCGAGTCCGACCGCGCCGACCACCAGTTCGTCGCCGACGACATAGCTCGGCGTGCCGTTGACGCCGAGCGCGTCCGCGAGCTTCATGTTCTCGTCGATGGTGGTCTTGACCTCGTCGCTCGCCATGTCCTTCTCGATGCGCACCATGTCGAAGCCGACCTCTTTGGCAACGGCGAGCGCGTGGGCCTTGTCGGCCGGGCCGCGGCCACCGAGTAGCTTCTGGTGGAATTCGATGTACTTCTTGCCGGTCGGATCCTGCATCCTTGCCGCGACCGCTATATGGGCGGCATCGACCGAGCCTTCACCGAGCACCGGGAATTCCTTGAGCACGAACCTGATGTTCGAATCGTTCTTGAGTAGCGTCAGCATGTCGGGCAGCGCCCGCTTGCAGTAGCCGCAATTGTAATCGAAGAACTCGACCACGGTCAGGCTGCCCTGCGGATTGCCGAGCACCACCTGATGTGGCGAATTGAACAGCGTCGCGTTGTTGTTCTTGATCGTGGTGCGCGCTTTCTCGGCGTCGGCTTCCTGCTGCTTCTTGTCGAGCGCCGCCATCGCGTCCTGCAGCACCTCCGGATGCGCAAGCAGGTAATCCTTGACGATGCCCTCGATTTCGTGGCGCTGGTCCTCGTTGAAGCTTTGCGCCGATGCGGGCAGCGCAAACAGCATTGCGGCAGCGGCGAGCGACGCCAACGCCGCCGGGAGCGAGTGCGCTGCAATGGCCTTGGTCATGACAACGTCCTTCCGGTGATTACCTTTTCAGAGGGTTCTGACTGAGGTTCTTGTTGAATGCAACAATATCGTCAGCGCGCACCCAGCCCGGCGAGCCGATCGGGAAACGCTCCTTGGCCCTTGCTGCCAGTTCGCGCGCAGTCTTGTTGTCGCCGCGGGCAAACGCCGCCTGGGCCGAAGCGAGGTCGGCGTCGGCGAGGTCGTTCTTGCGACCGTAAGCCATCGCCAATTGCAGATAAGCGTCGCTGGATTCCGGCTCCTTGGCGATCGCGGCCCGCAACAGCGGGATCGCTTCTTCGGACAGCTTCGTGTCGTTGGTCGCGATCAGGGCCTGACCCAGCGTGATCTGAATGAGGGCCGGCGATGGCGCCAGCTGCGCCGCGTGGCGCAGCGGCGCGATCGCCTCCGCCGCATGGCCGGCTTCGAGCAGGGCCTGGCCCTTGAGCTCGTAGAAATACGAATTGTTGGGCTGCGCCGCGATCAGGCCATCGATCAGACCGACTGCGCCGCGCATGTCGCCGAACCGATAAGCGGAGATGGCCCGCGCGTAGCGCGCCGGCAAGCTGTTGTCGGACATGGGATACCGGCGCAGCACCGCGTCCGGCTTTTCCATAAAGCCGTACATTTTCGCCCGCATCATGTCGTGGCGGAGCTGCAGCTCGGGCGGATCCTTCTTGTCCCAATACGGCGTCTTCACCAGCTCCGCCAAGGCGTCCATGCGCTCTTGCGGCATCGGGTGGTTCTGCGCGTAGGGATCGACGTAGCGCGCCTGAAACATCGATTCGTTGGCGAAGCGCTTGAACGTGTCGTACATGCCCTTGGCCGACTGGCCGGTCATGGTCAGAAAGCGCACGCCGGCCCGGTCGGCAGACTCCTCTTGGCCGCGTTGGTAGGAGAGCAGTCTGCTCATCACATAGGCCTGCGGGCCTTCGACCACTGCACCGCCGACATTGGCCAAGCCGGTATTATTCGATCGGGCGCCGGCGGCGATGGCGCCGACGCCGAGCAGCATGGCGATGATCGCCGCAGTCTGCGCGTTGGCGAGCTCCTGGCGCATCTTCGACAGATGGCCGCCGACGATGTGGCCGGTCTCGTGCGAGAACACGCCGATCAGCTGATTGGGCGTGGTCGCCTCCATCAGCGCGCCGGCGTTCACGAAAATGTGGTGCGCGTCCATGACGAAGGCGTTGAATTGCTTGTCGTTGATGATGACGACCTGAATGTTCTGATTGGTCAGGCCAGCCGCCTTGAGAATAGGGGATGCGTATTCGCGAAGCAGTTGCTCGATCTCGGCGTCGCGAATCAGCGGAATCCCGGCCGCGGAGCCGTTCTGCGCGCGCGCCGGCATGCTGGCGAGCGCGACTGCCGCAGCCGTAACACACGCTACGGCGCGAGAAGCTGGCCTGATCGGGCGCGCCTTGCTAGGAGGTCTCGCAGGTCTCATCTGGAACGGTGGCGGTCCCTTTGATCCGGGACTGGAAGCTATGAACGGGCCCGCTTGCGGTCAACATATGGCGCCTTTATTCGCCGCCACGCGCCCGAGCGCCACAAGACCCGCCGAATACGGCAGCAGAGGGGCGGCCGCACTGCGGCCAAGGTCCGGTATCTGAAGGCGAATTCATGCTGGAAAAGGCTCAACGCTTGTTGCAGCCATCGGCCCGCAGCGCGGTGCCGCCGTTCATGGTCATGGACGTGATGGCGGCCGCCGCGCGGCTCGAAGCGCAGGGGCGGCGCATCATCCATATGGAGGTCGGCCAGCCCGCGGTCGGCGCGCCGGCGACCGCGATTGCCGCCGCGCACGCCGCGCTCGGATCCGGCCCCTTGGGCTACACCGAAACGCTCGGCATTGCCTCGCTGCGCCGACGCATCGCCAAGGCTTATGGCGAATGGCATGCCCTCGACATTGATCCGGCGCGCGTGGTCGTCACCACCGGATCGTCGGGCGGCTTCGTGTTGGCGTTTCTCGCTGCCTTCGAGGCCGGCGATCGCGTCGCGGTGGCGCTGCCGGGCTATCCGCCGTACCGGCACATTCTGACAGCACTTGGCTGCCAGCCGATCTGCGTCGAGACCACGGCGGAGACGCGCTGGTCGATCACCTGCGACGCGCTGCTTGCGCTCCACCGCGCGCAGCCGCTGAAAGGTGTAATCGTCGCCTCGCCCGCCAATCCGACCGGCACCATGATGCCGGCGGCGGGTCTCGCCGATCTCATTCGCTGCGCCGAGGATGCCGGCATCGTCGTGATCTCCGACGAAATCTATCACGGCCTCGACTACGCGTTTGTCGCGGAAAGCGCCGCGCGGCTCACCGACGACGCCATCATCGTCAACTCGTTCTCCAAATATTTTTGCATGACCGGCTGGCGCATCGGCTGGATGGTGCTGCCGCCGTCGCTGGTACGCGTGGTCGACCGCCTGCAAGGCAACCTCGCGATCTCGGTGCCGACCCTATCGCAGATCGCGGCCGAGGCGGCATTTGACGCCCACGCCGAGCTGACGCAAGTCAAGCACGGCTACGAGGAGAACCGGCGCATCCTGGTCGACGGCCTGCCGCGCGCCGGCCTCGACGCGTTTCTTCCCGTCGACGGCGCGTTCTATCTGTATGCCGACGTGTCGCGGTTCTCGGCCGACAGTTTCGCCTTCGCGACGCGCATGCTGGAGGAAGCGGGTGTTGCGGCAACGCCGGGCGTTGATTTTGATCCGCTGCACGGCAAGAACTTTCTACGCTTGTGCTACGCCGGCAGCCGCGAGGAAATGCACGAAGCGGTGCAGCGCATCGGCGCCTGGCTGAAGGATGCGCCGCGGTGAGTTTTTCTGCCGACAATGCGCTCGTTCTGTTTTCCGGCGGGCAAGATTCGACGGTATGTCTCGCCTGGGCGCTTGAGCGGTTCGCGCGCGTCGAGACCATTGGGTTCGATTACGGGCAACGCCATGCCGTCGAGCTAGGCGTGCGGCCGCGCATTCGCGAGCGGCTCGCGCAACTGTCGCCGCAATGGCAGACGCGTCTCGGCGAGGATCATGTGCTGAGGATCGACGCGCTTGTGGCAATCTCGGACACGGCGCTGACGCGCGAGGTTGCGATCGAAGTGTCGGCGTCGGGCCTGCCGACGACCTTCGTCCCGGGCCGCAATCTGGTGTTTTTCACCTTTGCCGGTGCGGTCGCCTACCGGCGCGGCATCAAGCATATCGTCGCCGGGATGTGCGAGACCGATTTTTCCGGCTATCCGGATTGCCGCGACGACACCATCAAGGCGATGCAGCTTGCGCTCTCGTTCGGCATGGATCGCCGCTTCGTGATCCATACGCCGCTGATGTGGATCGACAAGGCCGCTACCTTTGCGCTAGCGCAGGAGATCGGCGGCGCGCCGCTGATCGATGTTCTTCTCACCGACACCCACACCTGCTATCTCGGCGACCGCGAGCACCGCCATGCCTGGGGTTTTGGCTGCGGCGAATGTCCGGCCTGCCGGCTGCGCGCGGACGGCTATGCAAAATGGAAGACGGCGGCGTGACATCGGACAAAGAGCGGCAGCGGCGGCGCGAAGGCGTGATCTTTCTCGTGCTGTTCGCGCTGACCATACCGGCGGCCAATTGGCTTATCGGCAATGTCGGAACGGCGTGCATCCCGCAAGGCCCCTGTGTCGTGCCGGTGGCGCCCGGGCTGATGGCGCCGTCGGGCGTCACCATGGTCGGCGTGGCCTTGGTATTGCGCGATCTCGTGCAGCGGCGCCTTGGCGCAATGCTGTCGGCGCTGGCGATCCTGTGCGGCACCGCGCTGTCGGCGCTGCTGGCGCCGCCTTCGCTCGTCATTGCGTCGGGCATCGCGTTCCTGCTGTCCGAGTTCGCCGATCTTGCCGTCTATACGCCGCTCGCCCAGCGCCGGCTGCTCGCCGCCGTGGTCGCTTCGAGCGCGGTCGGGCTTGTGGTCGACTCGATCGTCTTTTTGTGGCTTGCCTTCGGCTCGCTCGATTTTCTGCTCGGCCAGGTGGTCGGCAAGAGCTGGATGGTGCTCCTCTCGATTCCGTTCGTGGCCTGGCTGCGCCGCCGAGACGCGCGGGTCGGCCTGGCGCCGGCATGATTTTTCGAACGAGGCTGCGATGAGCAATCCGCTATTCGACATCCTCCACAAGGTCACGACCGCCACCATCACCACGATGTTGCTGAAAAAGGGCATCCGGCGTTGCTGGATGAATGGGCCGAAGCCGCTGATCTCGAACGGCGAACGCATCATCGGACCGGCCTTCACCTTGCGCTTCGTGCCGGTGCGCGAAGATTTGGCGACGCCGGAAAGCTGGGCACATCCGATCTCGACCCGCGCCGCCATCGAGGAGATGCCGGAAGGCGTCATCGCGGTTGCCGACGCCATGGGCGTGCCGAGCGCTGGCATTTTCGGCGACATCCTCTGCGCGCGGATGAAAAAGCGGAACGTGGCGGCCTTGGTCACCGACGGGGTGCTGCGCGACCGCGCCGGCGTTTTGGCGAGCGCGCTGCCGGTCTGGTGCGCCGGCATCGCGGCGCCGGCCTCCGTCAACGGGCTCACCTTCGTCGGCTGGCAGCAGCCGATCGGCTGTGGCGGCTGCGCCATATTCCCCGGCGATGTGATCGTTTGCGACGACGACGGCGCCGTCGTCATTC
>Ga0306920_100006340_pt1 | contig 15423 bp, 16 predicted proteins | sample flu12Cox44000170_FD_204666 | JGI IMG/M metagenome (GOLD analysis project Ga0306920, IMG submission 204666) | Lab enrichment of tropical soil microbial communities from Luquillo Experimental Forest, Puerto Rico - flux4day.12C.oxic.44.000.170 (v2)... | ecosystem: Environmental > Terrestrial >... | reverse complement strand
TTGAGTGCCAACATCGTCATGTCGTCGCGGAGCTCGCTACCGCACAACTCCAGTACGACGTCGCGCACCCGGGACACCAGCACGGCCGGCGGCTCCCCGGCCAGCGCCGCCAGCGCATCGGTGAGCCGCTCCTCGAACTGGACCAGGTCAGGCCCGCACGCACTGGTCAGCCCGTCGGTGTACAGGAACAGCAGGTCACCGGTCTCCAGGTCGACGTCCTGGGTGGCCGGCTCCGCATCGGGGAAGATACCGAGCGGCAGGCCGCCCCCGTCCAGCACCTGCGTGCGGCCGTCGGGCCGCAGCAGCACCGGCCCGGGATGGCCGGCGCTGGCCAGCGACAGATGCAGCCGCCCGTCACGCCAGTCAAGGTGCCCGGCGTCGGCGGTGACGAACCGGCCGCCGAAGTCCTCGGCCAGCATGATGTCGTTGATACCGCGCAGCACCGCCGCCGGGTCGGCGTCCAGGTGGGCCAGCGCCCGGATCGCGTGCCGCGCCGCCGCGGTCACCGCGGCGGTGTCCGGGCCCTTGCCGCACACATCCCCGATCGCCACGCCCCAGCCGTCCCTGGACGGGTAGACGTCGTAGAAGTCGCCGCCGGTCTCGGCGGCACTGGCGACGGACACATGTTCGGCCGCGATCTCGGTGCCGGGGACCTGCCGCACCTGACGGGGCAGCAGGCTGGTCTGCAGCGCGTCCGCGATGTCCACCCGGTGCCGGAACATCCGGTCCACCCTGATCGCCAGGGCGAGCTGCTCCCCCAGTTCCTCCACCAGGCCCACGTCGGCGATCTCGAAGTGCGGGTGGCCCGCCCAGCGGGCCAGGGTCAGCGCCCCGTAGGCATGCTCGCCGTCGGAGAGCGGTACCGAGAGCACCGAGGTGGCACCCAGCTGCATCAGCAGCGGGATGCCGTCCGGCCCGTTACCCAGTGCGCCGGGGTCCTCGGCATGCGCGATGAGCAGCGTGCTGCCCGACTCGTGCACCTGGTACGGGCCGGACCCGGGCTCGGGGTCCACCGCGGCCACGGCATTGGCGAGCTTCTCCGAGCGCTGGTCCTCGGGCCCGCTGACGTGCTGACGGCGCAGCCGCTGGCCGCCCTCGACGTCCACGATGACCCAGGCGGTGAGTTCCCGGGCGAGCTGCCGGGCGTACCGCTGCAGCGCCACCGGCTCGCTGTAGGTGATGTTCTCCAGCAGGATCCTGGTGGCGGCCATCACCAGGTCCAGGCGGCGGGTCATCGCCTGCACGACCTCCGCGCCCGGCTCGGCGGCCCGCTGCCCGGATCGCGCCTTCCCCCGGCGGGCGGCCGAGGCGGCCGCGGGGCCGGTCACCGCCACCACCAGGTGGACGGCGGTGTCCTGGGTGCTGACCGGGTGCACGGCCAGTTCGTGGTCCGCCGTCCCGGCGGCGGTGAGCAGCCCGCAGCGGAACTGCCGGGTCTCCCCCTTCCGGGCCGCGGCGGCGAGCTGGGCCGTCACGCTCGGCCGCGACGGCAGGTCGATGAACGCAGTGAAGGCCTTGCCGGTCGCATACCCAGGGCCGGAGCCGAGCAGGTCGCCCGCCGCGGCGTTCACCCGCCGGACCGTGCCGTCCGTGCCGAGCAGGAACAACGGCACCGGCGTCTGCTGGAAGACTGCGTGCAGCAGCCGCCGTTCCGCGTGCGAGGCGCCCGAGGAGCCGGCGCCGGCCTCACCGCGCTCGGCTTCCCCGTCGGGCGAGTCCAGCGCGGCGACCGCGGCGTCCAGTTCGGCGAGCGCGGCCTCCAGGAGGGTTCCGGTATCGGCCCCGGGGAGGGCGGCGGCCTGGCGGAGCGCGCCGTACCGGGCCTTGAGGCCGGCGATCTCATTGCCAGCACCCTGAAGGCCCGGCGATTGCTGCATTGGCCTCAATCTCCGCATCCCTGGATTCCGGTCCGAAGACCAGCGTAACCGGCCGGTGGGCCGCTGGTGCTGGCCCAGGCCTGCGAGCTGCGCCGTGATCAGGCTTGGCTGGCCGCAGCCGTCCCGCCGGCGTCGGCGCGGCCGGCCGCGACCGCGGCGTCCACGCTGTCATAGAGCGGCAGCCGGTCGGCGAGCCCGGTGATCCAGAGGGTCTTTGTATAGCGGTACCGGGCGCCGGCGAGCGCCAGCGTCCCGCCTGCCGCTGTGATCTGCTTCCAGTGGCCGACGATCACCGCCAGCGACCCGGTGTCCATGAAGTCCACGGCGCTCAGGTCGATGATGACGTGGTCGGCGTCCCGCCGCACCTCCGCCAGGTAGTCGTCGAACCCGCGGCTCGTCACGATATCGAGTTCGCCGCTGACCGCGACGACCGCGAACCCGTCCCGCCGCTCGGACGAGATGCGGATTCCTTCCACCTACACCCCCGGACACTGGCCCAAGAAAGGCGACGACCGCCCTCATCGTAATCTCAATCCGGCCACACCGGGAAAAACCGGTGCATGATCGGCGGGCCGTGGGGAAGCAGCGTGAGGAAATATCCGGCCGTCACGTCAAGGAGGCCACTGTGCCGGTGGCGGGTCGCGCGGCTGCCCGCGCTGACCTGGATCCGCCTGCCCGGGGATGGCAACCGGGCAGGACGCCTCATGGACTCACAAAGAACACGGCAACGGACACGCCGGGCGGCGCGCCGGCCGGTCCGGCTAAGGGCAGCGAGGGCCTGACCCACCTCGCATATCTCTACGACGACGAACGTGACTACCTGTCCTACTTGTCCGCATTCGCGGCCGCTGGCCTGCGGCACGCCGAACCGGTGTTCGTCGAGGTCCCCGGCCGCAGGGCCGCGCTACTGCGCGAGCGCCTGGGCAGCGAGTCCCCCCTCGTGCGCTATGGCGCGATGACCGAGACCGGCCGCAACCCGGCACGGCTCATCCCGGAGCTTCGGACGTTCCTCGATGAGAACCCCGGGCGGCGGGTCCGCTATATCGGCGAGTCGAGCTGGCCGGGACGTTCGGGCCCGGAGTTGTGCGAGGCCACGAGGCACGAGGCGCTCATGAACCTGGCGTTCGCCACGGCGGAGATCACCATCGTGTGCCCTTACGACGTGCGCGGCCTGGCCGCCTCCGTGGTCGGCGGGGCGCGGCGCACCCACCCGGTCATCGTGCGGCACGGCCGGGCCCAGCCCGCCGCCGGTTATGCCGGCTGCGGCGTGGTGCCCGCCGAATGCGAGCACCCGCTGCCCGCGCCGCCCATGGATGCCGAGGTCATGGAGTACGAGACCAGCCTGCGGCCGGTCCGCGACCTGGTGAGCAGGCACGGCGCCGCGCTGGGCGTGGACGCCGAGCGCATCACCAACCTGGTGATCGCGGCAGGTGAGATCACCGCGAACACGCTGCGCCATACCGCGGCGGGCGGGACGTTCTGGATCTGGCACACCGCCGAGGAGATCATCTGCCAGGCGCAGGACCAGGGCTGGATCGCCGACCCGCTCGCTGGGCGGCGGCGGCGGCACCCCGAGGACTCCGGGCACGGCCTGTGGGTGGTCAACCAGGTGTGCGACCTGACGGAGATCAGGACCAGCCAGGCGGCGGGCACCGTCATCCGGCTGCACATGCGCCGCGAGGTCAGCGGGGCAGTTGCACCACGGTCACGAAGAAGTTGTCGATCTGGCGGATCACGTCCATGAACCGCTCGACGTCGACGGGCTTGCTGACGTAGGCGTTGGCGTGCAGCGCGTAGCTGCGCATGATGTCCTCGTCGGACTGGGACGTGGTCAGGATGACTACCGGGATGACCCGCAGTCCCGCATCCTGCTTCAGCTCGGCGAGCACTTCCAGGCCGTCCCGGCGCGGCAGGTTGAGGTCCAGCAGGATCAGGCTGGGCCGCGGCGCGCTGGCATACTCTCCGGTCCGGTACAGGAACTGCAGCGCCTGCTCACCGTCGTTCACCACGTGCAGCGGGTTGTGTATCTTGTGATGCTCGAACGCCTCCCGGGTCATCAGCACATCACCCGGGTCGTCCTCGACAAGCAGCACATCGACCACTCGGCCGCTGCCGCCGTCAGTCATCGGCATTCTCGTCCTCCGGGAGCGCTGGCAGGGTGAACCAGAAACGGGCTCCGGCCGCGGTCGTCGTGTCGAGCCAGACCCGGCCACCGTGATACTCGATGATCTTCCTTACCATGGCCAGGCCAATCCCCGTGCCCGGATAGGCCGCCTTGTCGTGCAGGCGCTGGAAGATCACGAAGATCCGCTCGGCGTACTCGGGCTCGATCCCGATCCCGTTGTCGCCCAAGGAGAACAGCCAGAACTCGCCGTCCCGGCGGGCCGAGACGGTGACCTTGGGCGGCTCGCGGGCGCGGAACTTCAGCGCGTTGGCGATCAGGTTCTGGAACACGGCGGTGAGCAGCGTGGCCTCGCCCAGCAGCACCGGCAGCTCACCCACCTCGACGGTGGCGCGGGTCCGCCGCACGTCGGCCGCGAGGTTCGCCCACGCCTGGGCCAGCAGCACCGCGCAGGACACCGGCTCGCGGCGCTGCGCGGTCCGCCCCACCTGGCTGAACGCGAGCAGGTCGCTGATCAGCGCCTGCATCCGCTTCGCGCCGTCGACGGCGTGCTCGATGTACTCGTCGGCCTTGGCGTCCAGCCGTCCCGCGTAGCGGCGCTGCAGCAGCTGGCAGAAGCTGGCCACCTTGCGCAGCGGCTCCTGCAGGTCGTGCGATGCGACGTAGGCGAACTGCTCCAGTTCGGAGTTGGACCGCTGCAGGTCCTCGGTCCGTGCTTCCAGGCTCGCATTCGCGGCCTGCAGCGCCGACAGTTCCGCCAGGATGCGCTCCCGCATCCGGTTCACGTCCAGCCCCACGGCCCGCATCTCGGCCGGCCCGCCGGGTTCCATCTGGTGCTGGAAGTCGCCCTCGGCCACCTGGCGGGCATCGGCGGCGAGCCGGTTCAGCGGCAAGATCGCGGACCGCCACAGGCCGACGGCCAGCACCAGGACCGTGAGCAGCAGCGCGACCGCGATCGCGATCAGGGTCGCGTCCAGCACCGAGGCCGAATCGTGCAGTGTGCCGACGGCATCCAGCCGCTGCGCGGCGAGATCGCCCTGCAGGGCGGCTAGCGCGGCCCGGATCCGGTCGAAGGCCGCCTTGCCCTGGTCGACCGAGGGGCCGGTGCCGGGCTTCCCGGACGCGCGCACGTGGGTGATGGTGGGCTGGGCGTACGTGGACCGCCAGGTGCTCACCCGCTGCAGCACCAGGTCCAGCCGGGCCATGGTGGCCGGCATGCCGGCCAGCAGCTGTCGCAGCGTGGTGACCTGCTGGCGCTGTCCGGCCAGCCCACGGTAGTAGGGGGCCAGGAAGGGCGGCTGCGCGCTGAGCGCGTAGCCGCGCACGCTGGTCTCCTGGTTCAGCAGTTCGACTTCCAGCTGCGAGGCGCGGAGCGCCGCGGGGTCGAGCGTGTTCACCACGCGGTCCCGGGCGCTGGTCAGGTCGGCCAGCGCGGTGCCGCCCACCCCGATGGCGAGCAGCGAGAACAGCGCCGCGACGAGCGCGCCGATCCCAATGATCCGGCCGAACGGCCAGCCCCCGGCGAACCGGGCCGCCATGGCGCTGGCCCGCTCCTGCGTGGCCGGGCGGGCGGCCCCGGCAGGCGGTTTCTGGGGCCGGGACCATCTCCTGACGCCCGGAAGCACCGCTGCCTTGGCCGGTGTGGTCCCGGCTGGGCCGGTATTGGGGTTCTCGCCGGGCATCCCGGCCGGTGCGGCTGGGGGTAGCGCATCAATTCCCGGTGCGGTCCCCCCGGCGTCCGGCGGCAGCTCGGTCATGTGCCAGCCACGGCGGGAAAGCCGAGGGCGAGCACGGCCAGGTCGTCGTCCAGGTCGCCGCCGTTCAGCTCACGGACCCGGTCGACCAGGGCATCCAGCAGGCGCTCGTCGCGCGGCCGGCGCACCCACGGCCCGGTGGGGCGCGTGGCGTGCAAGTACTTCTCGATGATCTCGGTCAGCCCGTCGCTGCCCAGCCGCTCGGGGCCGGTGCCGATCCGGCCCTCGATCAGGCCGTCGGTGTACAGGAGCAGGGTCCAGGCCTCCCCCAGCGCCACCTCGCTGACCGGCCAGTCCGCCATGTGCGCGATGCCGGGGGGCGCGCTGACCGGCGCCCGCAGCTCGGTGACCCCGTCGGCCGCGAGCAGCAGCGGCGACGGGTGCCCGGCCAGGTGCAGCCGCGCGCGTGCCCGGTCCGGCGCGACCGACACCATGCACAGCGTGGCGAACAGCCGCTCCTCATGCCGTTCGTGTTCGAGCACCTGCTGGACCGCGGACAGCACCTCGGCCATCGGCCGTCCGGCCAGCACCATGGTGCGCCACGCGACGCGCAGGCACACCCCCAGCGCGGCTTCCTCCGGGCCACGGCCGCACACGTCGCCGATCACCACGTGCACCCAGCCGTCGGGCCTCTCGACTAGGTCGAAGAAGTCACCGCCGAGCAGCATCTGGCCGCCGCCCGGCCGGTACCGCGAGGCGACCGTCAGCCGCGGATCGGACAGCAGCGGCGACGGCAGCAGGCCGCGCTCGAGCCGGGCGTTCTCCCGTGCGTAGATCTGCGCCTCGCGCAACTGCTGCTGCATCTCCTCAAAACGGCGGCGCTCCACCGCGTACCGGATCACCCGGTTCAGCAGCTCCCCGTCCACCTGGTCCTTGACCAGGTAATCCTGGGCCCCGGCGCGGACCGCCTCGGCGCCCAGGTGCTCATCGGCCAGACCGGTCAGTACGACCACCGCGACGTGCGGCACGTTCTCCTGCAGCCAGTGCACCCCCTGCAACTGGTGCGCATCCGGCAGGTCCAGGTCGAGCAGCACGCAGGCCATCGCGCCCAGCAGCGGCTTCGCCTCGGTGAGCGACCGCACCCGGTCCAGGGCAACCGGGGCCGATGCCTCGGCCAGGTACTCCTGGACTAGCACGGCGTCCCCGTCGTCGTCCTCGATGAGCAACAGCCGTACCTGGCCAGGGACGGCCACGCGGGCCGGCACACTGGCCTGCGCGGCATCCCGAGTCACCGTCCGGCCCCGATCATGACGTTCGTGGGTGTTCCATTCCTCGCTGCAGGCTGTGCGGTTGAGCATAGTTGCCTCCATGCGCCGCCGCCGGAGACCTGGATAACGGTGTTGCGACATCCCGCCGGGGGCTTCCCCGGCGGCCGGGCCGGGGCCGCTCCCCGTCCGCGACCGCGCCCATCGTGCCTGCTCACGGACGCTCATCGGGCCACCGATGAGCTTTCGCCGCCGCCCGCGTTACATGGATACGCAGGCGGGCCGACGCCCCTGCCGTGCCGCGCGCGGCCGGGCCGGCCCCAGAGAGCAGAAGGGTGACCCATGGAATTCAAGCTTGAGCTGGTGCTGATCCCGGTCACGGACGTGGACCGGGCCAAGGCGTTCTACACCGAGCAGGCCGGCTTCTACCTGGAGGTGGATACCCCGGTGGGCGAGGACATGCGGGTCGTCCAGGTCACGCCGCCCGGTTCGGCCTGTTCGGTGGGGTTCGGGACCGGGATCACGGCCGCGCCGCCCGGCTCGGCGCAGGGCCTGCACCTGGTCGTCTCGGATATCGTGTCCGCGCGCGCGGACATGCTGCGGCGCGGGGTCAAGGTCAGCGAGGTCCGGCACCTGGAGTCCGGCGCCTGGGTGCCCGGCCCGGATCCGCAGCGGGCGAACTACCAGTCGTTCGCCGACTTCGCCGACCCGGACGGCAACGTGTGGCTGCTGCAAGAGGTGAAGCGGGCCGAGCCGGCGGCATGACGGGAGGCTGATCACGTGGCGGGCAAGACGGCCCCGGATGGCACCGGGGACCTGGTGGCGGCGGCGATCGCGGGCGACGAATCCGCGTTCGCCGCGCTCACCGAGCGGTACCGGCGCGAGCTGCACGTGCACTGCTACCGCATGCTGGCGTCGTTCGACGACGCCGAGGACGCGGTGCAGGAGACGCTCCTGCGGGCGTGGCGCAGCCGGGACGGCTTTGCCGGCGACGGGATGTTCCGTGCCTGGCTGTACCGGATCGCGACCAACGTGTGCCTGGACGCGCGCCGCCGCCGCGCGCACCGGGCCGGCGTGCTGCGCTCGTTCGCGGAGGTGCCGTGGCTCCAGCCGTACCCGGACCGGTTGCTTGACGAGGCGGCCGCCTCCGGCGACGAGCCCGGCGCGGCCGTGATCGAGCGGGAAACCATCGAGCTGGCGTTCGTGGCCGCGCTCCAGGTGCTGCCGCCACGCCAGCGCGCCGCGCTGATAGCCCGGGATGTGCTGGGATGGCCGGCCAGCCAGACGGCGGTGCTGCTGGAGATGAGCGTGGCGGCGGCGAACAGCGCGCTGCAGCGGGCCAGGGCCACGATGCGCGAGCACCTGCCGCCGCGCCGTGCCGACTGGCCCGGTGACTCCGCCGGGCGGCTGAGCGCCGCCGAGCGGGACCTGCTGGCGGCGTTCATCGACGCGCACCAGCGCAACGACGGGGCGGCCGCGGTGGCGATCGCCGCGCAGGACATCCGGGTCACGATGCCGCCGTACCTGGCGTGCTACGACGGGGTCGCCTCCATCGGGCCGCTGCTGGACCGCGCGTTCGGGCCGGACCGGGACGGCGACTGGCGGCTGGTGCCGGCCGCGGCCAACCGGATGCCGGCCGCGGCCAGCTACCTGCGCCGCCCCGGCGACACGGGGTTCCGCGCGTTCAAGATCGATGTGCTGCGCACCGGCGGCGGGCGGATCGCCGAGATCACCACGTTCGGGGCCGGCCTGTTCCCGGCGTTCGGCCTGCCCGCCGTCCTCGGCCCGGACCCGGCCTGACTCGGCCGCCTCCGGTGGCCGTCAGGCTCCGGGCTCCGGTGCGCCGGTCACCTGGTGCCCGGCCCGGCGGGCGATCGCGGCGAAGGCGGCCGCGTCGTACAGCGCCGCGGCGTGCTGATCGTTGTTGAAGTAGACGAAGACATCCGCGCCGCCCGGCCACGCCTCCGCGGTACGCGCAGCCCAGCCGCGCAGGGCCTGAGTGCCGTACCGGGGCCAGGGGTGCGCCGCGCCCTCGTGGAACCTGAGGTAACCCCAGTCGGCGGTGCGCCACAGCGGCGTCACCGGCCGGCCGAGCCGGTCCGCCCAGCAGAGGGCGGCGTTGTGCCGGGACAGGACCTGCCGGGTTTCCGCCGTCCACCAGGACTCGTGCCGGGGTTCCACCGCCACCCTGGCCGGGCCGCGGGCGGCTCCGGTGCCCGGGAACCGGGCGAACTCGCCCAGGCAGGCGTCCAGTACGCCGGGGTCGGCGCGCAGGTTCGGCGGCAGCTGGAGCAGCACCGGGCCGAGCCGGTCGCCGAGCTCTGCCGCCGCGCGCATGAGGCGCTCCACCGGCGCGGCCGGATCCCGCAGCCGCCGGACGTGGGTCAGGTACCGGCTCGCCTTGACCGTCATGATGAAGCCGCCGGGCGTCCTGGCCCGCCACCCGGCGACGGTCCCCGGCGCCGGCAGCCGGTAGAACGTGCCGTTGTTCTCGACCGTGGCATACCGGCTGGCGTAGTGCTCCAGCCAGTCGCGCTCGGGCAGCCCGGGCGGATAGAGCACGTGCCGCCAGTCGCGGTACTGCCAGCCGGAGGTGCCGACAAGAACCGGCATCGCCTGGATCTGCCCTCCCTCCGCGGCTCTATATCCCTGTTGCGCGGCGTCAGGGATTCCGGGACGCCGCGCCCCACACGTGCGGCGAGGCGGGCAGCGGGATCTTTGTCACCGGGAACTGGAACGCCTCGTGCCGGGTGAGCGTGAAACCAGCCCGGCCGATCGCGGCGAGCGTGTCCCGGCCCACGTGGCACCCGCCGACCAGCGGCGGCCACACGGTGGCGTCCAGCGCGCGCTGGACGCGGCGCAGGCCGGGGGTGTCCGCGCCGACGTGCTCCACGAAACGCAGTTCCCCGCCCGGGCGGATCACCCGGTGCAGCTCGGCCAGGGCCGCCCGCTGATCGCCCACGGAACACAGCACCAGGGTCACCACGGCCGCATCGAAGGCACCGTCCCCGGCCGGGAGCCGTTCGGCCAGCCCGTCCTGCACCGTCACGGGCACCGGGGCCGCGGCGGCGTGCCGTTCCGCGATCCGGCGCAGGTACGGATCCGGTTCCACGGCCAGGACCTGGGTAATCCCCGCCGGGTAATGCGCGAAGTTCAGCCCGTTGCCCGCGCCGACGTCGATCACCGAGCCGGTCAGCCCGGCCAGGGCCTGCTCGCGGTACCCGGCCATCCCCTCGGCATCCATCCCCGGGCTGACCCGTGCGTAGCACCGCGCGAACAGCGGATGGCCCCGGCGTCCCTGCGGCATGGCTCCTCCCATGGACTGCGCTGATCAGGGTACGGCCGCGGGCTCCTCCCAGGCGAATGCGCGCAGCTCTTCATCCAGCGGTGCCCTGGTCATCCGGTTGGCCAGGGTCGACATGGTGTAGGTGCCGATGCCGAGGACCACCTCCAGGGCGTTCTGGGCCGTGTACCCGTGGCCGACGAACGCCCGCAGCGATTCTTGGCTGACCGCCCCGGCGGCCGCGATCACGTCGAGGGTGAACTCCTGCACCGCCGCCAGCCGCTCGTCGGGCAGTGGCCGCTGGTCCCGCAGCGCGGCGATGAGATCCGCGCCGGCGCCGAGTGCCTCCAGTCTCGCGGTGTGCATCGCCACGCAGACGTGGCAGCCGTTGCGTGTCGCGATCGTGAGGATGACCACCTCCCGCGCGGCCGGGTCCAGGCTGCTGCTCTCGAACAGGCCGCTGGCCTTCAGGAAGCCGTCGAGCAGCTGGGGTGAGGACGCCAGCCGGGCAACACCGGCGGGCACATGGCCGCGCTGCCGGGCCATGGCCGCCATGATGCGGCGGGAGGCGGGCGGGGCGGATTCCAGGGTGTGGTCGGGGAACGGGAAGCCTGTCACGGGATTTCCTCCGGTCCTGCGACCCGGCCTGCCGCCGGGGCTACGATAGACAACATGGTTGACCATATCGTAAACCAGGTTGCCTAACATGGCAACGCCCGCGCCCCCGGGCGGACCGGACGCCCCGGGCTTCGAGCTGCCGCTGCTGCTGTTCGCCGGCTTCCGTGCGCTCATTGACGCCCTGCATGCCGAGCTGGCGGCACAAGGGCACCCCGGCGTGCGCCCGGCCTATGGGTTCGCGATGCAGGCAATCGGCCTGGACGGGGCGACGGCCACCGAGGTGGGCCGCCTGCTGGGGATCTCCAAGCAGGCCGCCGGGAAGACCATCGACCGGCTGGAACAGCTCGGTTACGCCGAACGCGCCGCCGATGCCCGCGACGCCCGGCGCAAGCTCGTCCGGCTCACCCCGCTCGGCATCGACGCGCTCGCCAGGTCGGCGGCGATCTTCGATGACCTGCGCGCGCAGTGGGCCAGCCGCCTGGGGCCGGACCGGTTGCGCGCGCTCGAGGCCGACCTGCGCACCATGGCCCCGCACGGCGGGTTCCGCCTGGACGTTCCCGGCTGGCTCGGCGCCTAGGGCGTGCTAGCCGGGGGGCGACCCGGGAACCCCCCGCTGGCTCAACGCCCCGTTCCTTCGTCACGGGGCCTTGGCCCCGCTAGCCCCGGGGGCGCCCCCCTGGACCCCCCGCTGGCTCAAGGCCCCGGGGCCCCGGTGGCGGGGCGACTGGTGCAGGATGGACCGGTGACTACAGACACCGGCAGCGCGGCGCCCGAGCCGCAGGCGGTGATCGCGCCGCTGACCGGCGCGGCGATCTTCCTTGTCGTGGTGCTGACCCCCGGCGGGGACAGCGCCGACGCGGTGCGCACCCTCGGCACGGACCTGTCCGCCCTGGTCCGCGCGGTGGGATTCCGGGATCTCGACGGTCACCTGAGCTGCGTCACCGGTTTCGGCGCGGCCGCGTGGGACCGGATCGCCGGGCCGGGCAAGCCCGCCGGGCTGCATCCGTTCCGGGAGATCAAGGCAGGCCCGCGGCACGCCGTCGCCACCGCGGGGGACGCGCTGTTCCACATCCGCGCCACCCGGATGGACCTGTGCTTCGAACTCGCCAGCCAGATCATGAGCCGGCTGGGCCGCGCGGTGACGGTCGTGTCGGAGGTGCACGGTTTCCGCTACTTCGACGACCGCGACCTCATCGGGTTCGTCGACGGCACGGAGAACCCCACCGGCGCCGCCGCCGCGCGCGCGGCGCTGATCGGGGATGAGGACCCCGCGTTCGCGGGCGGCAGCTACGTGATCGTGCAGGAGTACCTGCACGACGTGGCGGCCTGGAACGCACAGCCGGTGGAGGAGCAGGAGAAGATCATCGGGCGGACGAAGCTGTCCGACATCGAACTATCCGACGACGTGAAGCCCAGCTACGCGCACAACGCGCTGAACGTCATCACCGGGCCGGACGGCGAGGAAGTGCAGATCGTCCGGGACAACATGCCGTACGGCTCGGTCGGCGACGGGCGGTACGGCACCTACTTCATCGGCTACGCCCGCTCGCCGGCCACGATCGAGCAGATGCTACTGAACATGTTCGTCGGCTCCCCGGAGGGGAACTACGACCGGCTGCTGGACTTCAGCACGGCGGTGACCGGGAACCTGTTCTTCGTCCCCCCGGTGCCGCTGCTGGAAAACCTCGGCGCCGGTGCAGCGCCCGGCGAAACCGAGGCCCGCGCGGCCGGGGCACCGGCCCCCGAGGACGGGTCACCGGACCGGCCCGGAGCGCCGGGATCCCTCAACATCGGCAGCCTGAAAGGAGCACCTGGCGATGGATAACCTGCACCGCGAGCTGGCACCGGTCTCCGGGGCAGCCTGGGCCCGGATCGAGGAGGAGGCCACCCGGACGCTCAAGCGTCATCTCGCCGGTCGCCGGGTCGTGGACGTGCAGGGCCCGGCCGGCTACGCGCTGTCCGCGGTGGGCACCGGCCGGGTGCGCGACATCGCCGCGCCGGCCGACGGGGTGCTCGCCCGCCAGCGGCTGGCCGCGGCGCTGGTGGAACTGCGCGCCGCGTTCACCCTGGACCGCGGCGAGATTGACAACGTGGAGCGCGGGGCGGAGGACGCCGACTGGGAGCCGGTCAAGGACGCCGCCCGCCAGATCGCCTTCGCCGAGGACCGCGCGATCTTCGACGGGTACCCGGCGGCCGGCATCCAGGGCATCCGGCCGGGATCCAGCAATCCTCCGGTGACCCTGCCCGCGGACGTGCGCGAGTACCCGGCGGCGATCGCCCAGGCGCTCGGCCGGCTGCGCGAGCGCGGGGTCGACGGCCCGTACTCGGTGCTGCTCAGCGCCGACGCCTACATCGCCGTCTCCGAGACCAGCGACCACGGCTACCCGGTGCTGGAACACATCCAGCGGCTCGTCAGCGGTGACATCATCTGGGCCCCGGCGATCTCCGGTGCCGTGGCACTGACCACACGTGGCGGCGACTTCACCCTCCAGCTTGGGCAGGAAGCCTCGATCGGCTACCTGTCGCACACCGCCACCCAGGTCGAGCTGTACCTGCAGGAGTCGCTGACCTTCCTGCTGTTCACCGCCGAGGCGGCCGTCAGCCTGCCCGCAAGCGGCTGAGCCGCGCGGCCGCGGGGCGGTCACGGCCGGTGAGGGGCAGGCGGCCGGGCGGCCGAGCGCCACGCCCACGGTGAGCTGCAGGCCTGACGTTAACCGCCCCGGCACCGGGCGCCGGCCCGGCCCGGGCAAACTCGATGTTCCCGAGCACGTCGAGAACGGGGCAACAGCTTCGTCCTCGGAGACGACAGCGCCACCAGGGCGCGGCAACCGAAGGGACTCTGGCCATGGACTGGAAGCTGGAAGTCGTGGTGATCCCGGTCACCGACATCGACCGGGCGAAGAGCTTCTACACCGGCACGCTGGGTTTCCACCTGGACGCGGACACCCAGCCCACCGAGACCATGCGGGTGGTGCACATGACCCCGCCGGGCTCCGGGTGCTCGGTGGTGATCGGGCCGAAGCAGGTGCCCCCCGGCACCGACCTGGGCGCCTCGGCCAGCCTGCAACTGGTTGTCTCCGACATCGAGGCAGCGCATGCCCAGCTGGCCGGCCGGGGCGTCGAGGTCTCCCCGGTCCAGACGCTGGACCCCAGGGACGGGGGCAAGTTCATCTTCTTCGCCGACCCCGACGGCAACAGCTGGGCCGTCCAGGAGATCCGGGAGCGCATCGGTGCGGAACCCGCTTCCTGACCGGGGGCCGATCCGGCTAGGGACGCCGGGCGACCCCGCAGTACAGCCAGCGTGAGCCGTCGCTGTCGGCCATCGCGGGGTCCTCGGCCTCCCAGTCGCCCACGTAGCACAGCCGCCCCGGGGCCTGCGGGTCGTGCGCCGAGATCATGTCAAGGCCGTCGAAAAGCCGTTGCACCTCGGGCCGGGAGCGGAAGTGCATCTGCTCGGTGGCGCGATCGAAGACCTGCCGGAACTCCCGTACCGCGCGGGGCGGCTTGTGGTCGCTGGTCAGATGGGACAGCGCCAGGTAGCTGCCCGGTGCCAGCGCCGCCAGGTAGCGGCGCACCAGGCCCCACGGGTCGCTCTCATCGGCAACGAAGTGCACCACCGCGGTCATCAGCAGCCCGGCTGGCCGGGTGAAGTCGATCAGTTCCCGCAGCTCCGGGTCGGCGAGCAGGCGGTCCGGATCCCGCAGGTCGCCCAGGATGACCCTGATCCCGGAGGTGCCGGCCAGCAGCCGCTCCGACTGGGCGCGCACCATCGGGTCGTTGTCCACGTACACGACGCGGGCGCCCGCGTGGACCGTCCGGACCACGTCGTGGGTGTTGCCGACGGTCGGCAGGCCGGAACCGATGTCGATGAATTGCTCGATCCCGCGGTCCGCGATCCACCTGGCCGCCCGCTGATGGAAGCCGCGGTTGGCCCAGGCGCAATCCCGGATTTCCGGTACCAGCGCCATGATGCGCTGGGCCGCATCGCGGTCGGACTGGAAGTTGGTATCCCCGCTTAACAAGTAGTCGTAGATTCGCGCCGGGGCGGGGCGGGCCGGATCCACTCCAGCGGGAATGCCGGCAGCCTCATTCATTGCGCCCCCAGGGCAGGACATGCCGGCTTGATGTGCTTTCGCACGCTCAGCAGGCGTGGCAACCGGCCCCGTGGCGGGCCGTTCAGTGCAGCCGGGACTGCCAGTCGCTGGGCACGCGCCCTGCCGGGCCGGGCACCGGTTGGCCGACGGGATGGTGCTCCGGCGGGGCCAGTTCCGGGCCGCTTGAGTACATGCGCTTCTCGGCGTAGCTCCAGAACCATGCCTCGCCCGGCTCGAAGCTCCGGATGAGCGGGTGCCCGGAGGCTGCCGCGTGCGCGCTGGCGTGCTGGGCCGGCGAGGAGTCGCAACAGCCGATGTGCCCGCACTGCGCACAGCGCCGCAGATGGAACCACCAGCCCTTGGCCTCTTCGCACTCGGCACAGCCGGTGCCGCTCGGCGGGACCGTCGTGTCGATCGTTTCCGCGGTCACCCGCATACCCCTCTTCTGGATTCGTGGTTGCCGTAAGCGG
>Ga0306920_100006339_pt1 | contig 15423 bp, 13 predicted proteins | sample flu12Cox44000170_FD_204666 | JGI IMG/M metagenome (GOLD analysis project Ga0306920, IMG submission 204666) | Lab enrichment of tropical soil microbial communities from Luquillo Experimental Forest, Puerto Rico - flux4day.12C.oxic.44.000.170 (v2)... | ecosystem: Environmental > Terrestrial >... | reverse complement strand
ACACGCTACGACAAAACCGCCCGAAATTTCCTGGCTGCCGTCCACCTCGCCGCCGCTATGATTTGGCTCAATTGACGACACGCTCTGGTGTAATTGAGGTGACGACGAAGTCGTAGGCATAGGCGTGAGGCGTCGCTATGAGTGCTGCAGCCGACACTACCGCGGCCTTTATCGAGTAGCGGCACGTGGAGCGCCACAGGAACCAGACGATTATCGCGAGGCCGAACGTAACGACAAGCTGGCCCAGAAAGGCCAGAGAGATACTACCATGCAGGGCGCGAATGAGGCCGTAGACCGTCTGGAGACCCGTGTTAGCGATCGGCGCCTTGTCCGGAGCGACGAAGAGGGACTCATCGGCCTCGGAGAAAAGTTGCGCAGGAAACCCAGCCCAGACCTCGGTGCCGAACGCCGCCATCGCGGCGCAGGTTAACAGAGCCCCAGCGGTCGCAGCAGCCCCAAAAGCGCGCCATTGATTTGCTGCTGCGAGCGCCACAGGTAGGAGTATCCCGAGATGCGGCTTGAAGGTAAGGCAGCCCATCAGCAATCCAGCCACAAGAGGGTGGCGCTTGAGAAAGTATAGCGAAGCGCCTAGCAGGGTGGCTGTCAGGAGTCCGTCTTGTCCATTGCTGAGATTCCAAATCGTGAACGGTGAGGCTAATAGCAATGCTATCGCCCACGGGCGCCGGACGATTAAATAAACGACCGCCGAGCACCCAAGCAGCGTAATTAAATCCCAGGTTAGGAACGCGGGAAAATACGGAAGCGCCGAAAATGGTGCTAGGAACAGAAGAAAAGTTGGAGGGTATGGCCAGTTATCAAAAACGTAGTGGCCAGTTCCCACCAACGCTTGTTGCAGCCTGGTAATCTCGACCGGATCACATAATAACGCAGTCTGTCCACGCAGAGCCTGTAATCCGGCTATCCAAAAATTCGTGAAATCTGTGTTGATTGGTACTCCTTTGCTATCGACCAGCCAGATACCGGCGCGATAAAGTGACAGAAAGAAAACGCAGTAAAACGCTGCGAGGATGAATCCGTACGCGTATAGCCGCCATGGCACGAAAACCGTCGGAGGATGCGTGGATGGTTGGCTCCGGTCCGCTTCAACGCGCGGATATTCCAGGGTTTCACTCATGAAAAATCGAACCCGTTCGGTTCTATTCAACGGCGCGACTTGCGGCGAATTTCGAACTGGTTCATCAGCTTGAAGAGTCCAATCAGCCCGAGCACGGTGAGGGCTCCGGCAATCGGAATTTCGCGGCCGGCCGGGGCGAGGAGCGTCAGCAAGCCGAAGCCGCCAATCAACGCGATCAGCATAGCAAGCGCCACATGCGTGCGCTCCGAAACCCGGCCGGCCAGAAAGAAGCTGATCAGCGCAGAGCCGACCATCGCGGCGATCGCGGCCGCGAGAAACAGTTCGCGCGGTGCGAGGCCGGCTACGATATTTGGCATGTCAGGCCGCGATCGGTCTAGAACGGACGGGTTCGGCGGACGCACCGCCGCCCAGCTCGGCGATATTGATCATCAATGCGGACGAGTTCGAGCTGTCGCGCAACTTCCAGATCACGCCGTCGACAAAGAAATGATGGACGTTCACGGCGGCCGCTATAATTCCGGCGATGGTCAGGAACGGCAGCGGCAGCCAGGCAAAGCAAAGCGGAAGGCCAATAAACAGCAACACGCCGCCGGTGATATTTCGCGCTCCCCATCGCAGCGCCTCGGCGCGCACGCGCCGCCACGAACGCTCGGCGCCATCGGCATCGACTCGGCGCTTCAGCTGTACGACCAGCGCTATCAGCAGATACTGCAGCGAATGAAAAAACGGGATCACGATCAGAAATGATTTGAGGCTCGCACCCGGCACGAACCAGATGAAATGCGCGACCGCCGGCAACAGCACGACCGGCGGGAGGAGACGCCTCTGCGCACGGCACCAGGCGACGGCAAATCCGGCAAAGGCCAACGCCCCCGCGCCCATCACCGCCTCCGCGGCCGGTCCCATCCAGGCGGGAAGAGCCAAAATCGGAATTGACATGCCGTAAAAGTCGGTCAGCCCGTTTTCCTGCATATGTGTGGCGCCAGAGACGAAGGCGGCGAACACGAAGGCCGAGAGCGCCAGCCGCTCACGCCGCCCGATCGGAAATCCGCAGCGCCGGGCATAGACCATCGTGATTCCGACGGTCTGGCCGCTGTAGTGGTAGGGTGACCAGAAGAAAAACAGCAGCAGAAAATAAGGGGCTACTGCCTCGGGCTGCCAAAAGCACGCGAAGACCGCGCCGAAAATGATGAAGGGCAGGCCCCAAGCGGTCACCGGAAACTGCCTGGTATGCTCGGAGCTCTGGTAGAGGCGGTAAACGGTTGCCGAGAAGTGCGGGAAATTGACAAAGAGGCTGAGGACCAGCGCGATCGTCACGAGCGGCTTGGTATCGGCCCCGGTGTAGAAGGCTTGTAGACCCAGCCAAGTGATGATCGACAAGCCGCCGATCAGCATCGCGTCAACCCACCGATTGACGAAATAAGGTGAGCGGGCGGCAGCGGCAGCGACCGGGACCCCGGTCGTCAACGACGGCAGATCGATCCGTTGGTCCGACAAGGGTCTGGTAAGCTCTTGTATTGCCATATGCCGTTGTTGGAAAAAGATCACGGTTAACGATCACGCACGCTTACCGCGCAGCGCCGCTTATCCATCGGTCAGAGATTCAATAGTCCGCGACCGCAGGTGTCGCAAAAATTTTGCCGCCGGCGGTCGTCGCCAGCCAGAAGGGCCAACAGCGCTCAAAACCGGCGGCAAATTTGCTACAAGAGACACTGGACAGAAAGATGCTCGCTCGGAAACGTTTCGTTCTCGTTATTGCCGTGAGCATCGCGGGGATACTCGAGACAGGGTTCGTCACTTCGTCGATTGTGCTTGTGCTCGGCCTCTTCGGCCTGCTGATCGCCGCGCGCGACCAGCCCGAGGAGACGGGCTTCACCGCGATCTCTATGGCGATAGCCGTCGGGATCGTTACCGGGGTCGCGTATATCGCTCTCGACGCTCTGCTGTTCTGGCCGGGCCTGCCGCCGGCGCTGCGGGAAATAACGCCGGCGCCGCTTGCGCCGCGCCTTGCCTATTTCATCGTCGCCGCATGCCAGGATGAAGTGATCTGGCGGTTGTTTGGACTGTCGCTGCTGCTCGTGCTTGTAACGAGGCTGCGGGCCGAAAACCGGCCTTCGGCTTCGACCATTGCCGCCGCCATCGTGCTGAGTGCGGCATTATATGTGCTCTTCCACCTTCCATTCGTGACCTCACGAGCAGCGTTCACCCCCTTCCTTGTCGCCAGGGAACTGGCGCTGCACTTCACAACGCCGATCGTTTGGGGCGTCGTTTACTGTCGGCGCGGCCTCGCCGCCTCGATGACCGCGCATGCCGCCGCGCATCTTCCCATCCAGTTCGGGGTGACCCTCCTCTCGTCCGGGGGAAGTTAATCCCACCGCCTCTGTCTAGAGATCGCGCGCCGAGACCGCTGGCGGGGCCGTGGGCAGACCGGCCGCCCGCCGGCACGTCCCTGTCAGAGCGCAGGGCTTGCTCCTTCAATCGGCAGGGAGCAGCGCGGAGTCGGTCCCAGACCATTGTCTCGTCCAAATTGTCGGCGCCCAGGAGGCAACGATGGCTAATTTTTATGAGACGTCCCGATGTCGTCTTCATTGAATCTCAGGGCCAGGTCCGCAAGATCAGGGCCACAATGTTCACGCAACACATGATCCGCTCATCGGACGGTGTCGGTTTCACTGTGCCGTCGCAAACCGGCGATCACTTGGAAGCGAGGTCTCTTGCAATCAAGACCTTCTTCCTCTCTGCTGCGATAATCGGGATAAATTTACTAATTAATCTGACGTCCCCCGTTACGGCGTTTCCGCACGATGACTTTATTCTCATTGATGGTATTTGGCGGATTGTGCAGGGACAGCATGCCGGAATCGACTATTACGATCCTGTCGGGTTCGGATTAACTCATATCGGCGCAGCATGGTGGCGAGTAATTGGCCCCGATCGCAGCGTCCTTGTGCTCACCAGCGCTACTTTTAGTATCATAATCATGTTATGTGCGAGCTTTGTTTTGGTAAATCGGTTGTCGTTTTTACCTCGGTATTGCCTTCTAATCGGTGCAGTTCTGGCTTTCGAGGCATCAGCGCCCTCAGTTTACGGATGGTCGGTCTTCATGATGGGTATGGCCGGGTACTATAACCGATTGACCGTGACAGCTCTCGCCGTATTGTTCTTGCATTCTTTTATGAAGCGGCATGGTCGGCCGCATTTCGGCCTTATAGGAGATGCCATTATCGTAGCCACTTTACTGGATATCTTGTTCTTGATAAAGGTTTCTGCTTTCATTCTAGGGATGGCTGTCATTATCATCAGCGAGGTAGCGCTTCGATTACACCCTTTTCTCGCCGCGATCAAAAGGATCGCAATTATCGGTTTACTCTTGACTATCATGATTGCTGCCAATTTTGTTATCGCCGGCATCAATCCTAAATCTGTTCTCCATGTTTATCAAACAGCCGCGGTGACAAGATTATCACTAGCTTCCGGAGATAGCATTCTCCGTATATTAAAGAGCTGGAGCCTCGTCGTTTCTGTCCTGTTATTGGTAACCTATGCACGCCGGTCGCCTGCGGTCTCCCGCCGGACGTCTGTGACCGTGATCGGCGCTTATGCCATAATCCAGCTCTGTTTGAATGTTTCGAATACGCAGCCGGAGACAATCTTCCTGGCGCCGGTATGCGCGGTCGTTCTGCTTTCGTGGCGTGCGTCCCGCACCTCGATCGAAACGGAGCAGCAAGCTCCGCGTCAACATTGGCTGAGCAAATTGCCAACTACCGCCTTGCCGGCGGTGATGTGTCTCCTGGTGTTGGCGCCGCAGATGGTTTCGTCGGCCTTCGGTCTCGCCCTGGCTGCCAGAGCGACCTCTGGGTTGAGGGTGCCTATCGTGATCTCTGCGGGGAAAGGCCTTGCCGTGCCTGTTCTGGGTGGGTTCGGAGATGCCGGTCGTGCAGCGGAGTTTGCGATAAACGTCAATCAGGGAGTTGAGGCATTACAACAGCTCAACGTGCGTAACGAGACAATCGCTACTCTCGATTACGTCAATCCATTTCCGTCCCTCTTTGGTATGCCTTCTCCAAAAGGGGTACCCGTCGTTTGGGCTCTCGGGTACAACCAGCCCTACGATAGCGTGTTACGAGCGCGCGAGCTCGTCGGAGATGCCTGCATCGTAATGCTGCCGTTGCGGCCGACACAGGTGATCAAGGGTAGTAGCGAATTGGTAATCGAGGCCGCGAAACCGATATTGGCAGCATCCTTTAACCTCGTGCGTGACGACGATTATTGGAAAATATACCGCCGCAACGACGGTTGCCGGTGACGCCAAAGTGGATTGATGTGAAGATGTTGGCGAAAATCGCGATCGTCACGCCGGTGCTCGACGACTGGCCGGCATTCGGTTGCCTGTTGCGGGAAGTGGGCCGCTCGCTCGCCGGCGAGGTGCAGGACCTCGACATCACCGCGGTCGACGACGGCTCGGCACAGAGTTTCGCGATCGATGCGCTCGAGCTGCCGCCCGGTCCCGTCCGCCGGATCGAGATCCTGCAGCTCGGGCTCAATCTCGGCCATCAGAGGGCGATCGCTGTCGGCCTCGTCGACATCGCGCGGCGCGACGATCTGGACGGCGTCTTTGTCATGGACTGCGACGGCGAAGACCGCCCGGCGGACCTTCCAAGGCTGCTGGCGGTAAGCCGCGAGCGGCTGGGGCACATCGTTGTCGCCCAACGCACCGAACGATCGGAGGGACAACCGTTCAAAATCGGGTATGCCCTGTACCGGTGGCTGTTTACGCTCCTGACTGGGCAGCAAATCAATTTCGGCAATTTCAGCTTCATGCCGATGGCGTGCGTCCGCCGCCTCGTCTTCATGCCGGAAATCTGGAACAACCTGCCGGCCGCGATCCTGCGCTCGCGCATCGGGCACGTCGCCGTGCCGACCGCGCGTGGCGAGCGCTATTTCGGGCAGTCGCGGATGAGCTGGATCGGGCTCATCGCGCATGGGCTAAGCGCGACGTCGGTCTACATCGATATCGTTTTCGTGCGTCTGCTTTTCGGCGCCGCCATCGTCGGCGGCGTCACGCTGGCTGGCATTGCCGCCGTAGTCGCCATCCGCTTTGCGACGCCGCTTGCCATCCCGGGCTGGGCTACGACGGTCGTGGGGGTGCTCGGGCTGCTGCTGATGCAGCTCGTGGTCATGGTGGTCGCGATGCTGTTGCTCGTGCTGGCGGGGCGCAACAGCCGTCCGATCGTGCCGATCGCCGACGCAGGCATGTTCATTGCGGGCCGCCAACGCTTCGACATCGAGCCGGTTTCGCGGCTTGCAGGCGAATGCGGAGGCACGGACGAGCGGCAATGAACCTGCACTACCCCGGCGGCGAACTCGAGCTCTTCGCCGGCGCGGCGAACTGGAAGAGCTACGTTGCCGAGCTGCTCTCACCCCATCTCGGCGAAACCGTGCTCGATGTCGGCGCCGGGATCGGCGCCCACGTGCCGTTCCTCTGCAGATCCGATGTGAGGGACTGGGTTTGTCTCGAGCCCGATGAGCGGCTCGCATCGCAGATCGCTGGGAGGATCGAGAAAGGAGAACTGCCGGCTGCCTGCCGCGTCGTAACCGGCACCCTCGAAGCGCTCGCGGGTTGCGCCCGATTCAGCGCCGTCCTCTATCTCGACGTGCTGGAGCACATCGCCGATGACCGCGCCGAGATCGAGAAGGCGGCGAGCAGAGTCGCGGATGGCGGTTGCCTGATCGTTTTGGCGCCCGCTCACGGGTTTCTCTTCAGCCCGTTCGATGCCGCAATTGGCCATCACCGCCGTTACACCACCGCTGCGTTACGGGCACTTACACCGCCGGAATGCCGGCTCGAATTTTGCCAAATGCTCGACTCGGCGGGTTTCTTCGCCTCGCTCGCCAACCGTCTGCTGCTCCGTTCCGCAAACCCTACTCAGGCTGAGGTGCAAGTCTGGGACAAAGCCTTGGTACCAATCTCGCGGCGGCTGGACCGGCATCTTCGCTACCGCTTCGGCAAGAGCATCCTTGCTGTGTGGCGGAGGACGCCGCCATCGGCCCCGGTTGGGCGCGAGTTATGAAATGGCTCGATTAAGGCTGCCGGCGGCGGCAATCGCGGTCTTCGCGATCTTTGCCGGCCTTTATTACTGGGCGCAGCCGATTTACGAGATCGCGCTCACTTGGTACGGGATCGCGCCGTTCCGGTTCCCTTTCCTCGATACCGACGCGATCACCGCGGCGATCGAATGTTCTCGCCGGGGGGTTGACGTTTACATCGCGAACCCCTGCGATGCCTTGGGCCGTCCCCATGTCTATTCGCCGCTGTGGCTGGCAGCATCGGTACTGCCGGTCACGAGGGCTTGGACCATGCCGATCGGGCTCGGCCTCGATCTCGCTTTTCTCCTATCGCTGGCGGCGATCCCGCTTCCGGCGCAATCGCGCGACCGCCGGATCATGTTGGCCGCCGTGTTCTCGACGATGACGATCTATGCGGTCGAGCGCGGGAACAACGATCTCTTTGTCTTCCTCCTCGTACTGCTGGCCGGGCTCGCGCTCGCCAGCCCTGCTGTCGGGAACGGCTCTTCGATCCGGCGCTGGTGGGGCTATCTGCTGATCGCGACCGCGGCATTGCTGAAGTTTTACCCGGTTTCCGCGCTGATCGTATCGTGTCGCGAACGAAGGCAGGTTTTTATCGCAATCAATGTTCTGATGCTCTCAGCGATTTGCGTTTTCGTTGCCATTGCCAAAGACGATCTCGCGCATACCGCCGCACTGATCCCGTTCGGAAGCTATTATACCGATCTATTTGGCGCCAAAAATCTGCCTTATGGCATCGCCCATCTGATTTACACGCCGTCGCGCGGGCTCATTGTCGGCTTGGTGCCGCCCTTTCTTCTGGCCATTCTTTGCTTGCGCGCGCTTTGGCTGGCGATCGGCCTTGCCTGGCGTCCGGCGCTGCAGACCGCCTTTCTCGCATTGGAGGATCGCGATCAGATATGGCTGATCCTCGGTTCCGCGATCATTGCGGCGTGTTTTTTTGCCGGGCAGAGCGCCGGCTATCGAGGGGTATTTTTTCTTCTCGTCCTGCCGGGATTGTTCGGACTGGCGCAATGCGCGGAAGATGATCAGGCCGCCAGGCTTGTTCGCCAGGCTCCCTGGCTGATCCTCTTCGTCATGTGGAGCGAGGCTCTGCGTCATGCCATCGTTGCCGTGGGGCCGGGTTGGCTCATCATCGACGCGACATTTTGGATCGCCAAAGAACTGGTGTGGTGGCGGATCATCGCGACCCTGGGCGGCGTCCTCCTCTGCTTTGTGCTATCCTCTCCGGTCTGGCGCAGGGGCTCGGCCGACCGGGCAGCGACGGCGGAGCAGGTCGCGGGCGCGTAATTTTTTCGAGACGTTTTGGTCCCGCATGGATTGAATCTCGCGCATAAAATCGTTCGCATCAACCGAGGCGAGTTTTCGGACGCGATGGACCCGGTATTGACGATCGCCAAGCTCGGCGCCGGCTTTGTGGTCATCACATCGGCAATTTTTGTGATCGGGCTGGCGATCGAGACTGTTGCGCCGGCCCAAAGGCAGCAGCCGGCGAACGGGACCCGGCTCAACATCGGCTACGCAATCTTCCACGCGTTCGTGCGGTCGGCTGCTACGCTTTTGGCTGCTATCCCTGTTCTCGGCATCGGAGCGCTGGGCGGGGGCTTGATCGCTTTGCCGAGCAAAGGATGGGCGGTCGTCCTCTCTGCGATCGTCTATGTCGTCGCAATCGATTTCGCCGAATACCTGTTCCATCGGGCGCAGCATGGATGGCCGCCGCTGTGGGCGCTTCACTCGCTGCACCATAGCGATAGTGCCGTAAACGTGACGACGAGCACGCGCCATCACTGGATCGATCTCTTCATAAGATCGATCGTGATCTACCCCATTGTCGGGTTGCTGTTCGCCGTTCCCTACCAGGCGGTTTTGGCCAATGGGTTGATCGGTTACTACAATTATTTTCTGCATTTCAATATCAGAATATCGTTTGGGCCGATGTGGGCGGTGCTCAACAGCCCTCAATATCACCGGCTGCATCACTCGGATGCGGCGCGGCATCAGAACAAGAATTTTGCGGCGCTGTTGCCAATATTCGACGTGCTTTTCGGAACCTATTGCCGGCCGGCAGCCGGCGAATATCCGACAACCGGGATCGAAGGATGGCAAGGTCCGAGGCGAGTCTGGGAGGCGGTCGCGTGGCCATTTGGAACATCCTCGAGAGCTATCGAGCGTGCGCACCGAGCAGCGGATGTCGCCTGATCACGTGCAGCCCGGGACGGTGAACGATTTCATCGAGCCGGCCGATGTCAGCCTGACGAAGCGACCCAAAGCGCGCGGACCGGAGAGCGGCAGACCTTCCTGGAGATGGTCTCCCGCGAGCCCGGGCTTCCGCTTTTGGGCGGGTGTGCTGTTGGTTCTGTGCTCCGCATACAGCGTGACGTGCCTAACGCTGGCGGCTCGCCTACCGTCAGGTGCGCCGTTCGGCGATTGGCTCGCCCTATGGACGTGGGCCCGGTTCCTGGTCGAGCATCCGACCACGGAGATGTATGATCCGTCGATCCTCCACGCGGGGCAAGCCGCAGCGGGGCTCGAAGCGAGCCAATATTATCCCTTCGCTTACCCGCCGAGCTTTTTGCTCGTCCTCTGGCCAATGGGGCTGCTTCCGTCCGGCGTAGCGTACGGGGCCCTGCTCGTACTCAGCTTGCCGCTTTATCTCTGGGCGACTGTCGGCAAGCGGTGGCGCTCCCCGGTGACATTGGCGGCGCTGATAGCGCCGACGACAGCCATCTCGATCGTCGCCGGGCAGACCGGCTTTCTCGCGTCCGCTCTGCTGATCGGCGGATTACGACTGGCCGGGCGCCGTCCGATCCTGGCCGGCCTGCTCCTGGGGCTGCTGACTTACAAGCCGCAAATCGGGTTGCTGGTGCCGGTCGCGCTGGTATCGGCAAAACTGTGGCGCTGTGCCGCCTCCGCCTGCGCTACATTCTTGCTGCTGTTCGCCGTCACAAGCGCCGCATTCGGGCCCGGAATCTGGGTGACATGGTTCGCCGCGATCCCCGGCTTCTCGAGCCAAGTAGCGGCGGAGGGCGGCAGGATCCTCCATCTGATGCCGACCGTCATGTCCACGCTGTTGCAGATCGGCGCCCCCCCGACAGCGGCGCGGCTGGCCCAGGGCGCGGCCACGATCGCCATAATGGGTGTCGTGTGGGCGTCGTTTCGTGCGGGGCCGACACGGCTGGCCGCCGCCACATTGCTGGTCGGCACACTTTTGGCGACCCCGTATGCCTTCCTCTACGACATGCCAATCGTGGCGACGGCTGCATTTTGGGTGATCCAGGAACGGCATGACAGCGGCGGTTGCTTCGGATGGGGCGAAATCCTGGTGCTGACGATAGCCGCGATCGCGCCAATGACGATGCCGGCGGAGGCAGCGCGTCCGCCGGTGAGTGCAATCTCTCTCGTCCTGCTGTTGGGTGTTATCCTGCGGCGGAGTTGGATGTTGCGACATCCGGCAGAATCCGAAACTGCAACTCAGGCGTTACACTGCGGAACCGCGAGTTAAGCGAGGAGCAAGGTTGATGTGCTCACAATTCGGCAGTTGGAGCACATCCGAGCTCCCGGAGACGCCCATCGGAGACGCCCATGCCCTACGACCAACGGCGATGCGATGTGTGCGACTGCGAGTTGCGTGTTGGCTTCCCTCGAGTCCGCGATCCGCAGACCGGACATTGGTTTGAAATCAGGCGTTGCCCGGAATGCGGTTTGGGCCATACGACACCGCAGCCTGACGACTTGGATGAATATTATGGCCCGCTGTATCACGGCGGTCGCTACGGAATCGCCGAACAGCTGTGCGTGAGACGGCGTCTGCGCTTTGTGAGGGCGGTCGCAAGCCCATATCACATGCTCGACTTTGGCTGCGGGGATGGCGCTTTCATCGCAGCCGCATCGGCGGCCGGATTGCAGGCGACCGGGGTGGAAACGCGACCGGAGTACGCCCGGTCCAAGGGGCTGACGGTAGTGGAGCGGGTCGAGGACGCCGTAGGTCCGTTCGACCTCATAACCCTGTGGCATAGCCTGGAACATGTCCGCTCGCCACGTGAGCTGCTCGAGCGACTGTTGCCGCGGCTGAGCGATGACGGTTTCCTTGTTGTCGCTGTGCCCAATGCGGGGAGCGTACAGGCGCGGGTTTTCGGGCCGAGCTGGTTTCATCTGGATGTCCCCCGGCATCTCTTCCACTTTACACCACGCGCGCTGACACGGTTGTTGGAAAGCTGCGGTTTGGTGGTGGTCCGGCGCTGGGATATCGAGGTCGAGTTAGATCTGTTCGGGTGGGCTCAGAGCGCCCTCAATCGGGTAATTCGTACTCCCAACGTGCTCTTCGATGTGGTCACCCACCGGCGGCGACGTCACACGCCACTGGAGATCGCGGGCAGCCTTGTCCTGGGCGCCGCGGTCACGATAGCTGCGGCACCGGTGGTGCCGCTTGCCGCCGCGCTGTCAAGCGGCGCCGTGGTGATCTTTGCCGCGAAGAAGCACTGAGCGAGCCGTTGAACCGCCGGCAAGCGCGTGCGCCATTCTCTCAAAGCTGCGTCTGGATTTGTGGAGCCAGTGCGTTGCGAGGCTCGCGTCGCTGCAAGCCCTCGAAGACACTGCCGCGCTCCCACCCCCAGCACGCCAGGCGGAACCCGGCAGCAGTGCGAAGTACGCCAACGCCATAGGCAATGCTTCGGCGAAAATTTATAAAAGATGCCTCGGTGAAATACCGGGTGGGACAGGAAATCTCGCCAACGCGAAAGCCACGGTAAATGATCTGGGAAAGCATTTCATTATCGAATACAAAGTCATCTGAGTTATCATCGATCGGAATATCCTCTAGAACGGTGCGAGTGAAGCCGCGATATCCGGTGTGATATTCCGATAGTTTATAATTAAGGAGAACATTCTGAGTAAAGGTCAGCATACGATTCGCTACATATTTGTAGAGAGGCATTCCGCCTGCCAGCGCGCCAACGCCAAGGATGCGGGAACCCAAAACTACGTCAAAGAACCCGGACGCCAATAGCGATCCCATGGGCAGGATGAGTTTCGGCGTATATTGGTAGTCTGGGTGGAGCATGATAACGATGTCGGCGCCCCGCTCGAGAGCCGTGCGGTAGCAGGTTTTCTGGTTGGCGCCGTAACCTTTGTTGTGATCATGGGCGACCGTGGTGATACCCAGGCGTTCGGCGAGCCTCAACGTTTCGTCGGTGCTAGAGTCGTCTACTAGGATAATGTCGTCTACGACGTCGGTAGGGATCTCCGCAAACGTCCTTTGCAGCGTGAGAGCTGCATTGTATGCCGGCAGGACCACGCAAAGTTTATTTGATAAAATCATGACATGGCTCGATTAGTGCTCACTCTAGGGTGCCGGGGCTGGCTCGTTTACCGGCGTTTCCCGGTAATGGATCACCGCGTAATCGTCGGCATAGAGACGCTTCCAGCCGGGGAGGTGGTCGAGCAGGGTCACCGCCTGGCTCGACGGCTCGAACAGGGTCCAGGCGATCGCATAATGGTCGAGCAATCCGGGCAACGCGTCGCCGATCGCGGCGCTCGCCGCGGCATTGCGGGCAAGGAATTCGTCGCCGAAGAGGTCGGCCCTGCCGTCGATGAAGGTGGGTATGCCGATGAACATCAGATACCCGCCGAACCGGATCGAGTGGAGAACGCGGCCGGTTAGGCCGGCTGTGCGCGCGGCGTCGATCGCAGATACCGGCGCGACGGCTTCGCGCGGGCCGATGCCGCGCCGATCGAGCGCGAGCGCCGTCGACAGAAATCCGAGCGTGATCAAGACCGCAGCGATCACCGCGGTGGCAAACGGCGCCATCGCCAATCCGCGCGCGGCCCGCTTTCCCGCCGAGCCGGTTCGCGCCGACACCGAGGAGCCCAGTCGAGCGGAGAGCGGGGCGGCGATCAGCAGCGGGCCGATGATGCCCAGCAGCTCCTGATTGCGCACATGGGTCAGCGCCAGGTGCAGCAGCAAGAGCACCATCGCGGTCCGCGTCCATGGCAGTCTCAGTCCTAATGAAAACCCGCCCAGGATCGTCAACGCGATCCACACTTCAAGCGGCTCGAAATGCTGGAAATCGGCGGCGTGCCACTCGGAGAGCGCGGAGATCGCAAAACTCATCCGCAGCATGCGTAGCGGCAATGTGAACAGGTCGACCCCGTTTGGCGATACCAGTGCGGCGAGGGTGGATAATCCTAAAAATACGCCCCATCCCCGGAGCGTTTCCCAGCGGGCCGAGGCGGGAGCGACAAGCACCGCCTCCGTGGCGAGCAGCCCCGCGAACAGCAACCCGACGACAAAACCGCCATGCAGGTTGCACCACAGGACCATGACCGGCAGCAGCGCGAAGGACGGGGCGCCGCCCTCGTCTCGCGCCCGGATCACGCCCGCCATCCACGCCACCAGGAGCGGCAGCGCCAACACGTGGGGGCGGGCAAGCAGATGCGGCTCAGTCAGCGCGAAAGCCAGCAGCGCCCCGATCGCGGCGCGGCGTGGCCCAAGCGAGCGCTGCAAGGCGCCGGCGAGCAGCGCAAATGCAGCAGCGATCGCCAAACCGGTCGCGGCGATGACGCCGCCCCACCCGAGCCCGTCATAGACGGCGGCGAAGACGATCTCGGCCAGCCATTCGTGCGGGACCCAGGTCTCGCCAGGAAAGGTGAAGGTAAACGGATCATGAAACGGGATCACGCGGTGCTCGACGATCCAGCGTCCGATAACGATATGCGAGAGCGTGTCGCCATCGTTGAGGAGGGCAGACGCCGCGGCTACCGCGACAGTATAAGCTCCCAGACCGACGAGGAGCGGCACTAGCCACGCGCGAGCCGGCTGCAATAGCTCCGTATCGGCGAGGGCCGGCGATCGCGGAACGGACGCGCCTATCGACTGCATGCCCGCCGCCCGACGTGCCTGACCAGGACTCGCTCAGTCGCCGACCGCGGCAAGCGTCGGCGGCGGGTGGTGTGGTGTGGCTTCGGGCTCAGCCACGGGCGGGCGCGCCGCGAAGGGCGACCGCGTGTCGCTGCCGTTCATCGCGGTTTTGAGGCGAACGCGGCCGCGGGCGAGATGCGAGCGCACGGCACCGACGGAGGTGCCCATGCTCTGCGCCGCCTCGCCGTAAGACTTGCCCTGGACGCCTATCAGGATGACAGCCGAGCGCTGGTTGGCGGAGAGACGGCGCAGCGCAGCGCCGAGATCGCGCAGCAAGAGGCGCAGCTCGCTCGCATGCGTTGCCGGCGGCGGATCGGCCACAGCCATCTCCTTCAGTGCCGCAACCGAGCGGGCGGATCTGTTCGCCCCCGCGAGAAAGCGGTTGCGCATGATCGTGTAGAGCCAGCCGCGCAGATCCGTCCCCGGCTCCCACAGATGGCGGTTGGCGAGAGCCTGCAAAAGCGTGTCCTGGACGAGATCGTCGGCATCGGCCTTTTCGCGGTGCCAGCGCCGCGCCGCACGGCGCAGGAAAGGTATCTCTTGCTCGACTTGCCGCGCGAACTCCGCCTCCGCGAGCTCCGGGGATGCCGGCGCGCGGATGCTTGGCTCCGTCGCTCCGGCGGCGACTAAATGATGCGAACCCGGCGCCTCGTAGCTCGTTAACATTCTACGTGACCCACACGCAAACAACTGTAAATTACTCGGACTGGTAAACGCAGTGTCGAGCTGAAACAGCTGATGCGTTTATTCCGGACGCTTCTCTGACACAAAATGGACAGCAATTCAAGCAAATTTTACCGAAGGGTTAACGGCTGTTACCGGGTTGTTACGACTGCCACTCTCTTTAACGAGAAAGCGGAAATCTTTTTGTTCAACAGCTGATAGAAGACACTCGCGAAGCCGGGAGCGAAAGCGAAGGAGCGCAGACCGGCCACGAGGTGCACTCGGCGGCCGGCATGGCTTGCGTCGCCTCCGCCATCGCCAGCCGGGCCCGGCGGTCGTCATGCGCTCGCAGCCAAGAGGCGCGGTCGCCGCTGTCCGGCCTCGATCCGGCTTGGATCAGCCCTTTACCTCGCAGTCCCCGCACAAAACTCAAAGTTTTCATCATCAGTTTTGCCCAGCTAACGTTCTATGGCAGCGAAATGCTTCGGGTTGAAGATGATCTCGACGCTCCCTGCCGAGCTCGACCGCTTTCGATATTTCCTTTGACAGGGGATATCAGAGCAGTAATCTGCGCCGGCGGAACGTTAAGTTCTCGCAATGCTTTTGATGAGTGGCGTCTGCCTCGTGCCGAGGCGGAGCTGTTCTCTAACGGGGGAGTCAT
>Ga0306920_100006338_pt1 | contig 15423 bp, 13 predicted proteins | sample flu12Cox44000170_FD_204666 | JGI IMG/M metagenome (GOLD analysis project Ga0306920, IMG submission 204666) | Lab enrichment of tropical soil microbial communities from Luquillo Experimental Forest, Puerto Rico - flux4day.12C.oxic.44.000.170 (v2)... | ecosystem: Environmental > Terrestrial >... | reverse complement strand
GCGGGGCTGGCGTCGCTGGCCGCCCTGGCCTGATCGAGGTCGCCGTAGCCGTTGAGCACGCCGTCTCCGCCGGACCACTGCCACAGCAGGTCGCAGGCGGCCGGCTCATTGGAGAACCATATCGGGCTGGCGTTGGAACCGCGGAACCCGGACGGGAAGTTCAGCTGGGACTGCTCGTTGTCGAAGGTCCATTCGGCGGTGTTGCTGAGCTGCTCGTTGCCGAAGATCCCGCCCCATGAGCCGTACCCGACACCGCCCGCAGAATAGGCGCCCGCCAGATAGGACGAATGGCCAGTGATGTAGTTGGCGAATCCGGTCCAGGTGGCGAAGTCGATATTCGCGGGGATGTACCCGGCCTTGACGGTGTTGCCGCACGGGCCGTTCCAGACCGTATTCCAGCCGTCCCCGTCCGGCGGCACGCCGTTGTTCTCGATGTCCATGAAGATGTAGCGGAAGTTGAAGACCTTGCCGCCCAGGCTTGAGAGGGCCTGTTGCCCCTGCTCCCGGCCCCAGATCGCGGCCTCGTTGGCGGTGCCGTTGTAGTGCGGGTCACGGCCGGGGCCGGCGGCGAACCAGTAGGCCGCGGCGCCCAGGCCGGTGCCGAAGTGGACGACGTTGTCGGTGGCCATGTTGTAATTCGCCTGATTCCAGGCCAGCCCGGCCGTGGTGCAGTGCTGCCAGTTCATGAACGAGCCCGTCTCGCCGATGTACTCGCCATACGGGCCAGCCGTGCCCCGGCTGCAGCTGCCGACGGGCTCGGTGTAGGCGCCATGGCCGTTGCCGCACGCCGTCGGGAGGGAACTGTCGGTCCCGTAGTAGAAGCCGGCATTGCTGGCCTGGGACTGGGCGGGCTCGGTCTTCGCGGTGGCCAGGGCGCCGCGGGTGATGGCCAGGGCCCGGGCGCCGGGACCGCTGGGGACGAACGACAGGACCCGGGGGGCGCCGCAGATCCGTACCGGCGCGGCCAGTGCGGCCGTGCGGCCCGCGCCGCGGGCCGCCGCGGTCGGGTAGACGACCAGCGAGGCGACCTGCTGACAGGCCCGCGGTCCGGTGCCCGCCGCGAACAGCCCGATGGAGACCGACCCGCCGGGCTCCAGGGTCAGCGCGGTGCTCTGCGTGGCGCCGTGCATGTAGGTGGTGAGCAGCTTGCGGCCCGCCTGCGCGGCCGCGGTGTCCGGGAAGATCTTGGCCACCTGGCTGGCGCCGCCGGTCATCTGCAGCTTGACCGTCGGCCAGCCCTCGGGCAGCACGCACGCAGGGCCCGCATTGCCGAGCCGCAGTTCGATGACGGAGCCGTCGTGAGAGTTCGCGACCGAGGTGACGTCGGCCCGCAGGGCTGCGGCGGTGCAGGCGGCCGGCTCGGCACTGGTCGCGGCCGTGAACGGCGGCGGTGCGGCCGAGGTGCCCAGGGCCTTGATGTCGCGGGTCAGGGTCTGCTCGGCGTAGAAGGGAGACAGCCGTAGCTGCCCGCCCACGCATGGAGCGAAGGAACTGGGCGGCTCGTCGACAGTCACCGGGCCGGTCGTGCCCGGGAGAGTCAGGCCTAGCGTCCACCGGGTGACGCATCCGGCGGGAGCGGTCGCGGACAGGGCCGTGACGATGGCGCTCTGCCCGGCCGACAGGACGATCTCAGTGTCCGGGACGGCCGCGAGATTGCTGTAACCCACTTCGCTGACCGTGGTCGCGATGGTCTTTCCGGCCGGCGTGCGCACCACGAGCTGCGGCCAGCCGCGCAGCGAGCACGTGGCTTTGGAGGTATTGCGGAACACGATATTCCAGGCCCGTTTCCCCATTCCCCGGTCCGGGTCCCCCGCGATGGCGAGCGGCACGCTGATGTCCAGGTCAGCGGCCCGACACGGAGCCGGGACCGGGCGCGCTCGAGGGCCGGCCACAGGGTCAGGCCGGGCCGAGGCCGGACCCGCGGTAAGAAGTATGACGGCCGCGGCAGCCGTAATCGCGCGCAGAACCGCGGACGTCCTGAGCGTGCTACGAGCCATGGTCACTGTCCGATTTCCTATTCGGGGAATGGAGCACTGTAACGATTACTCCGGTGCTGACGTTTAGGTAATTCTGAAGGTCTGTTCGGTTAATTCGCTCAGGCCTGTTGGCTGGTCCAGTTTTACCGTGACCCTTCTTTCCGGTCGAGACGACACGCCGGAGACCTGGTTGTTTGCGCAAAATAGGATCGAGGCGGGCCAGGCATTCACGGTGCGTGATAGGCCAATTGCAACCGTTTGCTGCGCTAACGAGTGACGCGTTCAGCTACCGGCGAGCCAGACGAAGCTCCACGGCGGCAGTTCGATCCGGCCGGCCCTGATGCTCAGCTGGCCGGTGCTGGAGTGCACGTGAACCGGCTCGGACAGGCCGGCCCGGGCGATAATTCCGGCGTCGACCGACTGGGTAACGTCGCTGAAACTGGTCAGCGACAGGAATGGCGCGCTGCGCGGGTGGACCCGGCGGTAGGCCAGTACGCTGCGGTTTTGCGTCGGCAGGAGGTCGGTGCGGCCACCCGCGCGCAGCGCGAGCAGTGAGCGCCGGGCGGCGGCCAGACCGCGGAGGGCGGCGAACGCCCGGCCCTCAACGCATTCGGGGTCATGGCGGCGGGCGGCCGCGTCCCAGTCCATCAGCGGCCGGTGCATCCACCGGTTGTCGTGCTGGTGGGCCGGATCTTCGGCCCAGCCGGGGTCGTTGCGCAGGGCCAGTTCGTCGCCCATGTAGATAAGCGGGACGCCGCCGAAGGAGAAGGCAATGGCGTACATCGACTCCAGCCGCCGGATGGCGGCCGTGAGCGCGCCGGGATCCCCGGCTTCCAGCGCGGCATCGATGCCGCACAGGGACGCGGTCATGCCGGAGATACGGGAGTCGCCGGTCGCCGGGTTGTCCTGGAACAGCGCGCCGCGGGCGAACGAGCCGGGGAAATCCGCGTCGTAGAAGTCGGACAGGAACTGCCGGTGGGTTGCGCCGCTGAGGCCGACCGCGCCGGCGTCGGCGTCGGACACCGCCCAGCCGATGTCATCGTGGCAGCGGATGTAGGTGACCCAGGAGGCGGGCGCGGGTGCGGCGCGGCGGCGGGACAGCGCGACCTCGGCCAGCCGGACGTCGCGGGTGGCCAGGGTCGACCACAGCATCACCATGAGCTGGTTGTCATAGGCCAGGTCGCACTCCGGACGGAACCGGTCGTGACCGCCGAGATACTGGACCAGCATCTCCGGGCTGACGATGGCCTCGGCTTTGAGGAGCAGGCCGGGCGCGGCGAGCCGGGTCAGCGCGCGGAAGGCCTGGAGCAGCGAATGCGCCTCGGGCTGATTCTGGCAGTCGGTGCCCATCCGTTTCCACAGGAACGGTGCCGCGTCCACCCGGAGCACGTCGACGCCGCGGTTGGCCAGGGTGAGCATCGTGTCCAGCATGGCCCGGAACACGGCCGGGTTGGCGTAGTTCAGGTCCCACTGGTAGTCGTGGAAGGTCGTCCAGACCCAGCCGAGGCCGGGGATCTGGGTGAAGCTGCCCGGTGCGGTGTCGGGAAACACCTCGGACAGCGTGCGCTCGTAGCGGTCGGGTTCGGTCCGATCCGGGTAGACCAGGTAAATATCCCGGTAGCCGGGCTCGCCGGCCACGGCCTTGCGGGCCCACTCGTGCTCGCGGGCGGTGTGGTTGACCACCAGGTCGATGCACAGCACCATGCCGCGCTCGTGCAGGTCGGCCGCCAGGGCCTGCAGGTCGGCCATGCTGCCGAGGCGCGGATCGGTCGTGGCGTAGTCGGCCACCGCGTAGCCGCCGTCGTTCTCCCCCTCGCGCGGTCGCAGCAGCGGCATCAGGTGCAGGTAGGTGACACCCAGCTCGGCCAGGTAATCCAGGTGCTCGCGTACCCCCTGGAGCGACCCGGCGAAGCGGTCGGCGTAGCAGACGTAGCCGATCATCCGGGAACGCTGGAACCAGCCCGGGTCGATCTCGCGGCGGCGGTCGAGCAGCCTTTGCGCCGTTGGGCGTTCGGCTGCTTTGCTGAGGGCATCCAGGACCAGCTCGCGGGCGAGTTGGTCCGAGTCGGCGCCGTACACCTGGCTGAGCGGCTCGAGGATGTCGAAGGACAGCTGGTCCAGCCTGGTCAGGAACGCGTCAGCCTCGGCGGCGCCCAGCCGCTCCCGCGCCTCGCGCTCGACCGCGGGACGCAACTCGGGCACGCGCTGCTCCTTCGTCGGGGTATCGCGACGATAGCAGGGTAGTGAAACCGGACATTCACTGCGCTAGAACGAAGTGAAACTGGGGTTTCATCACATTCGGCTAGGACTCCAGGTAGCGGAGGGCGGCGATGACACGGCGGTTGTCGTTGTCGTCGGGGGCCAGGCCGAGCTTGTCGAAGATGTTCGCGACGTGCTTCTCCACGACCTTCGGCGAGATGAACAGCGCGGCAGCGATGGCCGCGTTGGACCGGCCCTGGGCGATCAGCGAGAGCACCTCCCGCTCCCGCGGGGTCAGGGCGGCCAGGGTGTCACCGCGGCGGCTGGCGGTCAGCAGCTGGCGGACGACCTCGGGGTCGAGCACCGTGCCGCCGTGGGCGACCCGGGCGATGGCGTCGATGAAGTCGCTGACGTCGGCCACCCGGTCCTTGAGCAGGTAGCCGACCCCGGCCGGGGCCGAGGCGAACAGCTCGGTCGCGGACTGGGTCTCGATGTACTGGGAGAACACCAGCACGCCGACTCCGGGATGGTCCTTATGGATGGCCTGGGCGGCGCGCAGGCCCTCGTCGGTGTGGGTCGGCGGCATGCGAACGTCGATGACGGCCACGTCGGGCCGGTGCTCGTCGACGGCCCGGCGCAGCGCCTCGGCGTCGGCCACCGCGGCCACCACGTCGTGGCCGCGGCGGGTCAGGGTCTGGGTCAGCCCGTCACGCATGATCGCGGCGTCTTCGGCGATCACGATGCGCAGGGGATCGGGGGTGGCGGTCATCAGGCGTGTCTCGGAAGGTCGATGGTGACGATAGTCGGGCCGCCGGGCGGGCTATCCACCTCGAGCCGCCCGTCGACGGTCTGCACGCGCTCGCGCAGCCCGGCCAGCCCGCCGCCGGGGACCAGGCGCGCGCCGCCGTCCCCGTCGTCGGTTACCGACAGGGACAGCCCGGAGTCCTGCTCGCGGACGCTGACCGCAACGCGGCTCGCGCCGCTGTGCTTGGCCGCGTTGGCCAGCAGTTCGGCGGCGCAGAAGTAGGCCATGGCCTCGATGGCCGGGGAGGGCCGCTCGGTGATGGCGACGGTCAGGCGGACCGGGATGGCGCTGGTCCCGGCTAGGATGCCCAGGGCCGGGCCCAGGCCCCGGTCGAGCACCGGCGGGTGGATGCCGCGGGCCAGGTCCCGCAGTTCGGCCAGCGTGTCCTTGGCGTTCTGGTGGGCCGCGCCGACCAGGGCCAGGGTGTGGTCATCGCCGGAGGACTCCAGGTTCTCCTTGATCTCGCCCAGCGTCATGGCCAAGGCGGCCAGCCGGACCTGGGCGCCGTCGTGCAGGTCGCGCTCGATCCGGCGCAACCGGGCGGCCGACTCATCGACCGCCCGGGCGCGCTGCTCCTGCAGTTCGCGGGCGCGCTCGGCGGCCGCGGCGATCCGTGCCTGCGCGTCCCGCTCGGCTTCCAGCCGGGCCGCCCGCTCCTCCAACGAGGCGTAGTAGGCGCGCCGGTACCGGTAGGCCACCGAATCGCCGAGCACCCACGCGGCCAACGTAAGGCCGCCCAGCCCCGCTGCCGCCGCGAAGAGGGCGTCCGCCGGATGCGGCCCGTTGGCCGGCGACCAGCGGGCGATGGCCACCGCCGAGCCGAGCAGGCAGGCCACCAGCCCGGCGATGGAGACCGGGCGCGGCCGGTACGCGGCCAGGGTGTATAGCAGCACGAGGATGGCCAGGTCGGCATTGGTCGGCTGGAGGGCGAAGACCTGTGCCTGGCCGCCGTTCTGCACGCCGAGGACAATTTGCGCGGCGGCGATCACCGCGACGACGGCGAACGCCGCCACCGGGTACCGGCGGCGTGCTACCACGCTGGCCACGAGCAGAACGGTGACCACGACGAAGGCGATCCGGTTGACGACACTCTCCTGGCCCCCGGCAGCCAGCTGGGGCGCGGTGACCACGAGCAGGGCCACGGCCAGCAGGGCGTCGGCCTGGCCGGGACGGTCGTGCAGCCACGCGCTCACCTCTCGTAGCACGTTCCCAGCGTAATCGCTGGTCCCCGGCACGGGCCCCGGTCGCGCGCGTGACCTGCTCATTTCGCGGACTCCTCGGTGGTCAGAACGAAACGGTCCCTGAACCGGCCAGCAAGATGACCTGGGACAGGAACTTGCTGGTCCCATAGCACACCGGCTTCGCGTCGACCTCATCGATCGTGGCGGCCACGGCGAAGCTGCCGCCGATCCCCCGGTACGAGCCGGTGCCCGAGCCCGCCACGACCGGGAAGGCCGCGGTGACGCTGATGCTGTCCGAGCACGTGCTCACGTTGAATGGCGACCGGCGGAACGCGGCCGCGATCTTCCGGTCAAGACTGGCGATGCTGAGCCGGAATGAGCCGTGCGCCAGCCGCAGTTCAAGCTCGCTGGTGTGCTCTGGGTCGACCGAACCGTCAGGGTGTATAGTCACGGCCGGCCCGTAGTCGCCGACCGCCCCGGTCAAGATGGCCCGGAAATCGGGCCCGTCGCTGTTGATGCTGTAGACCATGATGTGGGCCTGGCTGTGCGTCGGGACCTGCGCCGCGCGGGCCGCGGACGTGCGGCTCCCGGCGGCGGTCCCCGTCGCGCTGGCCGTGGCTGCCGCGCAGCCAGTGATGGCGAGCGCGGCAGCGAGGCCGGCGGCGCTGACCACGATGGCAAGACGATTTCTGAGCATGATCGAAACCCCGTTCCTTCAGGTCTGTGTGCTAGGCGTCGCGGCGGCTGAACTGGACCGCACCGAGCACGAGCAGGATCGCCGCGTAGCCGGCGAACACCGCGAGCTCGCCCCAGGCCGAGAACATGTACTGCATCGGCCCGCCCTTGGTCGAGGTCATCACGTTGAGGGCGTCGCCGCCCGGCACCCACCGCATCAAGGCGTGGTGCAGGAAATCCGGCAGCGCCCGCAGCAGCTGAGGCAGCAGCATGAGGAACGCGAAGGCCAGCGTCAGCGCGCCGGCCGTGCTCCGGACCAGGGCGCCGACGCCGACGGCGAACAGGCCGCAGACCTCGACGTACAGCGCGGCGACGACCACCGACCGCAGCACCCCCGGCTGGGACAGGGACATGGACACGTGCGTGCTGGACAGCAGCGTCCGGCCCAGGAAGTAGGAGCCAAAGCTGGTCGCGAACGACACGACCAGGCTGACCGCCGCGAATACGGCCGCCTTCGCGGCGTACAGCGTCCCGCGCCGTGGCATCACGGTCAGCGAGGTGCGGATCATGCCGGTGGAGTACTCCGAGGTAATCATCAGGGCGCCGAGCACCACGATGACCAGCTGGCCGAGCAGGGCCAGGCCGAGGACGCTGTCCTGGGCGCCGTCGAAGCTGGCCCGGTCCGGGGCCGACATGGTCGGCCACGAGTGAACTGTGCCCAGGCAGTAGGCGACGCACCAGGCGACGCTGGCCAAGACCAGGACGAACAGCGTCCAGTAGGGGGAGCGAACCGAGCGGATCTTGGTGAACTCCGAGCGGATGGTGCGGCGCAGTGCCACGCCGCGGCCGGGCCGGGCGGCGGGACGATTTGACGAGTGGGCGGCAATGGTGAGCGAGGTCATGACGGGTCTCCTGCGGGTTCGGCGCGGTATTCCACGCTGTCGGCGGTCAGTTCCATGAAGGCGTGCTCGAGCGACACCCGGGTCGCGACTAGCTGGTACAGCCGGATGCCGTGGGCGAAGGCCAGGTCGGACACGTGCTCCTCGGTCAGGCCGTGGATCTCGAACTCCCCGCCGTCGGCCGGTGAGAAGGTGCCGCCCCGGGCCGCGACGACCCGGGACAGGGCGTCGGGCTGCGGGGTCCGGACCAGGACGCCCTGGCCGGAGCCGCGGGCGATGAACTCGGCCATGCTGGAGTCGGCGATGAGCCGGCCGCGCCCGATGACCAGCAGGTGATCGGCGGTGTATTCCATCTCCGACATCAGGTGGCTGGAGACAAGGACGGTGCGGCCCTCGGCGGCCAGCGACTTCATCAGGTTCCTGATCCACAAGATGCCCTCGGGGTCGAGCCCGTTGACCGGCTCGTCGAACATCAGGATCTGCGGGTCGCCGAGCAGCGCCGCGGCGATGCCGAGCCGCTGCCGCATGCCGAGCGAGAACCCCTTGGTGCGCTTGCCCGCCACGTCGGTCAGGCCGACCAGGCCGAGCACCTCGTCCACCCGGCGCCGGGAGATGCCATTGGTCTGGGCCAGGGCAAGCAGGTGGCTTCGGGCGGTACGGCCGCCGTGCACGGCTCCGGCGTCCAGCAGCGCGCCGACCTGGTGCATCGGGTCTGGCAGCTGTGCGTACGGCTTGCCGTTCACGGTGACGGTCCCAGCGGACGGGTAGTCCAGGCCCAGGATCAGCCGCATGGTGGTGGTCTTGCCGGCCCCGTTCGGGCCGAGAAACCCGGTCACCAGACCGGGCCGGATCGTGAAGCTCAGGTCGTTGACCGCGGCGGTGGCGCCGTAGCGCTTGACGAGCCCCCGTGCTTCGATCATCGGGCGTCCCTTTCTGCGTAGCGTGATGGCGACAGCCAAAACGCTACGGACAGCGCCCAATGGGCGGCAGCGGACTGCCACCCATCTTCGGCTGGGGGATAACCCCTAGGCGTCGTGGAAGACCAGGCCGAGGGCGTGGCGGTGGCCGGAGCGGACGGTGCTGACGCCGTGGCGGACCGGGGCGGGAGACCAGCCTCTGGTCCCCAGCACCGGGCGGTAGCTGGTGGTGAAGATCAGACCGTGGCCGTGGGGTAGGACGGTGCTGGTGCCGCGGGACTGGGCCCTCGGCCGCTGCTCGATGAGGAGGAACTCACCGCCGGTGTAGTCGGTCCCGTACTCGTCCAGTCCGATGACGACCTGGAGCGGGAAGACCAGGTCGCCGAACACGTCGCGGTGCAGGGCGTTCCAGTCTCCGGGCTGGTAACGCAGCAGGATCTGCGAGCTCTTGGACTGGCCCCCCCGGTGGCACATCCAGAGCCACTCCTCCAGGGTGTCGGGCCACGGGGCGGGCCGGCCGAGTCGGCCGGCCCAGCTCCGGGCGATGCCCAGCAGGTGCGGGTAGAAGGCCTCGCGCAATGCGCGGACCGGTTCGGGCAGGTCGTGGGTGAAGTACCGGTACTGGCCGGAGCCGAACCGGTGCCGGGCCATGTCGATGGTGGACCGGAACAGCTCCGGCCGGTCGTACAGGCCGACCAGGTCGCGGCACTGGGCCGGGGTGAGGAGGCGGGGCGTGACGGCGCAGCCGCCGACGTCGAGCTCGGCGCGGATCGCAGGCCAGTCCGCCGCGGCGAGCAGCTCCCGGGTATCAGCTACGGCGGTGGTCATACGAACTCGCCCAGCAGAACGCCTTCGTGGGCCAGGAGCCACTGCTTGCGCTCCACTCCCCCGGCGTAACCGCGCATGGTGCCGTCCGCGCCGATGACCCGGTGGCACGGGCGGATGATCAGCAGCGGGTTGGCGCCAACCGCAGCGCCCAGCGCCACGACCCGGTCGCGCGGGACGCCGAGCTGGGCGGCCAGCTCGCCGTAGGTGGTCGTGGTGCCGTACCGCACGGAGTCCAGGGCCCGCCAGATCCGCTGCTGGAATGGGGTACCTCGGGGGGCGAGGTCGAGGTCGAAGGCGGTCAGCTCACCCGCGAAGTACGCCTCGAGCTGCCGGGTGACGTCGGCGAACGCGCCGGGGTCTCGCCGCCAGCCGGGCTGCGGCGCAACGTCGCTATAGCCGGTCATCGACAGTGAGGTCAGGGTCGCGCCGTCCTCAGTCGGGTCGCCGACCAGCAGCAGGTCGCCCACCGGGCTGTCCATTGTCTGGTAAATGCTCATACCTCGAAGCTATGGGCGCGGAGAACGCTTAGCTGGCGGGTTTCGGACATTGCGTTAGCCACGCGGTGGACGCAGGTGGCGTGGGCTGGAACCGGGATCGTTCGGCATAATTTGTCTTTATGCCATCGACCAACCGTCAGGTCCGCCTGGCCGCCCGCCCGTCCGGGCTCCCGCGGCCCACCGACTGGGAGTTCACGAGCGAGCCGGTGCCGGCCCCGGGTGCCGGGGAGTTCGTGGTGGGGGTCACGCACCTGTCCATCGACCCGGCCATGCGGGAGTGGATGAACGCGCGCCGCTCCTACGTCCCGCCGGTGGACATCGGTGCCGTCATGCGCGCGGGCGGGATCGGCCGCGTGACCGCCTCCGAGCACCCCGAGTTTGCCGTCGGCGACTACGTGTACGGCGCGTTCGGCGTGCAGGAGTACTGCGTGTCGGACGGCCGGGACGTGCTCAAACTGGACACGTCGTTGGCCGAACCGACGATGTACCTGGGCGTGCTGGGGACGACCGGGCTGACCGCCTACTTCGGCCTGCTGGACACCGGCCGGCTCAAGGAGGGTGACACGGTCGTGGTGTCCGGCGCGGCGGGCGCGGTGGGCAGCGTGGCCGGACAGATCGCCAAGATCAAGGGCGGCCGGGTGATCGGCATCGCGGGCGGGCCGGAGAAGTGCCGGCTGGTGACCGAGGAGTTCGGGTTCGACGCGGCGATCGACTACCGGGCGCCGCACCTGCGCCGGACGCTGCGGGAGTTTGCGCCGCGCGGGGTCGACGTCTACTTCGACAACGTGGGCGGCGAGATCCTGGATGACGTGCTGACCTGCATCGCGCGCGGCGCGAGGATCGTCATCTGCGGCGCGGTCTCGCAGTACAACGAGAGCGAGAGGCGGGGCCCGGCCAACTACATGATGCTGCTGGTGGCGCGGGCGTCGATGACCGGCATGCTGGTGTTCGACTACGCCGACCGGTATCCCGAGGCCATGGCCGAGCTAGCCGGCTGGTACCGGGCCGGGCGGCTCGTTTCGCGCGAGACCGTGGTGAGCGGCAGCGTGGAGGATTTCCCCGAGACGCTGCTAAAGCTGTTCGAGGGGGCGAACACCGGCAAGATGATCCTGGCGATCTAGGGAGCGTTATGCAATACCGGTTGCGAGTGCGGGCCGTTAGGCCCGCGCGAGCGACCGGTGCAGGTAACACGGACAGTAACCACAGCGGGTCATTGCATAACGCGACCTTTATCTAAGACAGAGCGAACCGGCGTGCGGTTGACCAGGTCGAGGCCGCGGAGCAAAGCCTCGATGACCGTGACGGCCCGGCCGATGTCGGGGACACGGTCGGCGATCACGTCGGAGTAGAGGAAACCCTCGCTGACCCGGACGATGGCGAAGGCCAGCGTGCGGGTGTCCAGGCTGGCGTCGAACGCGCCGCGGCCGCGCTCGAGGTCGATGAGGTTCTCGAGCGCTTTCGCCATCCCCTCGTGCACAAGGCTGCGGGGGCCGGTCAGCAGGCGCAGCGCGGTCTCCGGGTCGGACTCCAGGAACATGCGCACCGGACGATCGGCGCCGATCGCGGCCAGCACGCCGGCGATCACGGCGGTGAGCCGGTCGGTCCCGGCCAGGTCGGCGCTGGCCCGTACCTGGTCGGCGAGCAGGCGGCGAGCCCGCCACCACAGCACCTGGTCCAGCAGTTGCTCCCGGTTGCCGACCCGGCGGTACAAGGTGGCGCGGGCCACCCCGATGCGCCCCGCGAGCGACCGCATGTCCAGCCGCTGCCCGGCCACGAAGGTGTCCACGGCCGCCGCGAAGATCTCGCCTGGAACCGTGGCGGGCGGTTGGATCCCCTGCGGGAGGATGGTGCAGACGTCGTCCTGGCTCATGGGCCGGTGTGCTCGGTGGCGCGCTTCTCGGCCGCCACTGTGAGCAAATCCAGTTCGTCGACCAGGTAGCCGGCCAGGACGTCGATGTCCGGGACCAGCTCGCGGCAGGCCGTTAGGCCGAAGTGCAGCTGGCCCAGGTACCCGATCAGGGTGATGTTCAGTCCCTGGCCGTCGGTGACCACCGACAACGGGTAATGGGCGATCATCTTGGCCCCGCAGAGATAAACCGGGACGTTCGGGCCGGGGACGTTGGAGATCGTGAGATTGAACGGAGGCAGCCGGTGCAGCACCCCGGTGGCGAACACGACACGGGCGGCCCGGGCGGTCAGCGCCGGCGGGGCGAAGTCGCTGATCTGGTCGACCAGGCCCTGCGGGATCGCCGCCTGCTGGGCCTTGGCGATCCTTGTAGCCTGATGCACGACCTCCAGCCGCAGGCCGGGCTCGCTGATGTTGGTCGGCAGCGTGGCCAGCATGGCCGACACCTTGTTGCCGAGGGCGCCCTTGCTGGCCGGGTCGCGTACCGAAACGGGGATCATGGCGATGAGCGGCTGGGACGGCAGCGCTTCCCGGTCGGCCAGCCAGCGCCGCAGGGCGCCCGCGGACATCGCCATCACGACGTCGTTGACCGAAACCCCGAAAGCGTTCTTGACCGCTTTGACCGTGCTGAGATCCACGCTGCGCAGCGCGAACCGGCGGTGCGGGGTGATCGGCTTGTTGAACGGCGTCGCGGGAGTGCGGGCCGGCACGGTGGCGATGACCTCACCGTCGCCGCGGTTCAGCCCGAGCATGCCGCCGACCACCGGTCTGACCACCGGAGTCAGGGTGGGCAGCACCTTGATCAGCTCGTTGGTGATGATGACGGTCTGGACCGGCCGCCACGCCAGCCGGAAGGCCGCCTTCACGGCCAGCTCGGGCCAGCTCGGGGGCCGTTCTGGCTTCCAGGGCTTGACCGGCGGCAGCTCGCGTCCGGCGGGGGTCAGGTCGAGCAGGACGGTGAGCAGCTCGGTGCCGGACACGCCGTCGATGGCCGAGTGGTGGATCTTGGTGTAGACCGCGGCCCGCCTGCGGGCCAGCCCGGTGATCAGGTAGATCTCCCACAGCGGCTTACTCCGATCCAGGGGCCGGGCGTGCAGCCGGCTGACCTGCTCAGTCAGCTGCGCATCCGACCCCGGGCGCGGCAGGGCTAGTTCGCGGACGTGATACTCGATGTCGAAGTCCGGATCGTCGATCCAGTACGGCTGGTCCAGGCCGAGCGGGACGTTCAGCAGCTTGCGCCGCAGGACCGGGATGAGCGGGATGCGCTGGGCCAGGACTTCGGTCAGCCGGGCCAGGGTCAGCGGCTTGGGTGCGTCGCTGGGGTCCAGCACCGACAGCCCGCCGACGTGGCCGGTGGTGCTGGCCGTTTCGAGCGCGAGGAAGGAGGCGTCAAGTCCGGTCAGTTGATGCATGTCCTCGCTCCCCTAGGTAGCAAAGTGGCGGTCTAGCCAATCGTGGATCATGCCGGCGACGGCGTCGGGGACCTCGAGCATCGGGGTGTGCCCGACACCGGTGAGGATAACGGAGTCCCAGCGCGGATTCCGGGCGGCGGCCTGACGCATGGCCGCCACCGGGACCAGCCGGTCATCCTCACCGCCGATGAGCAGGACCGGGACGTTGATGCCGGCCATCATCGCGTTGTACCGCTGGCGCCTGGCGGCTACGCGGAGCAGCGACCGGGCGGCGGCGAGGAACACCCGGGCCCGGGCCGTCGCCTGAGCGGACGTGGCCGGGTGACGCCGGGTGAGGAGCGCGACGTCGGCCTTGATCAGCTCGGGGTCGGCGCGTGACGGGTCGGAGAAGCAGAGCTGGAGAACCTGCTGGACGGCTTCTTCCGGGGGAATGCTGCGCATGAACTTCGCGACCGCATACTCGCCCAGGCCGGGCAGGGCGTACAGCAGGAACTGGCGGCTGACCTGGAAGTCGGGTTTCTGCGTGGGCGGCGGGAGGGCAGGGTCGATGAGTACTGCCCCCTTTATCTGTCCGGGGTTGGTGGCCGTCTCCAGGATGGAAATCAGGCCGCCCATGGAATTGCCGACCAGGATTACTGGCGTGCCGATGACCTCGGTTATGAACTGGTCCAGGAGACGGGCGTTGGCCCGCACGGTGGAATTGACGCGCAGGCCCGGGGTCAGGCCGAACCCGCGCAGGTCCAGCGCAACCGCGCGGCGGCCCGCCGCCAGGTGCGGACCGAGCAGGCACCAGTTCAGGTGCGAGCCGCCCAGGCCGTGCACGAACACGATCGGCGGCTGTTCCTCGTGCTTTTCCGCCGTGTCGTCGGGGACCTGGCCCGGGGTCCGGGGGATGAACTCGATCCAGTGGACAGGGCCGTCCAGGTCGGTTAGGTAACCGCGGGTGCCCCAGGGAGCGGCGTAGTCCCACGGGGCGGGGCGCGTGGCGGGGGCGGGGCCCGGGCGGGCCCGGTCGGTGTTGGTCATCGGCGGTCCGGATAGAAGGGCCGCAGCAGGGGCGGCGGGCGGAACGGGTGGTGGTGGCTGGGCGGGGCGTCCAGCCGGTCGGCGATCAGCCACAGCGTAGCCGGGTCGACACCGAAGCCGAGATGACTACAGCGGACCTCGACGTTCTGGTGCCGTTCGGTCTCGGGCTCCACACAGGCCTGCCAGGACACGATGCCGTCCAGGCGCGAGTAGACCGAGGTCGACGGCACCCCGATGGGCCGGGCACGCTGCTCGGGGGTGGGCAGCCGGGCGCCCTCCGCATGTAGGTGACTGAGGCGCTGGTAGGGACCGTGGGCGCGGCTCTGCCGCCGTGAGTCGATCAGGGCGAAGGGGCTGCCCAGGGTGATGACCTGCCGGATGTGCTTGGCTTGGCGACGGGCCAGTTCCCTGGCATAGACGCCGCCCAGGCTCCAGCCGATCAGCGACACCGGGCGCCCGGTCCGCCGGGCCTGGGCGAGTAGCGCGCGGGGCAGGCCGGCCAGCACCTCCTCGGTGGGCCCGCGGTTGCGGCCGAGATCCCAGCCGCGCACGTCGTAGCCGAGCCAGCCCAAGTACCTGCGCAGCGGAAACGTGCTGGTGTCGGAGGCGAGCAGGCCGGGCAGCACCAGGACCCCGTGCCCATCACCGCGCGGAGCGGTGGCCAGCCAGGGCGCCGCCACCAGCAGCGCGGCCAGGTCGACCAGGCCGCGGGCGGGCTCGGTCAGGAACAGCCCGGCCGATGGTGCGGACGCACCCGGTCCGTCCTGGCGCGGCCTGTCCACGCGCGGCCCGTCCTGGCGCGACCCGTCCTGGCGCGGGCCTGCCGTTTTATCGGCCGGTTCCGTTGTCGCTCTCCGGACGAAGTAGATCACTGCCTGCTCCGCTCGCTCGGCCACGACCTGGGCGCGGTGGTGATACACCTTTAATATATGTCTCACTCACGAAGGTGTGGGGCATGACCGTCCACCTGGCGACCATCCTGGCCCAGACGGCCCTAGCCGCGCCAGCGGCCACAGCCCACCTTGTTTATGGGAACCGCGACGATAACTCGCTGACCGCGCCGGGACGTCTTTGGCGGGCGTAAGCGGTAATGGGACCAGCG
>Ga0306920_100006336_pt1 | contig 15429 bp, 16 predicted proteins | sample flu12Cox44000170_FD_204666 | JGI IMG/M metagenome (GOLD analysis project Ga0306920, IMG submission 204666) | Lab enrichment of tropical soil microbial communities from Luquillo Experimental Forest, Puerto Rico - flux4day.12C.oxic.44.000.170 (v2)... | ecosystem: Environmental > Terrestrial >... | reverse complement strand
AAGCTCGTAGAACCTGAAATCAATCAATAACGCGACAGGCTCTTTTCCGCGTCCAAATGTGATCCGGCACGACTACGCTCGAATGTCAGCTGGTGGAGACCTGACTGCGTGGCTGGGGCGGGAGGATTCGAACCTCCGCATGGCGGAATCAAAATCCGACTAAAATGGGAAAGATATTAGGTCAGTTTTAGGTCAGGCTCTCCTCTCAGAAAGTTATTCAAGGTAACGTGATGTTTATATTGATATATTTTGGCGCTCCCTAGGGGACTCGAACCCCTGTTTTCGCCGTGAGAGGGCGAGGCTCAGGATTGTGCTCGCCGCATTCGCTCCAGCATGTCCTTGGCCGCGCGTGTGGCCTGCGCCATCACGATTACATTTCCGGAAGCCAGGCGCCCCTGACACCTTGTTGAGGATGAGATCTGCGCCCTTGGGAATGCGCGTCATGCGCAGGCGCGCCTCGCTCATCTCGGCACCAGTCGTCTTTACCCATTCGTGCAGGATGGCGAGCGCGCGCGGATCGGTATCGATCGGCACACCGAACGCCTTCGCCACGCAGTCGGCGGTGATGTCACCGTGGGTCGGCCCGATCCCGCCAGTGGTGAAAACATAGGTGAAGCGATGCCGGAGCGCATTGAGTGCGTCGACGATTGCTGTCTCCTCGTCGCCGACCACTCGCACTTCTTTGAGATCAACACCGAGCGCCGTCAGATATTCCGCAATGTAGCCGACGTTCTGGTCCTTGGTGCGGCCGGACAGGATCTTGCCACCGATTACCAGGAGCGCGGCCGTGACAACCTCTTTGGAAGCGGACGAGTCGGCGGTTGGCATGATCACCTGCGAGTGTTGAACGTGCAGGCCCTAGGAAGGCCTTAGCAGAACGAACCACCCGATAGAACACGTAGCGACGCCGATCATCCGCCTTGCTGGCCTCGAGCCCGCCGAAACGCTCCATCGGATCGAAAGTCGTACCATCGATCTCGATCGGATAGACCGCCGCCCCGCGTTTCTGCCGGGCTCGCCACGCTTGGGTGTCCGCCACGCGCCGGCGGCGATAGACGGCGGATTTATCCGTTGGGACCTCTCGCATCAGACCTACCGCTCCCACCGACGCGGCATGCCAGCCCCGCCAACAGTCAAGGGTGGGTCCCAATGCCGGCGCTGGACCTCGCGAATCACGCGATACAACTGTCCACTCCCCTGGTGAGGCGCCTGACGCAATGTATCCGCCAGATCCTCGAGAAACGCCGCGCGATCGCTCGGCGTGAGCGGCTGCGCAGCCCGAAAGACCATGTCGAGCTGGTCGTCGGTGAAATTTAGCGGTGTGTGCTTGTCCATCGCGATCACCCGTGCGAAAGAGAGTGACCGCGTTAACCCCTTCACTTGCCCCCACGCCCTCCGCGGGGGCTTCTTTTTGATACAGCGCGCGGCGCGCGCTCGATCAGGATCGCGCCCACGGCCACGCGACCACCGACATCGCCGTACTCACCGGGGCCAGCGTCGCGCCCGATCACGGCGTGATCCGCATCCGGCATGCGCGCGGGGCCGGGCCAACGATCCTCGGGACGATAGCGAATGTTCAGCCGCTCGCCTCTCCCGTTGATCGCCGTCCAGCCGGTCCGCGTGTGGCGGCAGTCGCGCCACGTGTCGAGCACCGGAAGCGGACCATGCTCAAAGGTATCGATAGTGCGCACGCTCACGCCGGTCTGTTGCGAATCAGTTCGAGCGGGCATCATGATGCCTCTACCTTAACCCTGGGGCTCACCGATGCCAAAGCCCGATATCTCTCCCGAGCGCATGCAGCGCCTACCCCTCACCGAAGCGATCGCCGAGCTCCGCCGCCACCACGACCACATACAACAGCAGATCGACGCCCTCGACTTCTCGGATGAAGAACGTGAAGCCTTCCGGGACTGGGTGGAGACGTTCCTCGCCAAACACCGCGCCGGCCCGGACGCTCTCGACGAGATGGAAGTCGGTCTGTTGGCCATAAAGCCGACGGCAGGGGCAGCCTAAAGCTCCCAGGGCTTCTGCATTCCACGGAGGGGATCACGCGCATCACGGTTCGTTACGTTGGATTTCGGCGTCAACCGTAACGACCGGGCATGAGCGAGCGCCTGCGCAGCCATCTTGTCGTGACGGACGGTCAGTCGCTCATACCGTGGGTCCGTGACGTCGAGCAGACTGAAAGCAGCCTCGAGCCGCTTCTTCTCGGCCGTGAGCGTGCAATACGTCTCCAACAGCGCGAAGTTCTCCGGCGAGAACCACTTCCCTCGCATGTTGCCTACGACCATGCGCCAGATGCCTGAGGCGGCCTCGGACAACCCCTCGGGCGGAGGCGGCCGGTCGATCTTTTCAACGCGTACGACAGCAAGGTCGGCGGCGGCTCGACGCGGCATGGATCATCTCCTCAAATCTGAGGACACCATGCGCCTAAACCCCGGATTTGGCGAGTACCGCCTGCAGGTTGTGGGTAACAAGGCACCAAAACCGGCCGGCGAATTTAGGTGACATGGCACCGCCGAAACGCAATAAAATTTCGCCTCGGGAATTTTCAACAGGTAGCTAAGATTCACCGCCGCCGCGCCCGGTAGCCGGGCACCATCCCAGGAAAACTTTATACCCCCCGGAGGTTGAAAAACGAAAGAACGTTGCGCACTTGAATGCGAATGGTACTGTGATATAGCAAAAAGCGCTGTGTTTTCAAAGGTTTTGAAACAGATTATCAGAAAGGGGCCTGCCACTTTTGCTAAGGCTCGGCAATGGCTTGATGGGTGGGATAGGGTCGTAAGTTACGCACCTTTTATGCAGCAATATCAAGCGCTTATGGACAGACCAAAGGATCCGAAGCGGCCATAATAGTATTCTCTTTTTGACATCACCCGCAACGCGCGCTGGTTGTATCAGCGTAAACGGCCGGCGGTCGCGTTCGCTCCGTATCGGCAAACATAGAGCGCGTTGTCGGTCCTGCTTTGGATGGTCGACTCGCAGGACCCATCATTGCAGTGGCATACCGAAGTCGCGCTCAACCGCACGCGCGGCATCGTGTTCACCCAGGTAAAAGGGACTCACCCAGGTAGAAGGGACTCATGAGAGGGAGAGGTGAGTCCCTTGAGAACGTTCTCAAATAATAGAAGGGACTCAAGACCTTGAGTGGGGGGGGCCATGTTTTTTGAAGAAGGGACTCATTTCTCCCTCTATGAGTCCCTTCTCCGTTTTTGAGCACCTTTCACCGTGTATCGGGCGCCGCCGCGACGCTGTGGAAATAAATGTCACGGTGCTGTGTTGTCGCTCGGACCTGATGCCATACTTTGCGTTGAGCGTGGCGATGAGCTCACATATGAAGTCGTCTTCGGGGTAGTCCGCACAGCGGGAACAAATCGTGTAGCGATTTGTGGGGGTGACTATCATCCCGACGATGCGGTGGTCTGCAAAGCCACACAAGTCGCACTCCTTGCTGGCCGCCAACTCGTCCATGCGGCGCCCATCATTGATGAGCGTCACGTGGTGATCGGCTGCCTTGCAGGCGCGTTCGACGCGGCGTGTGAATGCCTGGCGCTGTTCGCTGATTGATATCATGTTTCATCCTCCGCTTTGTTGAGCAAGTGCCACTGCCAGGTACGCTCGCCTTTATCGCCGAGCGGCGGACCATCGTGTTTAACATCGATACGGCCACTTTCTTGGAGGTCTCTCTGAGCGCGCTTCAAGGTGGCGCGAGAAATCCCGTTCTCGTTTGCTGCTTCGTGAACTTCCTTTGAAATAACTGGTCCGCCGCTCAACAGCGTCTCGATGAAGCGCTTGGCGCTGTCGCGTGCGCTCGGCGACTTGGACTCCGATGCGGCCTGCAGCGCCTCGGTGGCAGTGATGTCGACCGGGTCCGGGTGCCATTCGATGTAGGGTGCACGGATCGATGCTCCGGTATGTGGATCGGTGCCGACCTCGCGCTCGGAAATACCGAAGGCCAGCGTCTTCTGCTCTCGCGGCGCGATGTTGTTCTTGCCTTTGACGAACAGTTTGCGGAAATTGTCTTCGTCGTTGATCACGGCGTAGACGTGCCGCGAAGCCGCGGTGTAGGCCAGACTGTCGGACACGCGCAGCATGATGTTGGTGACATCGATCTTCTTGTTGAAGTGCAGAATGCCGAGGATTGACGTTCTCAGTTCCTCGGCAAACATCTTGAGCGGACCAAGCACTGCGCGTACGTCAGTGGCGCGAAAGCTGTCGATTTCGCCAATGCCGAGGTAGGCGGAAATCGGGTCGATCAGAACCATCTTAACATCGCCAATCTCAATCACTTTCTGCCGCAACGCGTGCAGATCGGTGATCAGGCTGAACATGCGTTCCTTGCCGGCCTCACGCATCATCTTGATGATGTGAACGCGCTTGAGGTCAGCGCCGGCCGCCATCAACCGCGGGATGACGGTGTCGTTGATGTCATCCTCGGCGGTGAGCAAGATCACGTTGCCGGCCGCGGCTGTTCCTTCACCACAGGGCCACTCCGATCCACGTGTGATCCGCGCCATGATGTCGGAGAGCGTCAAGCCCTTGCCCTCATCCGGCATCCCAGTGATCAATCCGATCTTGCCGATCGCGAAGCGCCCAAACCAGACCCACTCGATGGCCGCGATCTCTTCGTCTGCGGCGCACACGCTCTCCAGCGCAATGAATTTCGGCGCTTGCTCGGCACGCGCGAGCAAATCTTCGCGTGTCTTACCGGTCTTCAGCCAGTCCGACACATCGCCATGCTCGACCAGCTCGCGGAATTTCACCACCCGGACGTCAGGGATGATTGCACATAGCGCAGTCGCCACCGCAGCAGCGTGTTTGTGCCCAGGCACATCGTTGTCTTCATAGATGTTTGCGCACGCAAAGCCGGTGAGCCACTTGTTCAGTTCCGGCGTCCATTTACCAGCGCCGCCGGGATTGGTGGTTGCGATCAGACCGAGTGCGGCGAGGTTGAGCGCGTCCTTTTCGCCTTCTCCGATGTCTATGGTTGATCCCGGCGGTGCCGCCAACAGTTCGGGCAGACGAAATGGTATCGAGGGCCAGTTCTTTCCGCGTTTGATCCACTGCCCTTTGTCAAAACGGTATTGTGGAAACGCTTTGTCGCCTTGCGCGGTCACATACTTGTCGACTTTGAGATACGGTGCGTTTTTGAGGTCGCGGTAAATGTACTCGGCGACCTTAGTACCTTTCGGTTGACTACTATGTGGATAGCTGTGGCGGGTGGTTGCGGAAGCGGTCTGTTTGCCGCCTTGTCCGTTCGTCGGGATTGCTGCGGGTGCGCTTACTGTAGGACCGCGGCCGTTTCCTGATGAAGGCGATGGTGGAGAATCCGTAATAGGCGGCGGTGGCGGTGGTGTGGTTTGTGCGAAGCTCGCACTCTGCCAGACCATTCCTTCTTCAGCCATCCGTGTGCGGATGAATGTTTCGTCGTCCTGCGGAGATAACGAGGATTCGGCGGAGGCTGCAGTCTCACCCCCATTCGCTTGCCGTGGAAAATCCCGCTCCAACGCAGCGCTCCAATCTACTTCGGAAGCAATCGGCGTCGGTTCTGCATCAAGCTCGTCGTCAGCATCATTAACGGATTTCGGGCTCTCACACGCTGTTCGTTCCGGCGTGTCGGGTATTTTCCGGGCCGGCTCGGCATGGTGGTCTGTCTCAGTGTGCAGTTCGGCCCAAGTGTGCTTAGCGTCGCCCCAGGTGCGGCCGTAGTTAATGTCAACCTTCATCGGCACTTCGAGCTTGATCACTTCTTCGCCAAGACGTGCCACCATCTCCACCGTCTCTGGTGACGACACCGAAAGATCGAGACTGTCGTGCATCTGTAAGAGCGGGATGACACCTTCGCGGAAACACGCACGCATCCACTCTTTGGTCTGAATAGCCGCTGCGCTCTGGATCAATACGTTCAGTGCCTTATAGGTCTCGGCGCGCCAGAGCTTTTGTCCGTACCAGGGGTGGCCAGGGTCGCGGGTGCGGCGCATGGCCTCGTTGCGTTCGCAAGGACCGGCGCCTTCCTGCAGCTTTCCACCAGGCGCCCATAGATTGAAGTGCCGTCGCGCACTATTGAACAGTGTGAAAAACTCCTCCCGGTGCGCGGCGTTTTTACACGCAGCTGCCAGCTGCGAAATGAACGGCATCTTTTCGTTGTACAGATCGAGCAGTACTTTGGTCTCGCTCAACGACTTCTTGAGCTGCTTAGACGTAGTTTCCGGGCCGGCGCCGTAGATCGTCATGAAATTGAAGGTCTTACCGTCTTGCCGGCTGATCTTGCCGCCGGTCAGTTCGGAGGCGTAGGCATGAATGTCGAAATTCGGATCGCTGATGTAACGGTCACGCGCCGCTGTGGCGCCGCGAAAATTCTTTCTCGCTGCGTAGTGGACGACGAGTCTAAACTCCTGCTGGCTGTAATCGCAGCTCGCCCAGACCTCGTTCTCTTCCGGCAGAAATACGCTGCGGATCAGCGGCGCCAGTTCTTCGTCATGCTTCGGCATTTGCTGCAGCGGCGGATGCGAATATGAGAATCGGAGTGAGCGCGTGCCGCCGAAGTCGGAGCGGTGCGGATGTATCTCACCGTAAACGCGGCCGTTTTCGACATGGCCGAGGATCTGCTGTTGGAGGAAATTGTCGCTGTACTGATCGAGTTGGTCCGCTGCGGCGATCAACGGCGGCAACCAATGCTCGGAATGCTGCATCCAGCCGCGCTTACCGCGCTTGAAGCTCGGATTTCCTTTTTCGGTGCGCGGATATTTGATGTTGAGCCGGTCGAAGGTGCTAATCAACCACTTGCGCCCATTGATTTCGTCCATGCCGATACCGGCATCGAGCTTTTTGGAGATCTGCGCGAGCATGGCGTCGCGCTTGCGTAACAGCAGGTCGCGCGCCTGCTCCGCCGCAGCGATGTCGATACGGATTCCGCGCCGGCGCATCTGGTGCACCATCGGCAGCAATTCGATTTCGAGCCGATAGGCGTCGCGGGTGCCCTCGCGATCGAGCACCAGATTTAGGCTCTCAAACAGCTCCAGCGTGCGGATAGCGTCGGTCTCGGCGTAAGGGCCAACGATATGCACAGGTAATTGCCATAAGACAGATTGCGGCTTGAACCCTTTGCGTTTTCGCGCCGGGATCAATCCGAGCGCGGCGCATCCTTCAAGCAGAAGTGTCTCCTCCTTGCCGGGGAATCCGCGCCAGGCGCACAAGGCGTCGAGACTGTACTTGTAGCGGTTCTCGTCCACCATAGTGGCGAGCGCGTCGATCTCTTCCAGCTGCTCGGCCGGCGGCATTTCGATGCCGAGATCGGCCCACAGCCATCCCCAGTCATAGAGGCCGTTCTTGGTGACGATCTTCACGCCGGACGCGACCAGATCGCGCAACCAGCGGATGACTTGCTCGCGGTCAAAGTTCTGACTGTCGGGATGCCGCAATGGAATATAGACCGCATGAATAGCGCTGTCGGCGCGCCATGCGAGCGAGAGTCCGACGATGTAGCCGCCGCGCCACGGCCATCCTGGGCCGCGTTTGGTCTGCAGTCCTTCATCTCTGGTTTCTGTATCGAGAGCCAGCACGCTTACGCGCTGAAGATCGGGCAGCTCGGTCGGCACTTGCCACTCGGCAGACATCACCGGCACTTTCGATACGCGCTAGTTTTGGAGATCGCTTCCTGAAACCGCCTCGTCCGGCCGGACCGAAGCGGCTTCCAGCAACGATCCCGAGGATCAATAAGGAATACTGTCCTCGGTCACTTCTTTCGCAGTGAGCGGAGCGACGCGCTGCATCGTCGCTGCCGCCGAACCCGTGAGCACCGGCTTATTGGGCGCCGGTAACACGAGATTGCCGCCATCGCCGAAGCGGACCCAATCCTTGACGACCAGATTAGGACGCTCGCGCCCGCCGTAGTTTGTGGGCATGAACGTGTGCGACAGCTCGACGAGCGGGTAGACGTGCTCGCCCTTGTAGCTGCGCATCAGCTTCGTCTGCCCGACCAGTTCCCGCACACAGATGGCCGATCCGACCGTAGTGATCGGCGACGGCCACCAGTAGCGGACCATGGTCGCGGGATCGAAGAAGCACACGACGTGTTCCCCCTGCCACGGTCCCTGCAGCTTGCCGAACTTCTCCCGCCACTCTGACTGCGGGCACGCGGCGTTCAGCTTCTCGATGTCGGGCCACTTCTCTCCCGGCACGAGCACGATGGTCTCGACCGGGTGGCTGTCGTCGAGCCACTTTTGGACCTTCCTCTGGATGTCGTGCACGACGAACGGGCCTTTGACCTCATTCTCGTCGGGGTCGGTCCAGGTCGGATCGAGGTACTTCAACTTCAATCCGAGTAAGCTCACCCCTGCTACGGACTGGCCTTCGCTGCCTTCAACGATCTCGGTATAGCCGCCGAAGCCGTCGAGGGCGCGCGAAGACGCCTTTTCTACTTCGTTACTCATTTACTTTACGTCTCCTCTTGCTGATTGCCGGGACGCTCCGGCGGGCTCTCCCTCGCGGGAAACTGATTGATGATTCCGCGGATAGCCTGGAACGCATTCGGTGGCGCACCAGGTAAAGGGTCGGAGATCGGATCTAGCTTCTGGCTTTCGCGGAATTTGGTGATCGCAGAATTGACCTCGTGCAGAACGGTGAGCCGGGTCTGATAATCGATAGCGTTCCAGTCGATGGCGGCGACGAGCCCGATCAGTTGCGCCGGCTTCACGCAGTCGATATTTGCGAACATCCGAAATAGTTCGGCGAGCGTGCGGGCGTGCGGACCGGAGAGCACAGCGTTGCGCTCTTCGCGGTGCCAGGCTTTCCACCAGCGGAGCGGCCTCGCGTCGTCGTCGAGCTTCTTCTGTTCCTTCTCGCACCTGCGGCGCTTCATATGACAGGCTCCGCCGCGGTCGGGGTCGTAACGGAGGCAGACTTGACCGGCATCGAAGACTGCGCGCCGTAAAGCGCGATGAGACATGCCTCGCCACGACCGTGATCCATCTTGCGCGCGAATAGAGCGTGAGAGGCCGGGAAGAGTTGAATGGCGAGCTGCCGCCCGCCTTCTTTATCGCCGTCGCGCAGATGGAATTTTCGTTTCCACGCGCTCGCTTCGATGATTGTCAGCGGAATTTCGAGTAACTGGATTGTCGCTTCGATAGCGCCACAGCCGCGGCCGAATTTGAAACCGCTTGATGCGCCTTGTTGCGGATGCGCTTGGCCGCGTTCGATATAGGCGTGATCTGGTCGGTGCTGCACAATCCAATTGCGCAGTGCCAAGACATCGATGCGTTGTTTTGCCTTAACACCAACGACGGGAAGGTCGATAGCGTCGATGAGTTGCGGGGCAGCACCATCATTGATCTCGACGATGGCAAGTCCGCCTTTGACGGCTCCGGGATCGATGCCGATCGCCCTCATGACACACCCCGGATGCGATACCCGCCGCCTTCACTGCGTACACAGACGCCAAACGGACGCAGAGAATTATTCAGTTGTGCGACATGAACAAAGATTGTGTGTCGACATTCCGGGCCGCCATTCGGATCGTCCGCCCAAACCAAATCGCGCAGCTGCGCAGCGGTGATGTCCGGGTGACGTTTCACGATGTCGAGGATTCGCGCCTTGATTTTTGGCAAACGCAGCCCTGTCGGCGGAATTACCTGACCGCAATGCGAGCAGATGCGAGGCTGGAACATATGACTTTACCGACGATACCTTCGTCCGCTTTACGGAACCGCCGCGCACGGCGGCTCTGTAAAACAGACGCCCCCGCACGCGAACGCACGGGGGCGAAAGTCATTCAGCCGCTTCGACCCAGGAAGCAGCGTTCCCGGGCGCGGTCTTATCCATGATCGTGAGCAGGTTGCGCACCTGGTCGATGCCAACTGCGTCGACGACCGCACGCAGCTTTTTCAACGGGCTCACCGTCGCGCCGGCGGCGACACCGGCAGCCTTGACCTCGTCGAGCTTGAAGAAGATGGCACGTTCGGCGGAGTCGGCGGCCGCGAATGCCGTCTTGAGCTTGGCCAGCTGCTTGACGCACTTCGCCGCCGTCGGCATCGAGATGCGGCCCTTCCAGACAGCATCGATCAACGAGGAAACCCCGGCTTCCCGGAGTCGCTGCCACGCGTAGATGTATGCGACGTTGCTACCGGTTCGCTCGGCTGCGTCAGTTGGCTTTATATGCCACTCGTTGATGAGCTGGACGGCGGTATCGGCCCGCTTGGCAGCGAGGCACACACCGTTGCGGAGGCGTGAACCGGTCCGTCGCGACGGCTTGGCATGGCCTTTGCCGTTACTGTTATACGATTTCGCTTGTTCCCCGTTCGACCCCGAGGTATAGGCTTTAACTTGATCCATCTTGGATCTCCATTCTTTGGCCTCGGCGCTCCTTTCCATGGTTGGCGCCGGGGCCTTACTGTTTCGCCTTTAGAAGTTCCGCCTAGACGGGAAGGCGACGGACCCGCCCGAGCGCTGTTCCTATTCAGCGGCAGTCGCAGCAGCGCGCTCACGTGCATTGCGCCAATCCGCGGCAGCTTCGTGGGTGATGAGAATTCTCGCCCCGACCTGCATCTCGCGCGGGCCGAGACCTTGGTTTTTCAATTTGTAGTAAAAGGATTCGGAGATGTGGTGCGCGACGCAGAACGAAGCGACACTGAAGCACGCTGGTGCCGTCGACGGACGCACCCGCGGGCGCCGACGGCTGACAGCCGCAAATTTTTTGCCGGCCACTGCTGCCTCCACCGTAAAAACCATGGTGAAGCACGAAGCAGCACAGAGGTGTGAGGGTGAAGCAGAGCTATTTTTTATGGGGGAGTTTCACCCTAACTATCGGCGACGTCGAATGATGCTGCGGACGGTCTCGTCAGGCTGGTCCCCCAGGAGCGGATCGAGACAGGCTTTGAAGAAGTCGACGAGCGGTCCACTGCGGCTTCCGCCACTAGTTGAATACCCGACCTCCTGCCCCAAGCTGACCCAGAGGTCGATCACGGTTTGAAAAAGATATTCGCGATTCGGATCGCGCCCCTTATTGCGAGCCTCGGCGGCAACTCGGTAATAGATCAAGTGCGCGGTGGACTGGGCTTTTGCCTCCTGCAGACCAGCGAGCACGCGATTGGGCCAATAGGCATTGGCATGCTCGTGTGACGTATTCTGCCGCTCGCGCCTCATCTCACTCGCGAGTTCGTCCACAACCTTGTCGATGCGTTCCCAGCGCTTGCGCGCCGCAGGCGTGCGCAACCACCTGTCACGCATTTTCAGGAACAGGCCGATCCGCTCACGCAGCGTGATCCAGAACGTCTCCGACACCACAATGCCGGCGGGGATCGCGGCAGCTACGGCCGCTCGGTAGGTCTCGAGAAGGCTGCCGTCCTGCGGCTCTATCACCTTCGAGGTATCGATCGGCGCTGATCGGGTCTTTCGCCCCCGCCGTTTCCTGGTAAGAGTGCGTGCAGCCTTTGCCACGGGGGTCCATCCCGTTGGTGTGAAGGCGATGGCTGGCCTCGACGTCTACTTTGAACCCGTCGGGGCCGGCCGCTTCAACCTATCGCAATGGACGAACATTCGACATGGCCGGCTGCTCCAGATCCAGCAGGGCCTTGCGCGCCACCGCGTCGGAATGATCCGCGATGTACTTGGAATACGTCTTCTCCAGCTGCACCACGGAGGTGTCGTGATTGGCCGCGACCACACGCGCTGGCACGCCCCCGAGCAGGGCACGCACGATCGAACTGTGTCTCAACGCGTAGATCGTGACCTCGCTGGGATCGAGCCTGACTCGTGCGACTGTGTGCTGGAACGGTCGAAGATGATCGCTGCGGCCCCAGGCGTTACCGTCAGCCTTGAGCAGTAGCGGAGCGTGCGCGGAACGTCCGGCCCCTATCTGCCGCAGCCGTAACGCGAGCGAAGCGGGGATCGGCACCGGGCGGCGGGTGACTACTTTGCGGCGCCCCTTGGCCGAAGTCGGCATCATCAGACGCGGATCAGCTCGATCGGCCTGCACGTCGGCGACCCGCAATCGTCGGATCTGACTGGGGCGCGCGCCGGTAACGGCGGCGATTTCGACCAGGAGCGCGAACTCCGGCCCCTCCGCGGGGGCCGCTGCCACGATACGGTGCACAGTGGCATCGGGGAGGATGACATCGTCGCGGGTGCGATTAGCATCGTCCAGACCGGCAAGCCCGATCTTCCAGGTGTCGCGATTGGTGATCCGCTTGTCCTGATCGGCGGCGGCAGTGAGTGCCGCCTTGGCCATCTTGCAGGTGCGGCCGACAGTGCTAGGCGCGAGGCCCTTAGCAAGCAGCCCATCACGCCAGCGCCGCAGCTCCCGGGCGTTGAGCGCCATCACCGTCTTGCTCAGCAGCGTCTTGGGCAGGTGCACCAGGACCCGATCGGCGTTGTAGGGGTCGCCGCCGCGCGCCCTCAAGTCGGCGGCGTAGGCATTGAGCGCCTCGCCGACGGTGGTCGGCTTGCCGCCGCCGTCGGCATCCTTAGCGCCGGCGAGATCGCGGGCACGCTCGCTCGCCTGCCAGAAATCCAAGACGTTGACGCCATCGGCTGGATCGACGTCGTCAGCGATGCCGATCTTCTTGAGCCATACGCCGCCGCCACCGAGCACGGACCAACTACCGAAGGGTCCTTCATTGCGGCGGTAACAGAGGCGAACGCCGGGGGCGATCCGGTTGGTGTAGGGCTTGCGGCGCACCGGCAGTTTGAGCCGCGCCGCCTTGCTGTCGAGCTTGATCTGTTGTGCCATGAATGTCCCGCAAATGTCCTGAACCTCTATAGGGCCCTATAGAGCACCATGAAGGAAGATAGAGAGAAACCCCAATTTAACAAGGGTTTTGGAGAGTCCTAAAGAGCGCTATAAATAGGCATATCTGCCCAACTGGGGCAACAACCAACTGCCGATGAGGGCGCCGATGATTCCGATGCAGATGTCCGCGACGAGGCCGTAGCCGGTGCCTTTGACGATCTGTCCGGCAAGCCATCCCGCGATCAGGCCGACCAACAAAATGACGAGAATCGATTCATTCGACATGCTCATTTCCTCCCATTCGGCGACGCGGTGCCCCGCGGTCGCAGACCCCAGTCGATCCACCATACCGAACGCGCGGCGTCGCGGCCAGCCGCCGCGGCGCGTCATCCAAATGACGCCTCAAGTAGGTGGTTATCGCCGCGCGGGAGTGATGGGGTGGCCTGCGCTCGCGTGCTTGAGTGAAAGCGCTAGCTTGCGCCTTTCAACGCCTCGGCAACCCGCGGCGCGAAGTAGCTAAGCACGCCGCAGGCGCCCGCGCGCTTGAAGGCGATCAGGCTCTCCATCATCGCCTTCTCGCCGTCGAGCCAGCCGTTCTGTGCGGCCGCCATGATCATCGAATATTCACCCGACACCTGATAGGCGAAGGTCGGCACACCGAAGGCGTCCTTCACCCGGCGCAGAATATCGAGATAGGGCATGCCCGGCTTGACCATGACCATGTCGGCGCCCTCGGAAATATCGAGCTCGACCTCGCGCAACGCCTCGTCGCTGTTCGCCGGATCCATTTGATAGGTGCGCTTGTCGCCGATCAGCGTCGCCGCCGAGCCAACCGCGTCGCGGAACGGGCCGTAGAAGGCCGAGGCGTATTTGGCCGCGTAAGCCATGATCGACACGTCCGCGTAGCCGGCGCGATCGAGGCCGGCGCGGATGGCCGCGACGCGCCCGTCCATCATGTCGGAAGGCGCGATGATGTCGCAGCCGGCCTCGGCCTCGACCAGCGCCTGCTGCACCAGGACCTCCACCGTCTCGTCGTTGAGTATGACGCCGTCGCGCAGCAGGCCGTCATGGCCGTGGCTGGTGTAGGGATCGAGAGCGACGTCGCAGAGTACCCCGACCTCCGGCACAGTTTGCTTGATGGCCCTGATGGCACGACACACCAAATTGTCCGGATTGAGCGCCTCGCTTCCGTCCTGGTCACGGCGCTTCGGGTCGGTGTAGGGAAAGAGCGCGAGACAGGGAATGGCAAGCTCGGCGGCACGCTCGGCCTCTCGCACGGCCTCGTCGACCGAGAGCCGCTCGACGCCCGGCATCGAGTCGACCGGCACGCGCGTCTTCGATCCTTCGGTGAGGAACAACGGCCAAATCAGATCATGCACGGTCAAGGCGTGCTCGCGCACGAGGCGCCGCGCCCACTCCGCCTTGCGGTTGCGGCGCGGGCGCTTGGCGAGATCGAGACCGGGCTTGCGCTTGATCTTGGCCTCGACCGGGGCGAGGCGGGCTTCGATGGGGCGGCCGTATTTGATGGCCATTGTGGTGCTCCGGGTGAAGACGGCTCTTTTAGCCGGTCCGCGACACACACACCAGCGGGGGCTGCGGTGGCGCTCGAGTATCATTCCGCCGTTGCGCCCGCGAGTTTGACGAGATCCGCCCACTTCGGCAGCTCGCTTTGCATGAAAGCGGCGAAATCCTGCGGCGTGCCGGGCTTCGCGATGGCGCTGAAGCGGATCAAATTCGCTTTCATTTCGACCGATTGCAGGCCGTCATTAATGGCGCGATTGAGGATGTCGACCACATCGCGCGGCGTGCCGGCCGGCGCGACCACGCCGGTCCAGGCATCGTGTGTAAAATCGGGAAATCCGCTTTCAACGAGGGTGGGCACCGTCGGCAATGCCGGCCAGCGTTCGGCGCGCGCAATGCCGAGCGCTCGCACTTTAGCCTCCCTGACGAGGGGGTAGAGTCCGAGCAGGCCATCAATGGTGAAATGCGTCTGTCCGGCCAAGAGATCGGTGATGGAGGCGGCCGAGCCCTTGTACGGAATGTAAGTGACGTCGATGCCGGCCTTGACTTTGAGCAGCGTGCTCAGGAGATGCGGTGGTGTGCCGAGCCCGGCGCCGTAATTAAGCTTGCCCGGATTGGCCTTGGCGTATGCAACGAACTCTTCCACGGATTTCGCCGGCACGGACGGCGCCACTACGAAGACGTGCGGCAGCAGCGAGACCGAAGCAACTGGAGCGAACAACTTGAGTGGGTCGATGTCGAGCTTCGGGTAAAGCGCGGGCGCGACCGCGAGCGAGCCGGACGATCCGAACAGCAGCGTGTAGCCGTCCGCCTCGGCGGAGGCGGCGGCTTTCGAGCCGAGCGTCGAACCCGCGCCCGGCCGATTTTCGACCACCACCTCCTGGGCGAGCCTGGTCGACAATTCGTGCGCAACGAGTCGGGCCATGGTGTCGATCGGGCCGCCCGGTGGAAACGGCACGATCATCTTGATCACGCGGTTGGGATAATTCAGCGAAGCTGCGGGGCCGACCGCAACCAGCCAACAACAGGCCGCGAACAGCGCCGCAAGAATACTGCGTCGCCTCATCGACATTGTGCTCTCCCGCTCGCGTCTTCATTGTGTCTATAGCAAAGGCCGGATCGGCCGGTAAGATCGCTGCCGTGGCTGTGCGACCGAGCGTCGCCCCGGCGCGGTCTGGCTC